>Ga0194116_10008453_pt1 | contig 10434 bp, 5 predicted proteins | sample TA2MahsurfametaG_4_FD_148617 | JGI IMG/M metagenome (GOLD analysis project Ga0194116, IMG submission 148617) | Freshwater microbial communities from Lake Tanganyika, Tanzania - TA2015008 Mahale S9 surface | ecosystem: Environmental > Aquatic > Freshwater > Lake | place: Tanzania: Lake Tanganyika... | reverse complement strand
TTATCTTTCAAATTAAATTTCTCGTTATTAATAATATTAATCAAGAAAATTTTTTCAATTTTTCAAGAAGATTATAATAAAAATCGATAAAAATCTATCAAAAATTCATTTAAACATGACTATTTTTTATTAAAAGTCAATCTGTTTTTATGTTAATATTTTTTTTTAATAGTATTTCAAAATCATTTAGAAAAAAACAAAATATGATAAAATAGCCAATAATTCAGTATCACATTTGTATATAATTGAGGAAAACAAATTTTCTGAAAAAAAATGGTCTGATTTACATGTTGGAAAAATTATAAAGGTGAAAAAAAACGATATGATTCCTGCAGATATTTTAATAATAAAATCTAGTGAAGATAACGGCTTGTGCTATTTAGAAACAACAAATTTAGATGGAGAATCAGCTTTGAAGCCAAGACAGGCTATAGTTAGTTATCATAAAAAAATTACTTCAGAAACAACTTTGTCGAATATAAATGATTTGATTGAAGTTGATTTACCAAATAATCATATTTATAAAGTGGACGGTTATATATATTTTAGAAATGAAAATAATAGACAAGAATTTTTTACAGTGGATAATACATTGTTAAGAGTATTTTTACATAAAATAATCCAATAATCCAAATATTTTTCTTTTGTTTTTATAGAGATAAAATGATTATTAACTTTGAATATTTAATTTATTTTGAAATCATATAAATACTTAAAAATAGGGAGGTAGGCTAAAAAATGTGGAATATGTTTATGGAGTAGTACTCTATACTGGTCGAGATTCAAAAATAATGCAAAATATAAAGTAAGATTTTTATTTAAAACTTAGGAATTTTATTAAATAATTACTTTTAAGATCATAAATTATTTTTATTTATTGAATAATAAAGAAGAAAAAATTTAAACATTTTAAATTATTATTTAAGAGAAGGACCACCTAAACAATCAACAATAGAAATAAAACTAAATACAATTATAATATTCGTCCTTTTAATTGTTATATTTCTTTGCTTACTATGCACTATATTCGGTGCATTTTTTCGCGCAAGCTTGATTCCTTATTATGAATTGAATTTACGTAGAGGTGAATACATATATTACTTTGACCCTACAACAAGCACAGGAAATGACATTTTGGAAATTATTAGAATTTTTTCAGGGCTCTTTATTATATTTAACACTTTGATACCAATAAGTTTGATGATAGCTTCAGAAGTTATTAAAACTTTTCAAGTTCAGTTAATAGAGTCAGATAAAGAATTGAAACCTGATGTTGATGATCAATTGAAAATTCTTTCTATGAAATTACATGAAGATTTAGGTATGGTAAAGTATATATTTTCTGATAAAACTGGGACCCTAACCAAAAATGAAATGAATTTTCGAGCTTGTTCTATTTTTGGAAAAGCTTTTGGTGAAATGGAAGAAGAACAAGAAAAACATATAGAAGAGAAAAATGGAAACTATGATAAAAATAATATCAACATAAATGTTTTTAATTCTAATCACTATTTAGATGTGAATAATAAAACACTTTCATTGCCTAAAAATAATAATAACATCTTTCATAACAATCAACAAATCAAGAAATCAATTTTTTCAAATACATTTAATAAAGAATTGTTAAGGAATTCGATTATAGAAGGTGGGATTTTGAATATAAAAAATATTCAAGATTGTCCTATACAAACATTAGGAGAAGCATGTAGAGAATTTTTTTATAATATTTCACTAAATCACAATGTTTTAGTGGAATTAGGAGAGGAAGTTACGGATATAGAAGCTGATAAAAAAGAAGGTACAATTAAAAGCAAAATCAAGGAAAATAAAAAAAGCAATGTTTCGAATAAAGAATTTGTTAATTTTAATCACAATCTTGAAAATAAGGATCTTCAGATTGATAAAAATAATACAAACTTAGAAAAAGATAATAATATTAAATATCAAGGATCCAATCCTGATGAAGTAGTATTAGTTACAGCAGCTGCTGAAATAGGAATTAAATTTCTTAATAAAGATAAAGATATTTTATTAATTAGTTGTTTTAATGAAATTAAAAAGTTTAAAATTTTACAAAAATTTGAATTTTCTTCAGAAAGAAAAAGATCCAGTATAATTATCGAAGATGAAGAAGGAAAGATTAAAGTTTATGTTAAAGGTTCTGATGAAAAAATACTTCATTCAAATAACATAAATGAATTCTCAAAAAAAAATTTATTAAAAGAAACCAAAGATCAACTGGACTCATTTGCAAGAATTGGTTTAAGAACTTTATGTTTTGGATATAGACAAATAGAAAGAGCAGATTATGAAAAATGGGAAATTGAGCTAAATAAGAAAAAGCAAGAGTATATTATAGATAAAACCAAAATAACTGATTTGGAAAAAGTTATTTCAGTTATGGAAGAAAATTTGATTCTCTTAGGAGTTACTGCCTTAGAAGACAAATTACAGGAGAATGTAAAAACTGATTTACAGGAATTTATTGAAGCTGGAATTTCTGTTTGGATGATTACAGGGGATAAGCTTGATACAGCTGAGAGTATCGGTCATTCTTGTAAATTGTTCAATGATGATACTGAGGTTTTTAAAATTAAAAGTTCTGAAAAAAATATTACTAAGTAATTTAACTAATCCTTCTAAATTTAAATTTCAAAAATTGTTAATTTTAAATTATCTTATTTTAATTCATTCAATAACTTTAAATAATTTTAAGACAATGCCTATACGATATTAAAAAAAAATTTGATCTTATGAAAGGGGATTGTGAAGATCTTAATGATTTAGGAAAGCAAATTCAACAAAATAATGCAAAATCTTTTGCTTTATCTTTACATAGAAATGGTAATAAAGAAAATCTTAATAATGATAAAATTGAACACTTGGGAAATAATTTAGACAGTCCAACTAATAGAATAAAAAATGATAATACTCAAGCATTTGAAAATCCTTTTAAGCTTGCAGAAAATATTAATAACGGATATACAAAAAATAATGAGGATTATGATTTAAAAAATGAAAATAACATTGATATTATTAATTATAAAAAAGAAAAAATGAGCACATTAATACAAAATACAGATGATCCTGGTTCTGGGAATTCACAAAATGACTTAAATAAACTTAATAACAAATTTCCTAATGAAAATCCACAAATAATTCAAGATAAGCCAATTTTTAAAAAAATAGAAAACTTAATTTATGATAGTGAGCAGTGTCTTAATGTTTTACCGACAAATGATAAAAAAATTTTGGAATCATCTAAAACAAATAATTTTCAATATAATTTTGAGGAAATTAAAGATGAAAAAAACTACAGTATATTAGAAAACAACACAAATTTAGAAGAAACCAAAAGAGAAATAGATAATCTGAAATCTAAAAGCAATAATAATATACTCGAGCACACAATTAAAGATTCTAATAATCACAATGATCAGATTAATGAAATTAAAATTCATCTTCCTTTAGATCCAGAATATGATTTAGTTTCAACTGTAAAAATTTTAGGAAATGAAAAAGTGTCAAATCCTTTTTCATTTAAGGATTTAAATCAAATAAGAAATGAAGATAATTTTCGACAAGAAAAAAAAGAAATTCGGAAATTCAATACTGGAGGATTGAAAGAGCAAAAAAATAGTAAAATAGAATTTGAAATTCAAAATCAAAATAAAAATCAACAAGTATATAGAGATAATAGTGGCGCTCCTGTTTTTGATGAAATAGAAGATGAAAAAACAGACCATAAAATGAAACTTTTTAACAAAACAGTATTTAGTTCTGTGATAAACGTAAAAAATCCATTTATAGAAACAAATATATTGAATCATGAATTTTTAAGACATAGGCCAACATCAATAAATTTTCCTGTGAATCTTAATTTAGATAATAATAATCATGATCACAACACTAATGTTAATGAAAATATTGGTTTGGAAAATCTTGCCAATCGAAAATTCAATTACTTAAATAAAATAAATGAAAATAATAATATGAATAATTGTATTTTTCCTCAATTCCGCAATGGAGAACTGAAAAAAAAAATGCAATCAAATAATCATTTATTAATGATTAATCAAAAACTAAGCCTAAATGATAACCTTAAGACAGATAAAAATGTTGAACAAAATCTCGATATTATAAGTAAATACGAATTGCTAAATAAATCAAATAATTCCAATCTCTCTTCAGATGAAGGAGATGAATTTTATGATGCAGATAGAACAAATTTTGAAAAAAATATAAATGATATCTATTACAAAAGAAAATCTAATAATGATCATAACATAAAAAACATAAGTGTTCCTATTCAGAATTTAAACCAAATTGATTTAGTCAATTTCCAAAACATCAATAATAAAAATAAAAATCACATAATAATCAAGGAGAAAAAAAATTTAGAAAACAGACGTCGATCACTAACTCCAAATATCTCTCTTGAAAATAGAAATAATTTAATAGAAAAGATCAACATAAAATTAATGCATAATCTGGATATAGATGAATATCGAAGGAATTTAAATAATGGTTATATTACACCAAATGAAAATGGTAAGGACAATCCTGATGATATTTCTGATGGATCTATTATTCAATATTTTATGGAAAATCATGTATTCGATGATACACAAGGGCAATTATACAATCCAACCTTTTTGGGTTATTTTTTAAATAAACAGAATCTCAATGATACTAATAATAAAATACTTATGAATTCTAATAACTCAAAGAATAAGATTATAAATTTAACTAACAGCAAAAATGGAATAAATAAAAAAATTTCATTAAATGAAATAAAAAATTTAATTCGTGAGAAAAACTTAAACAATTCTAATGTTAAAGATATTTTGAAGTCAAAACCAATCAAAAATGAAATAGATATATCTGAGAATGCAGAAAACAATTCATTATACCAAATTAATAAAGATAATTCAATTAATATTGATAATATTAATAATCAAAATGATTTTAAATTTAATAAAAATAATTGTAGCATAACAACCAAAAATATTAGAAACAAGCATAATAATTCAAATAATTTGAGATTAGATGATGATGATGAGGATAGCAATATAATTTCAAAATATGATTTAAATAACCATGAAGAAAATGGGAAAAGTGAAAAAGGAAAAGAGAATGAATCATTAGAAAAAGAAAAAAATCGAAAGAATGCTTTGAATCTTAAACAAAAAAAAACTAAAAACTTAAAAAATAATGCAAAAAATGTTAATTTTGAAAATAATAATGATTATGATGAAAATTTGAATCCCACAACTACAAGAGGGAGAACATCATATGCCGATCCATCACTTTTCATAAGCTCAAAACCACAAAAAAGACCAATTTTAAATTTAGAAAATTTCAACAGCACTCCAAACAACAATAAAATGCCTTTTAATGAAAGTAAAAAATTAGATTCAATTAAAAAACTTCCTGAAGTTCAAAATTGTTCAGCTCCAGAAAATAAAGATATTGATAATTTACAACCATCAGATGAAAGAAACTTTATCTCAAATGATATTAAAAAAAGTAAAACAAAAAACCCTGAATTTCTTCAGGCATCAAATAACAAACGAGAAACTATAAAAAATTTTCCAAATCAAGTTAAAATAGATCCTACAAGGGACCTTTTAAAGAGCACTTTAGAAAAAGGCCAAAAGATTAATCTACAACAGATTATGGAAAATTTAGAGAATTTAATACTGGAAAATGAAAAAAATAAAAAAAAAGCATTAATTAATTTTATAGATTTTAATAAAAATAGTACTAATGAAAATCCAAATGAAAATTTTCTTTTTAAAATTATGAACCTTGGAATACTAATAGAAGGCGATTCAATTTCACATTGTCTAGATGATGATTTAAAAGATTTATTTTGGAATATTGTAAAGAATTCTAAATCTGTAGTTTGTTGCAGATGTTCTCCTAAACAAAAAGCTGAAGTGGTAGGTTTTGTAAAATATAAGTCAAATCAAGTCACACTTGCAATTGGTGATGGTGGTAATGATATTCCTATGATTAAATTAGCAAATATAGGAGTAGGGATATTTGGGAAAGAAGGTTACCAAGCTGCTTTTAATTCTGATTATGCTATATCCCAATTTAAATATTTAAAAAGGCTTGTTTTTGTTCATGGGAGAAATTCCCTTCTAAAAAATTCATATTTTATTTATTTCTTTTTTTTTAAAAATGTACTTTTTACTCTAACACAGTTATGGTTTTGTTTCTTTTCTGGATTTTCTGGACAAGTAAACATTTTACATTTGTTTAATTAGGAATTTTAAAAAAAATAATTATATTTCTATTTAATTCATTTTGAATACTAATTCTTAATAAATTTATATTAATATTTAACAACTAACATTTAAAGGAATACTATGATCCTTGGTATTATTTGGGATTTAATAGTTTTTTATCAACATTTCCTGTAGCTGCAAGAACAATCGTAGAAGAAGATATTGACTTGGATATTGTTTTTACAAATCAAAAAGATAAAAAAATAAAGTAATTAAATTACTTATTAAAATATAAATTTTATTTATTATTAAGATTTAATTGTTATTAAAAGTTTAATCCCTGACATCTATCAAGAATACAGAGATTCAGTCCCGTTTCATATACTAAAATTTTTCTTTGTTTTTATTACAGCTATGATTTATTCGATGATAGTTTATTTTATTCCATATTTCATATTTCAATACAATTTTCAAGATAATTTTGGAAGAGTAATTTATTTAAACAAATAATAATTTGAGAATAAATTTTTAATTTTCAAGTTTTTTAATTACTTTTTTGACAAATAATAATTCTTAGCCATTTACATTCTATGATTACAGCCTGAGCTCATATTTATCTATAATTATAATTCATTTTTTCTTTTTGTTCGAAGATACCTACTTCTATAATTGGTTCATTTTCTTGGCTTACTTGTAAAATATATTTATTTAACTATTAAGAAAAATAATATGAAATTAAATAAGAGAATTTTACTAAATATTTATTTTTAGTATTCAAATAGCTTTATTACTTGTTTTTATATTTGTACATGAATCCCTCAATAAAGGAGATATATCAGGAATTACTAATGATATTCTTTGGAATTTTAATTTCTGGGCAGTTACAATATTGATAAGCGCTATAACTTGCATATTGTTTTTAATCGTTAGACGATTCGATTTTTTATTTTCTGATTCAATTATTAATTCTATAATGCAAAATAAATTCGAATCAAATTTCACCCAAAAGCTCTATAAGAAGAAACTTGAAGAAATACGTAAGTTCCATAGATCAATAGCTAAATTCAAAAAAATTTATAAAATGAAAAATGAAGAATTTGACAATTTGTCTGATAAAAGATTTAAAGATATAGTGGAGGCATATAAAAGAAATCATATTTCGGAAAAAAAAGTTAATCCAAAAATAAAAAATAAACATGACGAAAATCTACAAGAAATAAAAAAATCAAGATCACAGGTTTTTGTGGATTTTAATTTGAAAGAAGACAAGAATAAAAATTTTTTAGAATCAAAATATAGAAATATTGAGGATAATCAAAACAACAACAAAAAAATTCAATTTAAAACTGATAAATATAAAGAAAATGAGACTAAAATTATTGATGTTCAAGAAAGCAATTATTCAAGAAAACAGCATTATGATAGAAAAAATGAAAGTATTAATAAAAATAATATTCATCTGTTGGATTTCACCTCGCATCCATCTAAATTTTTTAACCAAAATTAGAAAACTATATAAAGTTTTCAAATAAATAAGAAATAAAATTATAGTTGGGATTTCGGATAAGTATTTATATAAACTTAGATTTGGTTTTTAAATGTAATGATATAATTTTAAATTTGATAATATTAAAAAATATATATTTGTTATAATTGATTATAATTAGGTTTTAGTTAAGCTAATCAATAAGGATTGGTTTTGAATTTGAAAACAATTTGAAATGATGTTTTTTATTATGAATATGTAAATATGATTTAAATTGTACAAACAAAATTTATAAAAAATATTATTTTTTTAAAATGTAATTGGTTGGAAAAAATACATATGTATATGATTAATTATATGCAATAGAATAAAATAATTTTTCCATATTATTAAATATCTTTGATAATTAAAATTGAATCAATTAAAATAAGAAATTTTTAAAAATAAATAGTATTCTTAATTTATTTATTGTAGCGATTACAATGATTTAAACATATCTCCTCTTAAAAATAAATTGATAAAGTTAATTTATTAAATAAAAGAAATATGTTTATTATTTAATTTTTGATTAGTTTGGTTTTATTATTATTTATTTGTGTATGAATCATACTTTTATTGATTTAAGCACTTTAAATTTAATTATGGATATATACATATCAATACAAATGCAATATTTATAAATGTAATTTTTTGAAAAATACAAATAAATAATAAAATTTTAATTTCGTGATAGAAATAGATTCACTAAATTTAAAATTTATCAATTTAAATAATTCAAAACAAAAATTTTCTTAATCTTAATCGTGATTACTTTTTTTTTAAAATTTTATTTAAAATGAGCTGATCTTCGAAAGAAAAATCATCTTTAGAAGGTATTTTGATCTTTATATTTAAAATTTGATCCCCTTTCTGCTTTTTATTTTCTTGATTTACAAACCCCTAATTAATTTATTTTTAGTAAAAAAAGAAAAAGAAAAATTCTATAAATTAAAATACTGTATTTTTAAATAATATATTTTCATTTGCTTGTGTCCCTGGCTTAATATCAATGGTTCTCAAATTTCCATCAAAGCTCATATATTGTAAATTTTTTCCTAAAATTGCTTCAGCCAAGGTGATTTCCAAATTAGAAATTAAATCGTCATTTTCTCTTCTGAATTCTTTATCTTCTTCAACAATTATTTTTATAATAAGATCTCCATTTATGGTTTCTCTATTTTCACTGGAATGTCCCTATTTTATATTCAAATTTACTTTTTTTTCGATTCTTAAATTTGTTTGGTTTTTTATTCCTTTTGGAATTTCAACTGCTTCTTCGACTTGGTATATTTTTACTCCTTCTGCATAGCATTCCCTTTAAAAGTTAGCTATATATAATTAAAAAAATAATTATTTTTAAAATATAAGTAATAATTAAATTTTATTTATTTATCTCTCACCCGCATGGATTTTTGATTATATATCCCAATCCTTGGCAATTATTACATTTTTTTGAACTGAAACTACTAGCTTGATTTAAAAATTTTTTTACTTTTGATTTCTCCTGTTGCGTTACAAGCAAAACATTTTGATGGTCTTGTTCCTTTAGCAGTTCTCATCCCATTACAACTATGACACTTTTCTTTCCGTTCAAAATTTATTCCCTTGAAATATTAATAAACAAGAAAATTTAATAATAAAGATTAAAGACTCATATGTAAGTTTTATTTATAAAAAATTTTATTTAAAATTATTTTTAAATTTAAATTTATTTACTTTGGTAGCTCCATTATAACTGTCAAATAGACTGATTGAGATTTCAAGCTAAAAATATTTAACAAACATTTAAAGAAACCTAAAAAACTTTTTAAAATCTTTACCAATATATCTTCACCTTTTTGAGATTTGGATTCTTTCCATCCAGAGCCAAATATATTCTCATATTCTTTATAAAATTTTTCTTCAAAATCCTCTCTTTCTCCTTTCCAAAAATTACTATCATAAGCATTTTTATAAAATCCACCTTTACGATCTTGCTTTGCTCTTGCATTATCTTTTCTTGCGAACTCTTCTTCCTCTTTCCAATAATTCCAATTATTTTTCTTAATATCAACATCCATAGTTGCATCATACAACTCTCGATTTTTTTTATTAGATAGCGCTTCATAAGCCAAAGTAATGTTTTTAAATTTTTCATCAGCATCTATCTCTTTATTTACATCAGGATGAAATTGTTTAGCCAATTTTAAATATGCTTGCTTAATTTGATCATTTGTACTATTTCTATCTACTCCTAAGACGTTATAAAAATTTTCTGTTTTATTTATATTTTGAAGAAATTTAGTTTTTTGAAAAAAATTCTTTTTTATTGTGTTATGAAAAGTGGAAAGTTTAAATATCGAGTATTCTGTTTTATTTTGATTATAAGTATTTTCAAATGATTTTTCATAATAGATGGAATTTTCAATTTTTCTAAAATTATTGTTGAATGAGATAAAATTCTTATTATATTTCAAAGATATGTTTATCAAATGAGAGTAAATTTTATTATTAAACATTTTTTTTTAAAAAATTTATATTTTTAGAATATAAGAAATTAATATGTTTTAGATATTATATCAACAATCTTAAAATTTTTTTTAATGATTTATTATTTTAAAGATATTTAATAATATTTTTTATAAAACAAAAATAGTTAGTAAATATACATTGGGGATTGGGGATTGGGGATTG
>Ga0194116_10008452_pt1 | contig 10436 bp, 9 predicted proteins | sample TA2MahsurfametaG_4_FD_148617 | JGI IMG/M metagenome (GOLD analysis project Ga0194116, IMG submission 148617) | Freshwater microbial communities from Lake Tanganyika, Tanzania - TA2015008 Mahale S9 surface | ecosystem: Environmental > Aquatic > Freshwater > Lake | place: Tanzania: Lake Tanganyika... | reverse complement strand
TCCCCAATCCCCAAGCTTAGAATACTGCATCTTAATAATATCTGATTATAAAATAACTCATTTTTAAAATTTATTGAATTAGAATTTCTTAATTAATTTTCAAAGTGTTATTAAAAATAAAAATAATTTATTTATAAATTCCTTTTTTAATTGATAATTTCAAAATAAATATTTAATGAAAAACGCAAATTTTCAATTAGAAGATGATGAAAATTTAGAAGATAAAATTGAAATGGAAAAAACCAGCCAAACCAATCAAATGAATAAATTAAATATTAAATTAAATAATAAGCAAGAGAATAACAATTATACCAAAGAAATTGAGGTTAAAAAGAAAAAAAAAGTTTCTAAAAAGGAATGCTCAACAGATCACGCAAAATTCCATCAAATACCATTTGAAGAGCAAGAGGTTATAGAATTTGTTTTGATGGATTTTCGTCAACCTGAAGAATTAAATAAATTTGTAAACATGAAATCTCTAACGTTAGTTCAACAGAACATAAAATCGATCAATGTAAATTTATAATTCTGAATTTGATTTTAAGAAATTAGTTGTTGGTTTTTTTTTGAATAATATTTATTTCACTTATTTTAAAAAAATTATTAATTTAATTTTAATCAAGTTTTATTTACATATTTTGATATTGACTTTAGAAATAAAGATTGAATGATTAAATATATTATATATTAATATATTAACGCTTTTAAAAAGTAAAATTACGAGTTAGGAAATTTCTTGCTGTAGCAATAGCAAGCAAATTGAATTCCTTTGCTTGAATGAAAATTTAATCGATAGCTTAAAAGGAATAGAGAAATTCTCTTCTCTGAAAGACTTGCAAATAAATTTCAATTTTATAGAAAAAATTGAATTCTTAGATAAGCTAAATTTAGAAAAACTGTGGATCAATGAAAATAAAATACAAAAAATAGAAAATTTGCCAATAAATATAAAAAGTTTCTGGGTAGCTACTAATTTAATTTCAGAATTGGATAACAATCTTTTACTTTATGACAATCTTTCAGATCTTAATTTGTCTGCTAATCTTTTAAGCTCCTTTAAAGATTTATATTTTTTATCACAAATGAAAAGTTTAGAAATTTTGAATTTAAACGATCCGAATTTTGGAGAAAATCCAATTTGTCTTATAAATAATTATCGTCTTTATTTATTGCATAAAATGCCTTATTTGAAAATCTTGGACGAAATAGCCATTACAAAAGAAGAAAAAGAAGAATATGCTAATGTTTATTTGAAAAAATCGAGCTTTTATAAAAATAAAATCAAACAACTCAATCGATTTTCGAAATTAAGCTTTATATTACTTAAGACTTTTGGATGGTTTTTTAAATTTATGAAATTTTTACAAATTTTTTTTTTTAGAAAACGAATTAAAATGCTTCAATATATTCAATATGAAAGAATTTGCCAGAATTTCTTTACAAAAAATTTAAACAATTCAAAAACTTCTTCAAATAATTTAGATAAGAGTATTATTATGAATGATCATCTTAACCAAGAACAAACTGATATTGATAAAATTGATAAAATTACCAAAAGTCAAACTCTCTCCATTTCGGAAACCCATAAAAATACAGGAATATGCGAGGAGGCTTTCCTTTATATTAACTCTCAAAATTATTTGAGTGAAAATATCACAAAGGATGAAATAATCGAAGAAATGAACAAAGAAATTGAGATAACTAATGATAAAGTTAGGAAATGTATAACAAATTTTCAAATGATAGATTTTAACTATTATCACATTAAAAATTACATTTCAGAAGTGAATGATTTCAGTATAATATGGTAAAATTATTTATATTTATTAATTTTTTTAATATAATTATTAACTCAAGTCTCAATAAAAATTTTTTATAAATGTTTTTTTTAATAAAGCAATTTCTATGAATTAGAATCTGGAGGAAATTTGAAACTTGAACCAGGTTATCTAACTGATAAATGGGCATTGTCATGTATAGAATTAATGAAAAATAGGCTTTCTCAATCATTCTATTCAAAATATTCGATAAAGAATTTAAATGTGATGAAAGTTTGGAAGATTACGAATAAACCGAAAAAGATTATTTTTGATAATAACTACGAATTTTTAATAGATTTAAACAACAAATTTGGAGATGAAAAAAAATATTATGACTTTTTCTTTTTATTCTTAGAAGACTCAAAGATAGAAAATATCACCAAAAAAATGTTTGATAATTTCATATTTAACCAAGAAATTAGAGAAGAATCAGAAGAAAAAATCAACAACAAAACTTCCTATTCAAAAGAAGAACCTTCAATTTCACAGCTTTTAAAAGAAAAAGGATTGTCAATACTTTCAACTCACATGGATAAATTAGAAGAATTCAAATTGACCTATATTCAAGAAGAAAACAAAGTCGATTCTGGTTCTGACCATACCTTAAGCAGGCAAAATAAATCAAAAACCCTTTACACAGTTATTTGCAAATGCTTTTCCTTTGAAAATTTAATTAAAAAATCATTTGACAATTTTGATGAGGAAAATAATTCTTTTTCCGATTTGGAGAAATCTATACAAGCTTTTGGGGAAAAAAAGCCCTCTAATAATAATGAAGGAATGGAAAATTGCATATTAGAAATTCAAAGCAAAAATAATAAAGAAAAATTAATCTATATTACTAAAAACAAAACCATATTCATTCCAGAATATTTACTTGAATACAACTACGTATTCAATAATTTAAATATAAATATAAACTCTTTAAGCAAATCAGAAAATAAATTTTCAAGAAGCAATAAGCTTGGAAATATATATAACAGTTCTTACATTAATAAAGAGATAAACTCATTTCTTCTAAAAGATGAATACATTCAAATTTTTAATAATTCATTGAAAAATTTGATAAACTGCGAGATCAAGAAATATGTTCCTCAAGAAATTGTAGAAAATTTTTCATCTTGCAAATTTCAGTTTTTAGATGAAATGAACTCAACTGAGTTGTTTTATTCTAAAAACACTATTTTAAATTTTGTTCATACTTCACATAAATATTCGAATTCAGAATCTTTCAATGAAGAATTTAATAAAATTTTAGAAAAATTAGAGGAAATAAAAAATCTTAATTTTAGAAATCCGCTTATTACTATTAATTCAAATAAAATGAATTCTTCTCACAAAAAAAGAGATTCAAATTTAATTAATAATAGCAATGTAAATAAAAGTTCCTCAATGAGAGAAATAAGCTTAAGAAAAAGCACCTCACAAAATCCGTTAAATGAACAAGAAAATTCTCCAATTTATAAAAATAATATTATAAAAACTCGAAATGTGTTTAATAACAATAATATAAATGACAATCATTATGATGAAAGTAAGCGAGTTATACATAAATTTTTTTAATTTTTTAATTATTTTGTTGAACAATTAATTATGTCAAATTTCCTTTAGATGAAAACCTTGCATTAGATTTTGTTTTCAATAAGATAGAAAAATCAAAGATCCTTTATTTGAATCTATTTCAATCCAACATCAATGATATAACATTAAATTCTATATTCAATTCATTAAAATCTGAAAATAATTTAAAAATCATATCTTTAGCTTTTAATAATATAAAAAATTTCGATTTACTCGAAACATTAAAAAACTTTGAAGAATTAGTTAATTTGGACCTTTCCAATAATTTAATTTCAACGATAAATTTTAATCAGAGTAATTTAAACGTATGTAAACTAAAAACATCAAAGTTAGAGATATTAGATTTAAGCTTTAATTGTATTACAAACTTCAACGAAATTTTAGATTTGATATATTCAGCAAATATTGCAAAAACTCCAAATAGCAATGAAATTGCTTCAAACTCACTTTTAAAACAGCTCTCAAATTTTTCATTTTTTGGGAATCCTTTTCCTAAAAAGATTTGTGATTATTTATTCCAACTTGAAAATTTAAATTTATTCAATTTTAACTTGAATACAGAAGATACTTCTGTATCATCTAATAGAAATAAAAAGCTTTCCTCTGAAAGTAGTTTTGATTGTGAATTATTCTACAATGATTTAAAAGCAATTCTAAACAAGTTAGAAATATTTAATGGTAATTCAATTCAAGAACCCCCTGAAATTGAAAATGAATCAAATAATTTCAATAGTATTGTTAATAATGATATTTTAAAAACTTTTGAGGAAGCAACAATTCAAAAAGCAAATCTTAATATAAATGAAATAAAGAGAATTGATTTAAATATAAATATTGAAGGCAATCATAATGAAGATGAATCTTATGATAACAGGATAAACACAGATTTAAATAAAGATCAACCAATTAAAACTGAAGGTAATATAGGCATTAATTACATAACAATTGATAATCTTAAAAAATCTGAAAATGTTGATAGAATTGTTAAATATAATTTAATTGACGACTTAAAACAATTTAATGTAATTTATCATACTTATTCTTTTAAAAAAAATTTTGCCGAAAATACTAGTGAAGAAGGCATTTATAATGAAAGGAGATTGAATAAATTAAACTATAGTGAAATGGAAAAAAATAATTTTGATAAAATTTTTCAAGAGAAAGTTGACAAAGATAAGGCTTCAGATGTTTTGCTACTATCAAAATTAAAGCTCAATAGCATACCAATTATTGCAAAAAACTTAGAAAATGAAAATCAAATTGATTTGATTTATTTACAGACCAAATGCAATATTAATGAAAACAAAAATACCAAAATAAAATATGATTTTGAATGCCTAAAAACGATAAAGATCATCTATTTAAATATCAACAAACTTACTAACCTTTTTCATCTAAATCAATTTTTAGAACTGGAGGAACTCTATTTACAAAATAACAAGCTGAGAAATTTACCAAATTTTAAAATGAAGAATTTGAAAAAATTGGATATTTCAAATAATAATTTAATCACATTAAACGGAATTTTAAATTTAAAGAATCTAATTTATTTTAACATTGAAAATAATTCAATAAATAACCTTAATATCACAGAGCTAATTAATTTAGAAGATTTAACAGAATTCAACATCAGTGGAAACAACATTTATAATTTAAAAGAATGCATAATGCTTAAAAATATGAAAAAAATAATAAATTTAGATCTAAGTGGAAATGAAGTTTGTAATAACAATGATTTCAGAATGACTCTTATAAACTATTTACCAAAGCTTAAAATTTTGAATAGAATTCCAATTGATAAAAATGAATATTCAATAGCCAAAGAATTTTTTGAAGGAAGAATAACTAATGAACTCTTGGAAAGCAAAATAGGCTCTGAAATTACTCATAATGTGAAAGAACTTGATCTTTCGAATAATAAATTGAAAGATTTTGAAAATATTTTCAATTCAAATAATTTTCCTAACTTAAAAAAGCTCAACATTTCTAGAAACATATTCGCTAGCTTTAGAATTTTTGGTTTTTTACCTAGTTTGGAAGAATTATATTTAAATTCTAATTTATTCGATAAAATTTTAAGCAAAAAGGATAAACCTATTTCTAATAAAGGAATACTAGGATTACCAGTAATTTAAAATTTAGTTTTTAAAATATAAAGCTAAAATCAATAAAATATAAATTATTCTATAATTTTAAACTTAAATTCATTAAATTTTTAAATTTTTTAAAATTACCTAAGAATTTAGAAATATTGGAAATAGGAGATAACAACATTTCTGATTTAACCGGTATTCAAGCATTTAAAAATCTGAAGACTTTAGTTTTAAGAGAAAATAACATTAATAAAATAGATAGTTTGGATGGCTTGATTAATTTACAATATTTGGATCTAAGCTGCAATAAACTTAGAAACATAGAAAGGTCAAATATCGGTCTTCTTCCAAATCTCAATATTCTTATTTGCGATTCAAATTATTTGAAAAATATAAATTCTTTTTCAAAGTTACAATCTCTTTCGTATGTTTCATTTGACAATAATAAAATATCAGAAATTACAAATATCGAAAGGTTAGCTGAAGTCGAGAATTTAAAAGAATTAAATCTCAATAATAATCCTATAACAAAAAACATAAATTACAGAGTAAATATAATTAGAAGATTTTATTATCTAACTAAACTTGATGAATTAGAAATAACCAAAGATGAAAGAGAATTAGCAATAATGGATCAAACATGTCAGCCACAAATTCAAGTAATGGAGCAAATACACCCCAATAATATTTATAAAGCAAAACTTGATAATACTAAAGTATATAAATAAATATTTATTATTAAATCAAAATTTTGATATTATTCTTAAAGCTTAAAATTCAAAAATATCCTTGCTTAAAGAATATAAAATTGATATAAACTTGAAAAACATTATTTTTAGATGTCAATGAAAGTAAACTTCGTAAACCTTGATCTGATGATGGGGAATGGAGGTCTAAATTTAATTAGCACAAAAATAATGACACATGATGAAAATCCAAATTTAAGAGATAAAAACTATAGCCCAATGAGAGCAAATTCTATGGATCCTCAATGTAACCTATATATAAAAAATAAAATTTTTTGTTTAAAGAAAAATAATACTTAAACCAGATGGTATTTCACTCCCTCAAATAAACAATTTTAATAATGTTCAAAATAATAATGTCAGAGAATTCAATAAGCAAATAAGTAATAATCGTAAAAATCAACGTTTATATAGCAGCAATAATAATTTAAATCAAATTCAGATAAATAATATAAATAATAATTTAAATAACAATAACATCAATAATTTGAATATTTTGAACTCCAAAGGCAAAAATCAAAAATTAAAAATAACAAATTTACCTTTAGGAAATCTTTTCAAACAAATCGGAGAAGTGATATCAGGTAGCCATCAGAACGAAAATTTGAATAATTTACTGAATAAGATAAGCAGTCAAAATAGTAAAAGAAAATTTAATCATATTTGATTTTAAATTTATCATTTTTGAATTTTTAAAAATAAATTTAAATAAATGTTAATTTCATTTAATAAAAGAAAATTCGCAAAACCCAATATATGAAAACAAGCCTGCTTCTCGACCCAAAAGCATAACTTATAGAAAATAAAATTATTTATTCTTTAAGTATTAAAATTTCGTAATTTTCTAATTTGTAATAAATTTAATTAATAAATAATAGATATTACTCTCTTTAACTCATAAAGTTCTGAATAAAATTAACTTTTTTATGTTTACTCTCTTTTTATTATTATATTATTGAATAAATAATAAATTGATATTTTAATAAAATTAATTTAAAGGATTATTATTTTAATTTTAAACAAAAATTATAGTAAAGATTTTAATTTAAAGTTGATATGTAAAAAATTTAAAATTATTATATTCAAAGATATGGAAAAATTTTTATTTAAAGAATGAGTTATTTTAGTTAAAATTAAATTTCAGTATATTATTTATTTTAAAATTTTTAATTATTAAAATTTAAAAATAAATTTTGTATCCTATGACGGTATAAATGAATTTCGGTTTATAAATAATTAACTTTTCAATGAAGTTTAATGGAATTTTCTTCAATTTGCTTATAGTCAGCCTTTTAATAGGATCTTTGATAATTTGCTCTTCAATATCCTCACGATTTAATCGAGATAAACGTTTAAATACTTTTAAAATGGAGATCATGGATAATGAAATAGAAATTCAAGATCCCTCTGATCTTGATATATCAGAAGGATATGATTTTACAAAGAAAGTAAAAGTAATATTGTCAGTGGAGTTCCTTTTTGAGTAATTTTGAAGAAAGTTAAAAATTTTTTCCCAGGCTGCAAAGGATTTGCTAATAAAGATGAATTTTTTGCAGACATAAAAAATCAAGAAAAATGTAATGAAAAATTAAAAGAGGCAGAACAGAAAATTCTAGAATTGAGAAAAATGAAAATAAACGAAGCTGCGGAAGAGTTATCAAAAATTAAACCATCAATGAACGACTATTGGTATTGGTATTATATTCTTGCAAATGTGGCATTAAGAGGACATATAAATAGTTCAGGAGAAGCCGAGACTTGGTTTTTTAAAGATAGTTCAGAAATAACAGTTCCAGAAGATACTTTTATTAATAAAGCTGCAGAGGAAGAAGTTCAAAAATTAGAAATAAAATCAGCTGAATTTATTAAAAAGATTAAAATATGCAAACAAAAAACACTTTTTGATTTAAAACAAAAAATTAATCCAACAAAAAATATAAAGCTAAGAGAATGGATTGGAGATGATCGTAATTCTATGGAGTTGAGAGATTTTGATCATAATCTTGAATTTGTCAAGCTTACTACAGAAACTTCTTTTTATAAAACTATCAGTGAAAAACTCCCTAAAGGTGTCATTCATCATTTCCACTGGTCTGCTGCTCACACATCAGAAAATATTTATCAAGCAATAATAAATTACTTAAAACTTTCAACAAGTAAAAAGAGTATAATTGCTAAAGTCAATATTTTCAAACCTGATAGAACAGAACAAAAGCTTAATAAAAACACCCATTCAAAAAAATTTTCAAGTGTATCATCTCCTAAAATTTATATTTTCAAAGACTTTGAAGACACAATAATTAAATATTATAACAATAACTCTGATAATTTTTCAAAAATCAGAAAGAATTTGATTGAAAAGGAAACAGGAAAATGTTATGAGCTTGTCAGTCAATCACCAATTTTTGAAGAGTTCAAGGAAAAAGAAGACGAGATTTACTTGGCTTATTTACTTTTCTGTAAAAATTCTTATATATACCTAGATGAAGATGAAGATAGGAAAAATATGATTAACAAAAATGCCTCATTTTTGGATAGTCTAGACAAAATTCAAGGAATGAAAGAATTAAAAAAATTTTTAGATCAACATACAAATATTCTCAAATCAAATAATGACTTGTTAGAAGCCTATTTGCCCGATTCTTATAAAAATAAAATAAAAAATATTAAAGAACTACTCTCTGTCTCAGTCTGGTATCTATTCGAAAATATATTCAATTTAATTAGTTCTCTTTTTTCTATAGATTCTATTTTCGAAGAATTAAACCGAAAAATTACAGATACTTGGAAAAATCAAAACGTCTTAGGAGTGGAATACAGACAAAAACCAAAACCCAAACTTTTAGATGTAATGATCAAACACTTAAATAATAATAATATTCTCTATGCTTTCCAACATCCTGGAGTAAAAATTAGAGGAAGATCTCAAAATGGCTTGAAAGGTTTCTTATATCAAAATGATGATGAATACAAATTAAACCGTCAATTAGGATCAAATTTAGCCAAAGATTTAAATTTCCAGAAAAAAATACCTAAAGAAAGACATTATTCAGGAATTGATTTCTTTGGATATGAAGATGAACCTTTTAATGGAGCAAGAAATTTTTTTGTGCTTTCTTTACAAAAAATTTTAAAGGAGTATTAATTAATCAAAAAATTTAATAAATATAAACTCGAGGAAATAAATAATAAAATAAAAGATTCTAAATCTACTTTAGAATGGTTCTCACCTGTTTTCGAAACTATTGAAAAAACTAAAATTTTCTTGCATGCTGGAGAAACCATGTTTTTCCCTAATTTTGCTGTTGATGATAAATTCTTATTCACTTACTATGTCAATGATAATCTTTTCCATTCTGCTTTATTACCTAATGTTCCAAGAATAGGTCACGGTTTTGCAGTTCATAGAAACTATCTTTTACAAGCCATTTTCAGAAAAAAAGATATTTCATTGGAAATATGTCCGATGTCTAATGAGGCACTTAAATACTACTATGTTTTTGAACATCCAGTTAAAAAACTATTAAAAAATGGACTAAAGCTATCAATTTCTCCTGATGATCCTGCTTTCTTTGGTTATGAAGGAGTCTCTTTTGATTGGTTCAAGCTTTTGATGGAAACTGAATTGACTCCTAAAGAGTATTTCTTACTAGTAAAAAATTCAATTGAAAAGGCAAGTAGCATTATGTTTGACCAAGATGAAGCAAAGGCCAAAGAAATTAAAAAAGATAAAATTGCTCAATCTGCTAAGAATATAAATGAATTTTTCGAACAACTTAAATGTAATGAATTAGATTCTGAGCAAGTAAAAGAATTGGAAAATATAAATAAAGATCAAAGGAAAAAAATAGCTAAAAATATAGATGAAGGATTAGCAAAAAAAATTAAGAAAAATTCAATTTATTTTAAGAAAGAAAAAGAAGAGATCGACGTTGAGACTTCTGTTTACAATGCACTTGATATTAAAAAAATGTTGAAGGCTTTTATGAAGAATCAAAAAATTATTGAAATCAAAAAAAAATGAAAATCTTTTTTAAAAATTTTAAGAAAATTATTTATTTAAAATAATCAATAAAATATGGGAAAAAAATTTGAATTTTTTTAACAATATCAAGTACTTTAAAAATATTCTTTGATTTTAAATTTGTTGGAATAACAAATTATAATTTCATGCTTTTAAACTTTTTATCGATAAA
>Ga0194116_10008451_pt1 | contig 10437 bp, 19 predicted proteins | sample TA2MahsurfametaG_4_FD_148617 | JGI IMG/M metagenome (GOLD analysis project Ga0194116, IMG submission 148617) | Freshwater microbial communities from Lake Tanganyika, Tanzania - TA2015008 Mahale S9 surface | ecosystem: Environmental > Aquatic > Freshwater > Lake | place: Tanzania: Lake... | reverse complement strand
CATCTTCGAATACGAGCACTTAAACCAGCCTGAACTTGCAATTGTTGAGAAAGAAAACGACCTGCTGACAAAGATTTGGACTTACAAAGAAGAATTCGACAAGCTTTGGAGCAAGTGGAAAGGCGAATAGTTCTACAGACTGAACCCAGACTCAATGGACGACCAAACGATAGCATACTACGAAAAGGTTATGGAATTACCAAAAGAAGTGCGATCGTGGGGAATCTTCGAATTCATGAAGGCGAAGCTCATGCTGTTCAGAGATACTTTCCCTCTAATTACTGAGCTCAAAGATGAAGCGATCCGCAAGCGCCATTGGGATACCCTTAGACTTGAAGTGAAGGAAGAATTCATTGAGACTGCTGATGACTTCACTTTGGAAAAATTGTTCGAACTTCAGCTGTCGAAGCACGCAGATATGATTTACGGTCTCTGTGATAACGCCAGGAAGCAGCTTAAGATTGAGAAAGCGCTTATTGAAATCAAGCGCATGTGGGAGGAAGACCCCGCCACCAACCTTGAAATTGTTAAGGACCGGTCTAAGTCTGACAACGATGAATACTACAGAATCACGCAGACTGAAACAATTATTGCCTTGATTGAAGACCATACCCAATAGCTTTCTGTAATGAAGTCTTCTGCTTTCTACAAAAACTTCGATGACAAAATCGACTTATGGGACTCAAATATTTCTCAAATCACTGAAACGCTTGAAACACTGATGAATGTACAAAGTAAGTGGCAGTACCTCGAGTCTATTTTCAAGGGACAACCTGACTTGAGCAAGTAACTTCCTGGAGAAGCATCTACTTTCAGTAAAATTGATTAGGTCTTCAAAGCAGAGATGGTTCGTGTCAACAAAGAAAGGAATTGCTACCGCGCACTCATCGGCAAAGGCCAAGAATTCCTGAAGTTCTTGTCCGATCAACTTAAGAAACTTGAGGACATCTAGAAGTCTCTGCAGTAATTCCTGCAAGCTAAACGTGGTGTTTTCCCTCGTTTTTACTTCCTATCAGATGAAGACTTGCTCGAAATCATCGGTCAAGCAAAGGACCCCAAGCCCATCAACAAGCACATTGGTAAGATTTTCGAGGGTGTTCAGGAGCTTGAATTCAACACCGACCCACCGAATGCCAAAGGACCCAACAAGTAATACGTAATTACTGGCCTGAAGGATCTTAAAGGCCCACCCGACTATGAAGTCATTGAATTGGGTGTGCTTTAAGTTACAGTAGACTCCAAGGTAGAAATTTGGTTGGATAATCTTCGCCTGAAAATGAAGGAAGTTATCAAAAAAGAGTTCCATAAATATGCTACTGCCCAAAGCAAAGTTACTAAACAACAGCCCTCTGGCTAGCTAGTCAAGACTATCTCTGGAGCATGCGGCCAAATCATTACGACAATGTTCCAAATCGACTGGACAGGCCAGGTTGACTAAGCACTAAAGTCAATGAGCACTGTCACAGACAACAAAAATCCTCTCAAAACTCTCAAAGCGACGTGGAAGAAAAAGACAGAGTTGTTGGTAGAGTGCATCAAGTTGGTCACAAGAAATGTTGACCGCCTGAAAGTTTGTTGTTTGATCACAATGGAGGAGCACAATAGAGAGGTTATTGAGAAGCTGCATGCCAATAAGTCTGTAACAGATGAAAAGCACTTCGAATGGCAGTCCCAGCTCAGGTTCTACAGAGTAGAAAATGATGCTTAAGCAGAAAGTCAGTCGAACGTCATGTCGATCAAAATTAACCAACTCAACGCCACTTTCGACTACGGCTGTGAGTATCAAGGCAATAATGGTCGTCTGGTCGTTACAGCTCTTACTGATCGTGCTTATATGACTTTAACCAACGCTCTGAATCTTTATAGAGGCGGAGCTCCCTAGGGCCCAGCCGGTACTGGTAAGACTGAGACAGTCAAAGATCTCGGCAAAAACTTAGCCTTTTTCGTAGTCATCCTCAATTGTTCCGATCAACTTGACCATCTAAGCATGGGTAACTTCTTCAGTGGTCTCGCGATGTCAGGAGCTTGGGGCTGTTTCGACGAGTTTAACCGTATCTTGCTTGATGTATTGTCAGTCGTCGCCGGCCAAGTGCAGCAAATCCTTGAAGCTATCAAGAAGGGCGGAGAAAAGAATTACTGTGTCCTGAATGAAAAAGACATTGAAGTTTATAACACGACAGGCTTATTTATTACAATGAATCCAGGTTACGCCGGCCGTAGTGAGCTGCCTGACAACTTGGCCAACTAGTTCCGCCCAGTTGCTATGATGGTTCCAGATTTCCAGACCATTTGTAAAATCTCGCTTATGTCTGAAGGTTTCTAGTAAAATGAGGTACTAGCCAAAAAGATCTTCACCATCTACGAACTGATGAAGAACCAGCTAAGCAAGCAGTCTCACTATGACTTTGCTATGCGTTCTATTAAGTCAGTACTTAACACCTGCGGACGCCTTAAAAGCTAATAGCCTAACCTTGATGAGGCTACGTTAGTCATTAAGGCTGTCAGGGATATGAACCTACCCAAGTTCACTGCTGATGACGTCATACTTTTCGACGCCATGTTCCAAGACTTATTCCCTGAGAATGAGGAGCCAGAAGTAAATACGGAGGAACTCCAGATGGCGATTGAAGACAGCCTGATTAAGAAAAATATGCAGCTCAATGAAAACCTAATTGTCAAGTGCATGCAACTTTACGAATCCAGTGTCACACGTCACGGCAACATGCTTGTCGGTCTAACCCAATCAGGTAAGACGGCCTGCTGGCAAATCCTCCAAGATGCACTAAATCTTCTTGATAAATAGCAAAGAGACGCAAATATTGCCGAGAAAGACTGCAAATTTAAGCCTGTTAAAACTGAAGTCATCAACCCCAAGAGTATCAACGTAGATGAACTTTATGGTGCTTTTGAAAATGTTGGAGGCCAAAAGACCTGGAAGAATGGCATCCTCAGTGATGTACTCAAAGAAATGTGTGCTGCATCTCAGTCTCATTGGCGATGGATGATTCTTGATGGTCCAGTAGATACCCTTTGGATCGAGACCATGAACTCAGTCCTGGATGACTCAAAACTACTCACACTCACCAATGGTGATCGTACCAGTCTTAAACCTACTGTACGTCTTCTTTTCGAAATTCAAGATCTCGCAGTTGCCTCACCTGCCACGGTCTCTCGCGCAGGTATGATATACATGGACTTAGAAGAACTAGGTTGGAAGCCATTCTTTGAGTAGTGGATTTCTGCTAAGAAAGACACACATGGTTAGGATTACTCTGACAAACTAACAGAACTTACAACAAAGTGGGTCCTTAAGGTTCTTCAGATTAAGAAGCTCAGCTGTTATGAGCTTGTGGCCACCAGTGAGAATGCTTGCATGCGCTCTTTGACCTAATTGTTCGATGAATGCACTAAAAATCTCGAGAAAGGTGAAGAAGAATCACGTGAAGACTTCTTGGCCTACACAGAGAAGTGGTTTGTTTTTTCTTTGATCTGGTCAGTTTGCTGCACAGTTGATGAAAATAGTCGCAAAAACATCGACAATGTAATGCGTGATATCGAGGCTATGTTCCCCCACACAAACACTGTATTTGAGTACTTCATTGATTTGGAAAAGAGAGACTGGGTAGCTTGGGAAACGAAACTAAGTGGAAACTAAATAAAGAACATTAAAAAGGAGTTCCACGAGATTACAGTTCCTACTGTCGACACCGTCCGCAATCGATACGTTTTGGAGAAACTAATCGAGAAGAATTCCTAAATTCTATTTATCGGAGAGTCAGGTGTTGGTAAGACAGTATTGGTTGAAGGTGTCTTGCACACTGGACTGGACCCGCTAGTAATGTCTTTTGTAATTAATTTCTCAGCGGGCTCCTCCTCTGAAGGTTTACAAGCCATGATCGAATCCTACTTTGACCGTAGAGCAAAAAATAAGTTCATGCCCAAGAATAGCAAAACTAAAGCTGTGTGCTTTATTGATGACCTTAATATGCCGAAGAAAGAAGAGTTCGGAGCTCAACCACCCCTTGAGCTTATCCGCTAGCACATTGAGTACCAATTTTGGTTCGCTCGAAACACGACAGTAATTGCAAGGAATTACATCACCAATCTCCAAATCGTCTCCGCTATGGGCAAGCCGGGCGGAGGTCGTGCCGAAATCTCACCTCGCTTGTTGAGCTAGTTCCATGCCATTAACTACGCGGTACCTAGTGAACAGAACATGATGAAGATTTTCTTCACCATCGCTCTAACTAAATTCTAGTCTTTCTTCGAGGAGGTGAAGGGTATGTGCGAACCCATGGCCTAGGCAACAATCAACATCTACAACCAAATGATTGATCAATTCCTGCCAACACCTTTGAAGTCGCACTACGTATTTAACATGAGAGACATCAGCAAAGTCTTCCAAGGCATGTACAAAGCTGAGAAAGACTACTACGAAAGCAAAGAGTAGATTATCAAACTCTGGGGTCATGAAGTGCTAAGAGTCTTCCATGACCGCCTGATTGACGTTCCAGATCAGAATCGGATGAAGAAAATTCTTGATGACTAACTAAACAATATTTTCTAGATGAACTACAAAGAAAACTGCATGACAGGTGACAGTGACGCTGTATTCGTGAATTTCCTTACAGAGGGTTATCCTGACAATTAAGTTTACGAAGAAGTTACAGACATAAACAAAATGCGCAATAAGCTGACCGATTCCCTTGCAGGCTATAACAATCAGCCCAAAGTGCAAAAAATGGACATCGTGCTCTTCAAAGACGCAATTATACATTGTTCAAAAATCATTCGCACGATAAACTTGAAAAGAGGGCACACCCTTCTTGTTGGTGTTGGCGGTTCAGGTCGTCACTCTTTGACCAGACTCAGCTCTTTCGTAGCGGGAATGAACTGCGATCAACTTGAAATCAAGACTGGCTTCAATCTTAAGGACTTCAGAATTAAGCTAAAGGATATGTACGAATTGTCGGCTTATCGCGACAAGATGAAGAAGCCTCTTTGCTTTATTTTCTCAGACAACGATGTGATGCAGGAAAGCTTCTTGGAAGACATTCAGAACATGCTTAATTCTGGAATTGTGCCAAATATTTACGCAGCTGATGAGGTGTCGCGAGTCAGAGATGAAATGACACCACGCTACAAAGCTATGGGCCAAACCAATGAGTCTCCCGATGCTATGATCGAATGGTTTTACAACAGAGTGAAAGACCAAATGCACCTGGCTATTCTGATGTCTCCAGTTGGTGCTACATTCCGCAACTATTGCAGATAGTACCCCGCGCTTATCAACAACACCACAATTGACTGGTTCATGCCTTGGCCCGAGGAAGCTCTTATTGAGGTAGCCATGAAATTCCTTGCCCAAGTGGATTTGCCAAACGAAAAGATACGCAAGGGTCTTTCGAGCTTGTGCGGTTATGCGCACGTAGAAGCGCAGAACTCAGCTGAAAAAATGAAAAAGGAGTTGAAGAGAGTGTTTTATGTAACTCCTACAAATTTCATTGTGCTGCTCAATGGTTACACATAAATGCTTGCCGAAAAGAGATTAAAGATTGGAAGCTAGGCTGAAAAACTCAAAAACGGTCTAAACAAGCTTGAACAGGCTCGCGAAGACGTCAAGATCATGACGATAGAATCTGACATCAAACGCACTGAAGTCACAAAGAAATCAACTGAGTGCGATGCACTAATTCAAAATGCCGATAAGGAAAGCAAAGATGTTGCAATCAAGCAAAAACAAATCGATATTGACAAGATTGTCATCAATAAAGAGTCAGCTACCGCTGCTGTTATCTAGGAACAAGCTGAAAGAGAGCTCGCTAAAGCTTAACCTGCTCTTGATTCCGCTAATGAAGCCGTATCTAAACTGGAAAAGAAATACATCGCTGAAATCAAAGCCATGAACAACCCTCCCAAAGATGTCGCAACTGTTATGGCTGCTGTGATGGTGCTCTTTAAGAAACCAAAAGACTGGGCTAGTGTAAAGAAAGAATTAAACGATCCCAAATTCGTTCCTAATCTTTTCGATTTTGATAAAGAAAATATAAGTGCCAATGTCCTCAAGGAAATTGAGAAGTATACAAAGGAAGAAGACTTCAACTTAGAATACGTAGCTAAAAAATCTTTCGCTGCTGCCTGCCTGTGTCAGTGGGTATGCGCTATCGAAGACTATGCTAAGGCCCTAAAGATTGTTATTCCTAAGCGTGAACAAATGGCGAAGGCTTAAGCCCTTGTAGCAAAACTTGCTGCTGATCTGGCTCAGAAAGAAGCTGACCTGGAAATCTTAACAACCAGGCTCGCTAATCTTATCGCTACCAAGGAACAGAAAGAAAGAGAAAGCAACTAACTCAAAGCTGACCTTGCCAGCCTGCAAGGCAAGATCGATCGTGGTGAGAAACTGGTTTCGGGATTAGCTGACGAAAAGGTGCGTTGGGATGCGACTGTAAAAGAACTAGAATTATAACTCAGCAATCTGATTGGAGATTGCCTAATGGCGGCTGCCTTCATGTCTTATTGTGGTCCCTTCCCTTCTGACTTTAGGAATGCCCTAAACAAAGTTTGGCTTCATAAGATTAAGGAAGAAGAAATCCCCTTCTCTAAAAACTACGAATTCGCAGAATTCCTTGCCGGCAAGGCTTTGGCACGTCAATGGCAGCAAGATGGCTTGCCGACAGACGATTTCTCAACAGAAAACGGCTGCTTCGTGACCCAGGGTTCGAGATGGGCGCTTAATATCGACCCCCAGACTTAGGCTAACGATTGGATTAAGAACATGAATTCCAAGAAAGGCCTCGTGATCGCAGATCTAAAAGACAAAGATTACATGAAGAAGGTCGAAGCATGTATTTCAGCAGGAAAAGTACTCTTACTTCAAGATATTGGTGAGTAACTTGACCCATCACTTGACAACCTGCTCAACAAATCTTTCATCTAGATTTCTAAGAAGTAAAGGTCAGTTAGGATTGGTGATAAGGAAATCGACTACCACAAAGATTTCTTCCTTTTCATCACCACACGCATGCCAAACCCACACTATACTCCCGAAATCTCCACCAAAGTTACTGTGGTAAATTTCACAGTCAAGGAGTCCGGTCTTGAAGAGCAGTGCCTCGGCATTATTATTCAAAGCGAACTGCCCTAACTTGAAGTTACGAAAAATGATAAGCTAATGACAATTTCAAAGGGTAAAGCTGAACTTTTGAGGCTTGAAGACGCAATTCTCAAACGTCTGGTTGAGTCTGAAGTAAATCTTCTTGAAGACGTCGAACTGGTAAACACCCTCGCCATCTCTAAGGAAACTTCAGCTACCGTGTACAACTCAATTAATGAATCTGAATCAGCGATGAAACGTATTAATGACTAGCGCGAAGCTTACCGCAACTGTGGTCGCAAAGCTGCTGCATTATTCTTCGTTCTGAGTGACCTGAGCAAGATCGACCCGATGTACCAGTTCTCCCTCAGTTGGTACAAAAAATTGTTTGAAGAATCGATCACTGTTTCTAAAGAGACAGTTAGTCAGGACCGCCAGGAAACCATTATGAAAGTACACAAATTGGCTGTCTACAACAGAGCTTGCCAATCTCTTTTCGAGCGCCATAAGCTGTTGCTGTCACTGTAAATGTTGGTGAAACTACAGATGTAAGAGGGCGTGATCAAAGCTGAAGAGTACAGTTTCTTCCTGCGTGGTGGTACTGTTCTGGACAGAAAGACTCAGATGATAAAGCCATAACAAGATTGGATAACGCAACAGATGTGGGATCATGTTACGGAACTCGAAAAGACCTTGCCCGAAACCTTCACCGGACTTCCAGCTGCTATAAACCTTAATCCTAAGGAGTGGCAACACTGGTTCTCATCTAATAAGCCTGCCCCCGAAGAAGCTCAATTGCCAGGCGAATGGGAGACTAAGTGCGAAGAGGCACTAAAGAAGATGATCATTCTAAGATGCTTCCGCCCTGATCGTGTAAACTTCGCTATTAGGAATTACGTCGTAGAAGGCATGAAGCAACAGGAGTTTATCTAGTCGAAGGCCCTTTCAATCTATGAGATCTACGAACTTTCCACAAAGACCGACCCAGTCATCTTTGTACTTACCACAGGTGTAGACCCAACAGAAACTTTACTTCGTTTTGCCGAAGAAAAGAATACCAAAATGTCTACTTTGTCTCTCGGAAAAGGCCAGTCAGAGAAAGCCATAGCAATCCTCAACAAGGGCGCAAAAGAGGGTGAGTGGTGCTTCTTGAGCAATTGCCATTTATGTATTGGTCTTCTTCCAGAACTAGAGAACATATTAGACTAGCTATTTAAGGGCAAGTTGGACGACAACTTCAGACTTTTCTTGAGTGCATCTTCCCATGAGGATTTCCCTATCTCTTTGCTCTAGAGATCCATAAAGATTGCCTAAGAGCCACCCAGAGGCATCAAGTCCAACATGCTTCGCCTGTTCAATAACCAAGGCAAGGGATTCACTACCTGCGAAAAGGCTAGAGAGTTCAGAAAAGCTGTTTTCGGTCTTGCATGGTTCCACACCATTCTGATTGAAAGAAAGAAGTTTAAGACCCTTGGTTGGAACACCAGCTACTCATTCAATGACTCGGACTACCAAGTCTGCGAGGACACAATTGCAAACTCTTGCGGACGAACGATTGATGGAATACCTATGAACCCTGACGCTAAAGGCCAGAAGATCAACTGGTAAGCCATTCAGTACCTTATTGCCGAAGCCAACTACGGTGGTCGTATCACAGACGACCGCGACAGAAGACTAATCAAAGTCTATGCAAGAGAGATTTTCGATGATGTTCTTATTGCTATTGAAAAGTGGAGACCTGGAGGCACGGAAGAGTATAACTACATTTACCCTGCAGACGAAGCTGGCACTAAGCACCCAGATCTAGCTAGTATCTTCACCCCTTAGTTCTTCTGCGAGGAAATCAGCAAACACATGACCGCGTAAGATCCTCCAGTTGCTTACGGCTAGCATACCAACGCTGAAATCACGTCTCAAATTATGGACTCCACCGAACTTCTGCTGTCAATTTTGAGTCTTCAACCCCAAAAGGTCGATTCAGGAGGTGGTAATGCAGATGATGCTATTCTCGCTCTTCTGAAAGGACTAATGGACAATGTACCAAACTTGATAGACACTGCAGCCCTTAGGTTCAAGATTAACAGGTCCAAGTCAGAAAAAGAAAACCCTCTCAATGTGGTTGTTCAACAGGAAATAGCCCGCTACAACGTCTTGCTCAACAAGATTTCAGTCTCTCTAGCGCAACTTGAGAAGGGTATCAAAGGTCTGGTCTTGATCTCGCCAGATCTCGAGGCTATGCTCACCAGCATCAATCAGAACGTAGTGCCTAAAGCATTCTCATTTGCTTACTTCTCGTAAAAGCCTCTTGCAGGCTGGTTCGAGGACCTTAAATTGAGGTACGAATTTTTCACTACCTGGTCGATCAAAGGAATCCCCTATGTATAATGGATTTCAGCCTATACTTACCCGACTGGCTTCACTACTGCACTTTTACAGAAGTTTGCCAGAAAGGATGACAAGTCTCCCTCTATTGATAAGTTGGAGTTTGACTTTATCACCATTCCGCGAATGGAGAACGAAATACAAGAGCACGCTAAGGATGGATCATACATCAAGGGGCTAATCTTGGAGGGCGCTAAGTGGAATCATGAAAAGCAGGCTTTGATGGAGCCAGAAGTTATGGAGCTTTTCTGCATGATGCCTTTGCTACACTTCAAGCCTATCCTGAAGAGGACCAAAGCCTTGACAGGCGTTTATCAATGCCCAACGTACTACTTCCCCTTGCGTGGTGCTCAGGGATCTAAAGAATCATTCATGTTCTCAATTGACCTTAAAACAGGCGATCAACCTCCAGAATTTTGGATCAAACGTGGTACTGCACTGCTTTTGTCAATCGCATGAGCTCAGTGAATTAATAATAATTTACTAAATCATTCTCTTTAATTTTCTTATGTATCAAAATCAAATTTTACAGACATAACTCTAACGCAATAGCTTTAGCCGTCAATTCAATTGCGCTTAGTAAACTAAGCCAACAATTTTTAGTAAACTTGATAAAATAAAATACAAAGTAATCTTCAACTTGTCAAAGTATAGTTCACATATCCAACCAAATGCCCATTTCTGTGAGTACGCCATTTACTAATTTCTTACGGCCTAGAAGCAACCTTTCAATTGTAATAGTATTTCTGATTTGGCTGCTAGAGAAGTTAGATAATGAGTAAGTTAGATTATTGGCGTCACAGCAATTGTTTTGATTGTGCCTGAATCTGCATATGAACAGGCAATCGTGGTATAATTAGTTTAAACAAACAGACTGTCACACCTAATTTAAATTATTTTCTGTTGATTGATTTTACAATAAATTATAACAATACTAGGACGGGGTTTTGGGGTTTTGGGGG
>Ga0194116_10008449_pt1 | contig 10438 bp, 7 predicted proteins | sample TA2MahsurfametaG_4_FD_148617 | JGI IMG/M metagenome (GOLD analysis project Ga0194116, IMG submission 148617) | Freshwater microbial communities from Lake Tanganyika, Tanzania - TA2015008 Mahale S9 surface | ecosystem: Environmental > Aquatic > Freshwater > Lake | place: Tanzania: Lake Tanganyika... | reverse complement strand
GATTGGGTATTGGGTATTGGGCCCAATCCCCAATCCCCAATCCCCAATCCCCAATCCCCAATCCCCATTTAATTCCATTTTTATTATATTATTTCTTTTTTTAAATGAAAAATAGGTGAAAATTTTTGAAGATGTAAAAAGAAATAAAAATTGGATATAGTTGAATTAGGGTCATAGTATCAAAGATATTAAAAATATTAAAATTAAATTTTATAATTCAAAATCAAAAAGAATTTAAAATATATTATATTTATAATTAATATGGATCCAATTGTATTCGTTGAATTTAACACTTTTCAAGATTGGTTAGGTTTATTAGGAAATATTTTTGCAATAATTTTCTTCATTTTACCTATTTTCCAAATGATAAAGTTGCATAAAAAAATTGAAGATCCGAAAAACGTTGCTTATTTAATGATGATAATGAATGTGATGAATTGTTTCCTTTGGCTCTCTTATGGAATTTTAAAAAATGACTTTTGGGTTATGTTGGCTAACGGAATTGGATATCCTACGAATATGATTTATTTGTGTGTTTTTTTCTTTTATTATTTTGATAGAAATTTTTTCAAATCTCTTATATACATTTTACCATCCATTATTCTTTCTGGAGGGTTATTCGCTATATTAACTTACGCCATTGTAAGTGAAGATCTTTCTAAATACTCAGCTTGCGTATTCAATGTATTTATGTATGGAGCTCCTGGTCAGAAAATTGTAACTAAATAATTTTTCATTAATTTATTCGTAATAGAAATGCCTTTCATTTATAATTGAAATCAAAGTTTATTTAAACTTTAGCAAAATTAAAAATTTATATTTATTTTTAGATTTTTGTTCACCTTAATTTTTTATAATTTTAAAAAGAAATAAAAAGCATAGAATTTATGTTTAAATAGTTTTATTAAAGTCTTTTTTTTTAATTTGTGAATTGAATAATAGATTGAAGTCATTAATAAAGGAGACTATAAATTGATACCTCTGCCCAATACATTTTTGGCATTATTTTGCTCTACTACTTGGTTATTTTATGGTATACGCGATGATTATAATATTTCAATTATTATCCCAAATGGTTTAGGTAAAAATTCATATTTAAAACTTTTAAGGTGTTCTTTTCAGTATTATTAATCTTGGAACTTATTTCTTTTTCTATTGCAAGAAGTCTTCTACTCCATTCTTAGATGATGTAAATGATCATGAAGAGAAATTATATCAAGGCAAATCACAGTCTCCATAAATTAGATTTGATCTTTTAAAATCTCAAAGATTAATAAATTATATTTTTACTTCTAAAATATTATTATTTAAGTTTCTTATTTAAAATTTAAAATTCCATTAAAATTTTGATTTGTTTTTAAAGTGTTTGAGTTGTTAATAAAAACAATATCCTTTATTATTATTTTAAACAATTCAAAATAAGAAATTATTGCATCTTATACATAATAAAAAAATAAAAATCGATGAATCAGCAATAATTCTGAATTTACATACAGACGCTCAAAATTTATTATAGTTTTCTTAATATAATTCATTGAGATTTATTTGTGAAGTGAAAAACAAATTTATAAGTATATTAAGTAAAATGTATCTTCTAATAATATTTTAATAAGCCTCCAAAAATTTATAAAAATAAAATGAAATTAATTGTTAATTAAAAATTTATTTTTTAAAACTTCATTTATTTGTGCTTGTTTTTTATATTAAACTATCTGTGTTTAGATTTTTCGATAAAAAAATGAAATAATTATAAAATGTTTTAGCAAAAGAAATTTTTACGATTTGTACAACATCAATAAATCATAAATTTTATTTTTTAATAAATATTTTAAAATATTTTTATGAAAAAAGAAATAAATTTGCAAGATTCAAATGCAAGCAAAAACTCTCTTTTTACTCTTAGCAAAATCCCAGGCTCCAATTCGAATAAATTCATAAAATTAGATGACATTTATTGCAAAATTAATAAAATAAAACAAAATCCAAAGCCGCTTCCAAGAGTTAAAAGAAAATACTCAGATAAAATAACGAAAAAAAAAGATTTCAATTCGAAATTAAAAAATTTTATTAAACAAAGTAACTCTAATTCTGTTGCTTCTCAAATTAATAGTTCTTCAATACTCAAAAAAGAAAATAGTTTATCTTCAGCAAAACAAACGCAAATTTTTCCTATTAGTAATAAAAGCAAAAATTTAAATATATCAAAAAAGAATCAAATTAAAAATTATGTGATATCTTGTGATAATAATTTATATAGTAACTCAAATTCTATAGAACATAACTTTTTTAAAACTCAAAGCGAAGAATTTAATAATTCAATAGAAAGTTTTAATAATACATGTCTCAAATCAATTATAAAAGATAATAACGATAGTATAAAAAAAGAAGTTAGCTCAAATTTTGATGAAATTGATTTGAGGATCGATGTAGATATAATTGGAAATAAAACCGATGATAATATTAAAAATTCTACAATAAAGAATAAAAATATAAATTTATTTAATGAAAATAATTTAAATAGTTTCAATGAGGATTTTGTGAATAATCCTTGTAATATTTTCTCCTCTTTCTCAAATAAAATAGATAATTCAAAACAAATAGTTCCTATTATCAATAATGAAGAAACGAAAAGCATAATTGCTAATAACGTGAATTATAATTTCAAAACTCAGAAAAAAATCAATATTATAAACTTGAAGAATCATAATGAAAACAAAGCATTTTCGATAAATAGTCAAAATTGTAAAAATTTTCAGTTACAAAGCAAAGCCATCCAAAGAAATCTTAAAGGATGTAAAGATAATAAGCTTAAGAGAAAACATTGTTCGGCTACCCAATTAAATACATGTAACACTTTGAAAATTGATAAAAATATTCATTTTATTTCAGAAAATAAAAATAACGAAAATAAGCATTTAATTTTAATTAAAAATAAAACTGCTAATAAAATCCCACATTTTGAAAAAGGAAAAAATAAGGTGAATTCAAACATCCCAAATTGTAATATATATTTACAAACAGCTCCTGAAAGTAGAAGTATTTATTCTATAAACCATGGGAAATTAAATATCAAATCTGTTAGGCAAAGCAACTCCAATGAAAGATTTAAAAGAAATTTCCCAATTGATGATAATCATTTTAAAATCCGCAAAAATTTAAAAGGCTCTAAATCACAAAATCCAAGATTGCTTAAAATCAATTTATATTTTGATAGTTCTTCTAATGAGAATTTAGAGTATTTACTTTCAAATGAAAAAAAACATGAGAAATCTAACAAAAAGAACAAAGTGAAAATAATAGATGAAAATGAATCAAATGTGGAAATTAAAAATTATGAAACTTATAATAATAACTTTAAAAATTTTACTTATAACGATTATTTGGAATTGGGTTTTAATGAGAAAAAGTCTTCAAAGAGCTTTGAAAATAATTCCACAAAGAGTATTTTCTATAAAAATCAAAGCAATAAATTTTTGATTCATTTATTAAACTCCAACGACTCAAGTTATTCTGAAAAATTTATTTGCATTCTTAATAAATTCAAGCTTTATTTAGAAAAATTAATCATATTTATTTCCATTAATGAAGATTCTTCTGATAATTTTTCGATATTCAAGAATATCTCAAACAATATTCTAAATGCAAGTTTGAGTAATAATCAACTTAATTATTTCGATTTAATCTATGAATATTGTTTAGAAAGCAATATAAAGCCAGCAGATCTTAAAGTGAATGATTTGATTAAAAATTTAGAGAAAAACATTAAATTTCAATTCGAAGATGTTCTCCTAGGGATCTCTCCGATAATTTTGGATTGTAATATAATTAGACAAAACTTTTTGGAAAGCTATTCAAAATCAAGAAAAAATGTCCTTCCTATGATGTTGCCTAGTAATTCAATTTTAGAGAAAAATTTAAATTTGATTCTAGAAAAATCCGAAAATAGAATAGAACAGATTAAAGTGGTTTTTCAGGAAATGCAAGATAATTTAATAGAAATTAACCAGTTGTTGGTGAATGAATTTGGCGAAAATCTTACTAAAAAATTAGAAGAGTTTAGAACTCAAGATTTTAATCTTATAATTAATAATATTTCAAATTTAAATTTTACAGAAACATCAAATATATTAGTATCAAATAAAATTGATAAACGTAAAAGTGAAATGCTAGAAGATAATTTATCAAAACAGACAAAATTCAAATCTGAAAAAATACCAAGATTATCGAAAGTAATCGAGATTGATTTAACTAATAATAATAATAACAATACTTTTATAAAAAAAAATAAAACACTTCCAGATCATAGGAAAAGTCTAAAAGAGATCTTGGAATGTGAAGTAAATCTAAAAGAAGAGGATTTTATAACAGAGGAAAAAATTAAATATAAAAACAATGACAATAAAAATTACGTTTATAAGAATAGCAAGAATATTAAAAATCAAAATGAAATAAAAAGATTCGGTGTATTAAATGATAATGGAGAAATCAAGAGTAATCTAAAAAGACAATCAGAAAAACAAGAATCCTTTTCTAAAGAAAAAGCAAATGAGAAAAATTATTTGAAAATTGAAACCACTTTACATAAATCAAAAACTGGAAAAGAAGATGAAATTCATAAATCAAACCCAATCAAAATCTCAGATACTATTGTAAAATCTTTTAAAAATAACTCGAATAAAAGACCTACAAAGCCTTCTAATGATAGTTTAAACAAAAAAAATAAAAAGATTCCTAAAATTGAAAATTTAGAGTTTAAGCTTTTTAATAATATAAATCAAACTACTAAGTTTCCTTTTGAGACTAAAAAAAAAAAAATAATTAATTTAACTTTAATTCCTAATAAAAGCCTTTTTTTGAAATCTTATGCTGAAAACAAAGAAAATGATAAAAAATCTATCAATAAAAAAAAATTGAAAAATATAAAATTTAATTCTAAATTAGACTCTTCAATTAAAAAAATTGAGAAACAAGAAAGCTTAAAAGATACAATTTCAATAGAAAATCTTGAAGGAATAGAAAAATGCAAAAAAGAAGCTATAGAAGAAATAAATCATCAAATTAATAGTTCAGAAACTTTAAATAATTCAAAATCAAAAAATATTAAAAATATGAATCTTGATAATCAAAATTTAAATATTGATAAATTAAATTTAGATAAGTTCAATATAATTACCATTAACAATTATAATACAAATAATATAATAGAAAATAAAAATTTTGTAAACATAAATTTGAATTTAAATCCAATAGTAGAAAATATTTTTATAGAAGAGAATCCATTTAATAATAAAAACCAAAATATTTCGATTGAATCTTTTTACTATTCAAAAAGCGATAAAAATGTTTCTTTATTTGATTCAGCTGATTTTAAAAGCAGAAATTGCAAAAAAAAAATTATCTTTAATAGCTTCCCAAAAGCATATTTTGCTTACTTCAACTACACACAATTAGTAGGTCAAAGAAAGTCGAAGATTGAGAAATTTAAAAAAATGAATAATAACTTTGAGCATAAAAATAGCATTTTTTCAAAAACTTCTTTAGAAGAATCTGACTTAATGGCCTCTATTGATGAATTTGAATCGAACGAAAAAGTTCATTTAAATATTCCAACTTCTACAATCAATTTTGCGTATATGCCTATTTGTGGATCTAAAATTATAAGAAGGCATTCTTCTTTTTCAAAAGTACTGGAGATGTTTAATTATAAAAGATTTTTTAATTTTAAAAAGAAATCTTCCCTTTTATCTTCTACTCAATCTCCTAACATAAATAAAATGAATCACAATTCTATAAATCAAAATATAAAGTCCAATTATTATCATCCTGATGAAAGATTTCAAAATAATCAACGGAAAATAATAGAATATGATTTCAATAATGTTGAAAAAGATCTGATTGAAAACAAGAATCATAATCCTAAGAATGAAAAAACTTTTAAAGATTTTGCTGATATTAAAAATTTTAAAAATAAGAAAATTGAGATTAATGAAAGTAATAATATAAGCGAAATTAACAGTTCGGCTCTAGATCTCAGTTTAAGTGCTAGTGAGATTTGTAATGATGATGTATTTAATTGTTGTTGTGAAAAAATAGAGCTAAAAGAGAGACTTAGCTTGATAAAATTTAAACATAAATCCTTATTAATAAATAAACGATTCGAACAATCGAAGAAAATATTTATTCCGAAAAAAAATAGATCTAGAAGTGTAGTGAATTTGAAGATTGTAAATAATAAGAAACAAACTGTAGATATTTACTGATTTAATTAGCATAATTTTTTATTTGCAAAATGTTTTATGTAAAAATTATTGTGATAAAATTTGGAGTAAATATTAAAATTTTATAATAAAAGTAAATTGCATTTTAGGAATTAAATAATTAATTTGAATATAATCATTAGAATAAAATTTATATAAAACTTGTCACTGAAGATATGAGTGTATTTAAATAGCATTTAGTTTGAATTTTTTTATTAATTATTCTCATGAAATGAAATATAAATCGTTTTTATTACCCTCTTTACCTATCTGATAATATAATTTATTGATTCTTTTTCAAACAAAATTGTTATGTTTTTTGAATCATAATTAAATAATTAATTAATAATAAATCATAATTATTATTTAAGATAAATTTTTTAACAAAAAAAATTTAAATGTTTTGCTTCATATTATCCCTTAGAGTTGTTTGCTTGTATTCATTTTTAATAGATTCTCCTAATTTTTAAATAATTTAAAAAAATTAATTTATTTACCTTGTGCATCGCAGACATATCTTCATGAATTTTTAATTTTTCTACAGTTTTAAATTTTCTTTGACACACATAGCATATAAACTCTTCGTTTTCAAGATCAACTATTAAATTTTAAATTTGGAATTATTAAATTTTAAAAAAATTTCATAAAAATAATTCATCATAAATTATACATTTTCCTGAATCCGAAGTATTTATGATTTGATTTTGGGTTTCTTCGTTTATTATAATATTTTTTTCTAAGCATAAAATAAAAAAAGATTTTATTATGATAAATTGTATTTTTAATATATTACTGTTTTCTGTTTCCTCAATTTTCGATGATGAAATTAAAACATTAGATTCTGTTTTTATAGTAGGAGTGTTTGAACTTGAGTTATCTAAATATTTAAATTGTTTTATATTTATTAATATAAATATAATTTTAAGCTTTTTATTCTTTGGTATATTGCATTACCATTAATTTTTGACTTTTTGTTTGCTAAATTTGCATCGAATGTTACAACTTCATCATATTCATTTTCATTGATAGCGTTTGGAGCTTCGAAATTTATAGAAATATTCTTCAAGCTGGCTTTTATGGTATTTTGCAAATTCTCAATTTTACTTAATTTTTCTATCTTTTGAGATTTTTATTAATTATAATTATGAAAAAAGTATTTAATAAAATTCTTAATTTAATCTTATAATTTTATAAAGATTTATCTAATGAACAAAAAGATTAAAATTTTAATCATAAAAAATTTACTTTTTTTTGTTCTTTATTCCATTTTTTTAACTCTAATTCAGCTTTTTCTCTATCACTTATGTCTCTTTTAACATTTTTCTCACCTCTATTATCTTTAATCAATAAATGAGTGGTTAAATTAGCATTATTGTTATAATTATTAATGGAATTCTGCAAATTAGTTATGTTCATTAATTTTTCTTGTTCTTCTTGGCTTAAATTAGAAGTGTTAATATTCATCAAGTTAACTCCTGTGTTTGAGATTTGAGGAATAATTTGAGAAGAATAAGACTCCTGCTGATTACTTTGTGTGGCTTGTGTATTGTAATTTCCGAATTGCTGATAATTGTCATATCGATCGTAGCCTGAATAATTTTCAGAAGAGTAAATCTGATATATTAAAAACTAAGCTTAAAACCTGGTTATTTGTTTGATCTGATCTTAATTGATAGTTTGTATTATATTGATCCATCATATCCTTTGAAAAATATTAAAATAACAAAATTATGAATTGGAAATAGAATAGAAATATTGAAATTTAAATAAGATTTTAATAGTTTTAGAAGAATATTTTGAAAAAAGATTTATAGATTATAATTTTACTTTGAAGTCTTCTGGTCTTCTTATTTTTGAAAATGTGCAATAAATTATTTGATTTTTGACTTTAATGGGATTTTTTTTAATCTGATTCATAGCATAAGATGCTTCTTCTATTGTAAAATATTCTACAAATGCGAAGTCTTTCAACTCGGCAGTTATCTTATCTCTAATCATTCTAATATCTTTCACCTGTGCAAATTGGGAAAAAATCTCCAATAGCTGAAATTTTAATTTTACTAAAAAAATTCAAATTAATTCTTTAAATATGGAAATTAAATCTTATATTAACTAGTTAGTGATTTCTATTAATAAAATATAGATTAATTGAAATTTATATTTTATTGATAAATTTTAAACATTTAAAAATCTTAAATCTATTAAAAATAATTTATTTACTTCTGCCTCGTCTGTTTCCTTTATTGCATTTCCTCTTATCATTAAACTAGTAGAAGGTGGAACTTGTCCCTCTGTTTTGGTATTTAATTTAAAATGAAGTATATTTTACCTGCACCAACAACAGTTGTTTTTTGCTTGATAACTGGAATAATCCGACAATTGATTGTTTTATTTCTTTTGCATCTGAAACACGCGACTCTTTTTGAAAAGTTTTTACAATCGCACTATTTTTAAATAGAAACCAATACGAATTCACAAATCCAGTCCTCATGTACAGTTGTTTCCATCGCAGTTGTATAAGCTGAAGAATCTGAAATATTTGTGATATATGTAATGCTTGTTTTATTCTGGTTCGGATTCATATAATGATTATTAGCTAAATTAGGAGTATAGTCAATGGTATAATAGTTGCCGTTAATATAAATAAAGCCATTTAGGCTTTCATAAACTTTTGTTGCAACTGGAATAGATGGGAAAATTAAATATGCAACACGTAATGATTCAATTATTCGAATATCATCTGGCATACTAGTCTGAAAGTCAATACATCTGTCTCTCACTACATCTTCAAGCATTTCCAGGTTTACATCTGGACCCAGATTAAATACAACAAGCTAATAAATAATTTAGGATTTGAAAATATAAATTAAATTTTATTTTATAGTTTTTTAAGAAAAAATTTGAAATTTATTCAATTTTAATTAAAAAATCATTGATTTATCAACAAAAAAAACTTTTTTGTTTTGACTAAAATTTAATTTATTGAAATTGAACGTTTTTTTCCTAATTAAAGAAAAAGATTATTTATAATCCTTTTTTTTATTTAAAAATTAATTAAATATTTAATGATTTAAGGGATTACTGTGTTTGATAACTCTTTTTCATTTTGTATGCTTGATTTTGCATTTTCAGCTGAGACTATTTTACTGCTTGTTGAAACTTGATTATACAAGTCTTTCCCTTGATTTTCACTGCTTGCTAAAGAAAAAGTTTAAAATTTATTAAAAGGAATATCCATTAAAAATTTAACTATTTTAGTTAAATTTGAAACTTAATTTTTTTACATTTATTATAATCCCAATTTTTTTTATCACCTAATTTACTTTTATCAAATTTATTTGAAATATGATATTCGCTTTTAGCATTGATATTCGTATTATCCCTTTTCTTATTGTACGTTTCATTATATTTATCCGAACTGTTTAAAATAAAATATTAATAAAAACAAAAAAAAATTCTTAATTAAATAGTGTTTTAAAAAGGATCTTTTTAAGCTCATTCAGTAAAATAAAAATATTTAAGATTATAATAAAATTTTTCATAAAAATAAGCCAACCTTTTTTTCACATAATCATCTTTTCTACTTCTAATATAATCTCTCTCCTTTTCTCTATCTCTGTCTTTTTCAGATTTTCTTCTTCTATTCCTCGAATCAGATCTCGATCTTGATCTCGAGTATTTTCTCCCTGATTTTACTGATCTAGACCTAGAGCTGCTTGATGAATGCCTTCTTTTTTTATGTTTCTTTTCTTCGTTGTCGTAGTCTTTGTATTTGCTTTTAGAATCTTGATAGCCTAATTCTTTATTATTATTCTTTTTGTTTTCTGATGAATTATTTTGGTAGTTATTGCTATCTCTATTATCTCGTTCCTTTTTGTTGTCTGTAGATTTCCCATTGTTTTCTTTTTCGCTATGAGAATCTAGGATTAAAAATTTTATTACCTTTGCTGCCTTTATAAGGATAACTATCATAATCTTTTCTTTTGTTATAAGACATTTTTTGATTTATTTTAAAATTTAATAATTTTGTAAAAATGAATTAAAAATATTTAATAAAATAAATCTTCTGAAATATTAGACAGATTACTTTATGTAATTTTTAAGAAAATTTTTAAATCATAAAAAAACTTCTTTTATTTCAGCCTTTCTTAGATTTTAACTCTTCATTGGGGATTGGGGAT
>Ga0194116_10008445_pt1 | contig 10441 bp, 9 predicted proteins | sample TA2MahsurfametaG_4_FD_148617 | JGI IMG/M metagenome (GOLD analysis project Ga0194116, IMG submission 148617) | Freshwater microbial communities from Lake Tanganyika, Tanzania - TA2015008 Mahale S9 surface | ecosystem: Environmental > Aquatic > Freshwater > Lake | place: Tanzania: Lake Tanganyika... | reverse complement strand
AGGACTTCCTCGCGTTCCGCGGCTTCCCGCCGGAGCACTGGCGGAAGAGCTGGAGCACCAACACGCTGGAGCGTTTCAACAAGGAGATCAAACGCGGCTCCCGTGTCGTCGGGATCTTCCCCAACGACGCCGCGATCACCAGCCTGGTGGGAGCGCTGATGCTGGATCAACAGGAGGAATGTCAGCTCGATGGACGCGTCGTGTTCTCGGAACTCTCGATGGCCAAGCTGGTAAACATAAGCGATAAGCTCCAAGATCAAACAGTAGCTGCGGAAGCTACAGCTGCCTGATCACTGATCAGTGATCAGTGATCAGGCTACGGGTTTTACACCACTCCAAGGGACGCAACCCCATTAGGCGAATCTATTGCCCTGGAGCCGAAAATTACGAAGATCGCGTCAACCAGAAGAAGAGTGGATTAACAAGCCAAGCGAGGAATCCAATCCAATCCTGGAGTGACCTCTGATCAAAGCCGCTTGATTGGCAGCCGAAGTATGACACCTTTCCTTAGAGTCTCCGATTCAATTACTGGACTTTCCCGCCCAGCAACGTTACGTGGCTCCAACTTGCGGCTGCAAATATCTATCACCAGACAGAAGTTGACTTAATATTATGTGTCGGATATGGTCGACTCTTCAACGGCGCTTAACATTAGGCGTCCCTTGATCTCCAAAGGGTTCGCGGGAGGGTGAATTAAACACCATAACGCACACTTCGCACGCACCTTGACCATCAACCATAAGAAATGTTGGCCAGTAACTGCCTAAGCTAGAAACTTGTGTCAATTAAGGCAGTTTGAAAAACAGTAGAGGAGTGACGAATTTCCAGTGAGTCATCGACCATGACGAGATACAATCCATTTGTTCGGTGAACAAACTTATAAGCTGGCACCTCTAGCCGGTCAGTAGTGACATATATGTAGCCGGAACTCCAAGGAAAGTTCCGGAATGACTTCCAGCGGGAGTGTAGTAAGTAAACGGCAGGGATCCTTGATTGCGGCAGAAAGAATAGAGATAATAGTCTGAGTCTGCTCTGGGGGGTGGGAGCTGGATGCAAGCTGCAGGATTCTGGTGGGATAATTCTTCTATTACGCGGGAGAGGTGCGAATAGTTCTTGATACGTACGAAAGGCTCAAGAGAATCATAGAAACAACGGCCAAAGATATAAACGGGCTTACCCAAGTAGGCCGACTCATAACCAATGGAAGACCCGTAGGTAAAGACAGCATGGGAATGTTCAAGAAGTTCGTATGAGTCAATTTTGGCACTAGCGCTGATACATGTGACATTGGATGGGAGATGCATATTATGAATCTGGTCCCGCTCCTGAGCATCCTTAGTCGCATTATTTGGATGAATACGTATTGCAAGGTGGATCGAAGGATATTGAGCAACGATGTCAATAAGTGCATGAAGAGAAGTAAAGTCTTCGGCCCACATGCTTCTAGGGAAAATGGTGTCAGGCAACGATGACCACTCATCTGAAGCCACCGTAAAATATGACAAATTAACTGTACTGGATTTGTAAAAGTTGGCGGGCAATAAACCCCTTCGAGAGTCTCGACCAAAATTAACTGCCTGAGTGTCACTACGTGCTATCTTGTTATTGATCCACGCATGTGCCTGAGAAAGCTTACTCTTGGGTAGGCCACGAGGGAAGATATGCTTAAGTTGGGTGTATGCGTTGTTCCACTCGAAGTAGTTATGCGGCATATGATTCAATATTTGAAAGTGCTTAGCGTCATGACCTCTCTCATGGAAGTAGACATTCTTTCCATTAACAAGGAACAACTGGGATGCAGACCATGCTGCGGGGTATCTGCCATTAAAAATAATCAATGAATCATGTGAACGCAACAGATCCGAATCGATTAAAGCATTAATAGCAACTTGGCAAGTCTTATAGGCATCGTTAGCTAATGGAAGCGACACATCTGGCGGCGGCGATGATGTCCTTAGCTGATCAATAACATGCCCCTTAATCGCTGGGCCTATATTAACTCCTCGAAAAGATATTGCCACAAGGTCTTCAAGGGAGAAAAATGGTTGCATATATTTAGTCTCCGGCATATGTGAAAGCAGCGATTGCGCATTAATGCGATTATAGTTGGAAAAACTTGACAGCAACGACCCAATAGTGTCTCGATAACTCTTAGTTCCAGGATGTGTACATGTATTCACTGCCAAATGATCCGAAAGGTCTAGATGACTTACCTTCTTGTTCCTCTTGAGGAGTAAGAGCATGAGCTCGTAGTCCGTTTCTAGGTGCGGAGTGGCATGCCAATATGTTAAGAGAAGAATATTCTCATTGCACTGACAGATCTCATCAATTATCTGCTGTGAGTCAAGGTAAGATAGAAAACTCATTGGGTGATACCAAGTGTGTTCGGGCTAAGAGTTGTAAGCGCCAATAAGCAAGATAATGCGCAAATCGATCTACTTTGACACGCTTATAAGCTTGAATTGTCAGGAGCTACGCTGAGGGATGAGCTTTCAAAACTAAAAAATTAAACAATGCCTTGGAAGCCAATCATCCAGGTAAGGAAACACTGAAATTCTAGCAAGCTTCGGAATGCTGGCCTACCCTATGATGTGTACAGGCGGACAGGGAGTGAGTATAGCGGCCTGGGACTCATGCTCTCGGCAGAAGGCTAAAATCCGTGAGGCCACCTCAGTTTAAAGAGTGATGTCAGCCTACCCTCAAGTATACCTAGGGGCTTCAGGACTTGAGCAATGTGCCGTTGCAGCGAGGCGGTCAAGGCTGACGACAGGAGGCGGATGAGTCCGCCAATACGGCAGACCGTTTCTAAGATCTCAGCTGAGCTGGGCATTCACGTAGTCACTCTCTACAAGTGGAGGGAGGCCTCGCGGTTGCAGGGAGAGGAGGTGCAGGTACCCGAGAAGGAACCAGAAGGATGGAGCGCTGCTGACCAGTTCACGGTGGTTCTGGAGATCGCAGGCCTCTAAGCCACAGAGCTAACCGGCTACTGCCGGGAGAGTGGACTATACTAGAAGGATATTGAACGCTACCAAAGATGCCATCGAGAAGCCAACACTGACCTTGGAAGAGGAGAATTAGCTGGAGCTCAAGGTGGACGCCATGGCGGTCGTGGCGTCGGTGACGGTGCTGCGAAAAAAGTGTAAGGCGTTTTCCTCGTAGAACGCGGAAGACTTACTTGCGCCGCTCATCGGTATGAGGCGATCGGGCTGATCAGTGAAGCTCATGCGGCTGGCGCGGGTCTAGTGCCCGCCTGTGGCGTGATCGAAATGATTTTACGCACACTCAAGCGATATTTTAAGGCTTTTGTGGATGACGAGACGCCAACAATCTCCGGTAAGGTGCTCGTCGCTTGGTCACACAGGCTGAGCCAACAACAAAATGAGCGAATCCTGCTGACTTGCAATCAGGCCCAGTGCGCCGCACTGCCACCAGGGCAGATCGCGCTGGTGCTTGGCGGTCAAGGCCTATACATCAGGTCAGAGACTAGATTCGACCGGATGACCGACTTCCATTCAAGGGTTATCCGTCGTGGTCGAGCACGGCTAGTAAAGGAACCCAGAGCGGTGCCAAGGCTCAGGGCGGCAGGAGCGAGCAAGGTCTAGAGCTAAGAAATTACCGATATTCCACAACCGTACGTGGGATCTGCTTGCACCATTACCTGGCAATCGACATCTTCAGCCAAAGCCTAGTACCTTAGGATGTAGATGTACGTGAGGATTCAACCATCGCAGCGGAACTGGTCAACAGGACGTTCTGCGAGAGCGGATCATTAAATTCTGGCAGCATCCGTTAGTTGACCATCCCAATAACAGTAACGCCATATCTACCGCTACGTTGGAAAGTCGACTAGAGTCGACTTGAACCATTTGATTGGTCCAGACGGACTGAGTGATGGGTGGTTATGCAGCAGCTAGTAGAGCTGCCTCCAGGGGCGTTCGCTCCTGGAGGCCCTAATGTGGCCTGAGGCTGTTGTACTCCTAGCGCAAGCGGTTGACCACGCACTAGGCATCAGCCACCGTGGCGAACAGCTCAGTGTCGAGGAACTCGATTCTGAATAGACTGTTGCATGACCATGCAAAGCCGTTCTGCGACGGCGAGCCTGGCTCGATATAAGCGGTTGTAGCGCCTCTGTTCTTGCACCAGCGCCGCAGGACATTGGCAATAAACTCGGGGCCGTTGTCGCTGCGGATGAACGCCGGCACTGGATAGAGGCTGGTGAGCTCCTCCTGCACGGCCACAACATCCTTGGTCTTGCAACGCCGACCAACACGGATTGCTAGGTACAGACGGTTGAGCTCATCGATCACATTCAGTAACTTCAGCCGCCGACCATTGGCAGTGGCGTTGAACTGGAAGTCCATCGTCCAGACCTGATGCGGGTGTTCCGCCTGGTGACAGCGCACGGAGCCGTCGGCGGGACGAGCCCGCTTCTGCTTTCTGGGAGTGACCCGCTGGAGGCTCTCTTCCCGCCAGAGCCTATGCACTCGATTGTGGTTTACCGTCAAGGCCTCGCGCCGGAGAACGCGGTACGCCCTCCGTCGGCCCCAGCGGCTGTGCTGGGCCGCGATCCCCCGGAGACGGAGCCGCAGTTTGGCCTCCTCGATATCGACACCCTTGACGGCATGCCGCGTCGTGCTGCGTCCTTGACCCACCAACCTCAGGCGCTTCGCTCGGATCCCCGGAACATGGCGCGCAGGGCTTCCACAGCCCTGCTGCGCCGTTCCGGGCTCAGAAGATTCCCTTGGCCAACTCCTTGAGTAACGCCTTCTCCAATTCGGCTTCTGCCAGCAGCTTCTTGAGGCGAGCGTTCTCCTTCGCCAGTCGGGTCATGCGCTTGGCTTCCTCGGCCTGCATGCCGCCGTACTGCTGCTTCCAGCGGCGATAGGTCGGCTGGGTGACCTCGATGGCCCCGCAGACGTCCTCGACTGTCTTGCCCTGAGCGGTGAATTGCTCAGGGTTTTAAGATTGTGAACGATCTGCTCTGCTGTTTGGCGGATTCGTTACATGGTGAAGCCCCCGGCCCAGTCTGGCGGGGGAGGCCTATCACTCAGCCTGGACCGACCTCCAGGGCCCACGCCAGGAGCACACGTTTGTGGTTCAGAGTCGAGCCCTCTTGCTGCATCACGCGGTACACGGCACGCGATCCGCCGGACCCAGCAAATCTGCTCAGCTACAATCTCCCCGAGAATGCGCCGCAGATTGGACTCCTCATTATCTACGGGATTGAAGGCATATCGCTTAGTGCTGCGGTGTTATCCCACGACCCTGAAGGCGAACCGCTCAGACACCCGGAACATGGCCCGGAGAGCGTCACAGCTCTGCGGCATCGTTCTGGGCTCAGGGGTTTCTCTTCGCAAGCTCCATGAGCATGGACTTCCCCAGCTCAGCTATCGCAAGTATTTTTAAAGGCGGGCGATCTCCTTCTGCAGTCGGGTGCCGCTTGGCCTCCTCAGCCTGCATCGATGCAAACTGCTGCTTCCAAAGGAGATAGGCGGTTGGGTAACCTCAATGGTGAGACAGACATCGGCGACGGTCTTGCGATGAGCGACAAACTAATCAGCCGTTTTGAGCTTGCAGATGATCTGCTCGACTCTGTTGCGAATTCATTTCATGGTGAGCTCGCTAACCCAGCCTTGAAGAATGTAAACTATCATTCGAGGCGGACAATCGCCGCGGAAATCAGCAAGAGAGCAGGGGAATAACTCATATATACCCTTCAAAAATAATGTAATTACCTTTGGGATCTAGCAGAGAGAAACAATTGATAACCGAAAACAGCTCAGCAAGTAACAACGACAGAAGGGAAAATACATCTTGCAAGCTCAAGATCCTGCGAGTCATTGATATCAATAGATCGTAACTTAGGCATTACGTAAGGGAGTACTCTAGAGCCCCACATAGATCCGGCCTTGAGCTGTTCAATACTCATAAGGTAAAAGGCTCCATTCCTTATAAAAATTTGCTCAGAATCTTGGCGCCTAGAAGTCGAGACCTCAGACAGGGCATAACTGGCAGGATACAAAAAGCCGTCTCGGATTACCTTATGCTTATACGAAGGGGAATCGCATTGTACTACAGAAACCATAGAATCGTGGCTACCAGAACTAACAAAAGCAGTTATCGAGTCATCAATATCTGAGGAGAGCAGAAAAGGGGAAGTAACGTGAACCATTAGGATATGGGTGGGATCAAAGAGCGGACGATGATTAGCGTATTGCTCTAAGGCGTCCAGCAAAACAGGTGTGTCAGGCGTTCGGTCACCAGCAAGCGAGTCAGGCCTTAAGATTGAGACAACTTCAGGGAAGTAGTCTTGCACAATCGTTATATATTCATCAGAATCGGTAGTGAAGCATATCTCCGAGATTGCGCTGCTTTCAATAAGGGCCTTAATAGAATAATAGAGCAAGGGTTTACCACCCAGCAAGGCGATATTTTTGTTGGCGATACCTTTAGAGCCACTTCTCGCCGGAATGACGGAAAGGATCTTCATGACTCAGAGCCAGTTGTAATCATAGATGCCATCAGTTGTCGAAGATGCGAAGCGGCCACGATAGTAATTTCTTGCGGCAACTTCATCAATAGACGACATTCCTTCAGCATAAGAGAATGCGGAACGGATAAGTGAGGGTGCGTAGTTTCTTTGGATAAAGGAGAGCTGTTCTGATTTTGAACTCCTAGAAAACTCTACTAAACTAAGAAGTTCGTCATGAGTAATGGATACAGGTCCATCTTTCGTATCACTAAAAGGAAGTATTGTAAAGTGTCTTTCAATGTAATCTGTCCCGAGGTAAATAGCGCACTGTGACAGGAAAAGGGGATAGTCCCGGCTACTATGATCAGAGAAGCCAACTGAAGAAGTAAATTGTCTAAGCCAAGGAATACGTAGGATCCGACCATCTTCAACAGCGGTTGGATACTTAGTGACACAATGCAATAGAGAAAATGTGCTCAGGGAGGGATGACAACTGAGAATGGAACTCAAACAAGAAATCTCTTCATTATAAGATGCTCCTGTAGATATGATGAGATGGTCGAAAAGAGATGCGGCTCGAGAAATGAATGGGTATGAGGATGAGTCATAGCTTGCAACTTTTAAGACCCTAAGTGGCCATTCCAAGGTGGAAATAGTTTCAAGCCCCTTTTTAGTAAAGACTGTTGTCAGCGGGATGACACAATTACTGACACATTGATCAATAAACCATTTATGGTCGTCAAGCGAGAGTTCTAATTGGGAGAGGCGCTTGTACTCCGCTTCATAGGGACGATAAGTAAAAGCAGGGGTACCCGGAGACTCAAACTCGGGACGTTTGGTTAACTCAGAGGCAAATATTGTCTGAATCTTGACATAGTCTGCGCCGGCTCCAGCAGCAGCCTTGATCATGTTGGATAAAACTGTCCTGTCACCGCCGTGGTTTTGGCAGAGCTCAACTATAAACTTTGTCATTGGAGACAGCCGGCTGCGTAATTATACCATGGAAGCAGCTACATCTTGCCCATACAAGGACCCGAATCGTTCAAGGATAAGTTGTACAGTATGTTGTTGCGAATGAATATTTTTCAGAAGGCTTTCAGATAGGTCAGTTGCATGAGCTAAGTCAAACATGGAGTATGGAAGTGCAAGATTAGACGCAATTAGTTGTGACATATTGCAGGAAATTTCTGGATCGTCAAGATTAGTAAGCGGGAGTGATATGAGAGGTATGTGCAAGTACATTGCAGTCCATGCTATGCCCCAGCCAAGGCGTGCCAAAATGAAAAGTGGTGATAGTGTGTGTAGATCAGATGGGTCCCAGTAATTACCAAAGCCAAGAATACTTGGATTATTTGAAAATAGTGCAAGCCCAAGACATTGTGCCTTTGAGGCGATCTTAGCTATCGTATCTGGAGCAATAATACCTGTTCCAGAGATGTACACATAGAACGCGGTGCGAGAAGGAATAAAACTTTCTGACATGTCAATATTCTGGGGAATATTAAGGTGCTTAGAGACAATAGGAGGTATCAGATTGTAACCATCAGCAGTCAAACGGTAATCACCTAGGCTTAGTGAATGCATAGAAGACGGGATAGACAAGAACTTATACGTCCTAGTTTTCTCGACCTCTTGATAGATACGAATAAGATGATCTAGAGAAGGTGAACACTGAAATGAAGCTGAATCAGTGAGGGAAGAAAGAATCCTTGACTGAGGACCAAAGCCAATCTCAAATGTTGCAAGAGGTAGCTTGTATGGAATTTCTCTTGTGATAGCAAAGTCAAGATGCGCATAAGTAATGAAATGACAATCACTGCTATCAATGTCAACACATTGGATGGAAGCAGAAAAGAGCTTGTCAATATGAAGCTGGGTTCTAGGCAGCAGGGACGATACAAGCAATAGATGTTGGTCATAAGTATAATCACCAAGTGTAGGAAGCTGTTTTAGTATTGCCGATAGCTCAGGCAAAAAAAAGAACTTTATAGTTAGATCATCCTGATGAAGTGTTGAGACTTTAAAGCTTTGTAGAATACGTCTAGTAGGGAGGTTGAGTTGGTCGCAGGATAGATAGATATTGATGACGCCTTTAATAGGCGTGTGTAAACTACAATAAGAAGATAGAAAATCTAGACAGCGCGCAAGTGGCCCATTGCCATGGCCAAAACAAAGTAGGACATTCATCTTAGGAGTGATGGTACAGTCAGAGAATACCACTCGAGATTACGTTCTCGAAGCTCTCTTTGAAAGGAGTTGTGAATGTCCTTGCCGAAAACTGTGACTGCATTATTATTTATAATATATTGAAGTGGTTCAGTAGTCATCTGCTGCTTTATGGATGATTCTAGCAGCATCGAAAAACTGGAGGTTATATTATGACGTTGCATAACGGTAACAATTTCATGGTCAAACCAGGCATAAGGGTATTTCAGATATGTCAGTTGTTGTGCTAGTGCGTAAGCAGGGCTGTTACGAATATCATCTGTTCCAGACTTGAATGAAAGTCCGTAAATTAGGAGTGGCCGACCACCAGACTTTTGAAGTAGTGATGAGAAAAGGGCATCGCACGCCTTTTGATTAGAATTAGAAATAGAAGAAAGCATATCAAGCGAAAGGTTATGTGCTCTTGCAAGTGAAACAAGGCCAGAAACATCTTTTGGCAAGCAAGATCCGCCATATGGACCACCTGGCGTAAGGTATGCATCAGATATGTTTAGAAAAGTGTCACGCTTGAAGATAGACATTACTTCAAGTGAATTAATTGACAGCGCCTCGCAGAATATACCAATTTCATTTGCGAAGACCACCTTAAGAGCGTGCCATGTATTGCAGACGTATTTCATCACTTCAGCCGACCGTATGTCATGAAAGGATGGAGTACAGGAAACGTTTGTAAATATGTCTTGAAGCAAATTCTTGAGTTCAGGGTCAGAGTCAGATATAAGGCCTATGAGCAAAAAGGGTGGATTTGTGTAATCAGATAGCGCGGTGCCTTCTCGTAGGAATTCTGGTATATATACAATAGAGATGTTAACCCGTAAATTATTTTCGTCAAGAAACTCAGAGATGGAATTCTGTATTTGTTCACAAGTACCAGGATCTACTGTACTTCGGATCGCAATAACCTTATTGCCAGAGGAATCTCGCCATGCTGCGGCAAGGCGGGCGCAGACCTGCTTTACCTGACCAAGCTCAAGCCGTCCGTTTGGTCCCATGGGTGTTCCTACACAAACAAACGCCAGCTCGATATCTTTAACAGAAGATTCAAGGCTGCAAGAGGCTGTTAGGGTGCCGGCATGGATACATTGGGAGACTAACTCTGAGATGCCGGGTTCATATATTGAGAGATTCTGGTTTAAGAAGCCGCTAACCTTTTCTGCGACACTATCGACAGCTACAACCTGGTGGCCAGCAGATGCAAGTGCTGGCGCAAGCACACTGCCAACATATCCCAAGCCTACAACACAAATTTTCATGTGGCTGAAATTTTCTAAATCATACCATGTGGCTGGATGACATGCCTTGCTTGGCTAACCCAGAGATTGCAGTAAAAGCTGAAGGGCATTATTCTTTAAGGTCGAATAAGACATTGCAATACTAAATAGATTTGTGAAGCCATGAATTCTTGATGAGATTATGACAATCTTCCGCGTCAAACGTCTCCGAAGATGCGCGAAAAGCAGACATATGCTAAATGGTGTTAATCGTAGAATTGCCTATTCACAATTAGGTGAATTGGTTCTTCTGGAGAGGCCCCATCGTTAACCTCGGAGGCGGGGTACCGCCCCTGATCGGGGCTCCCAGCAATGAGCAAGCGCCATACCCACAGCCCTGAGTTGAAGGCTCCAGTCGCCATGGAGGCGACTAGTTGCCGCAAGACGATCCAGGACATCGCCGCTGATTACGCCATCCACCCGATCCAGGCGAGCCAGTGGAAGCGGCAGCTCCTCGATGGCGCCAGCTAGC
>Ga0194116_10008442_pt1 | contig 10442 bp, 12 predicted proteins | sample TA2MahsurfametaG_4_FD_148617 | JGI IMG/M metagenome (GOLD analysis project Ga0194116, IMG submission 148617) | Freshwater microbial communities from Lake Tanganyika, Tanzania - TA2015008 Mahale S9 surface | ecosystem: Environmental > Aquatic > Freshwater > Lake | place: Tanzania: Lake... | reverse complement strand
CAGGAGGAGAAGCTGTTGCAACAGCCGCAGCCACAGCACAAGCCCGCCCCGCCGCCGGGGCCACCGCCTGCGCAGCTGTTGCAGGAGAAGGAGCAGCTGCAACAGCAGCAGCCACAGCACAGGCCCGCCCCGCCGCCGGGGCCACCGCCTGCGCACTTGTTGCAGGAGAAGGAGCAGCTGCAACAGCAGCAGCCACAGCACAGGCCCGCCCCGCCGCCGGGGCCACCGCCTGCGCAGCTGTTGCAGCAGGAGGAGCAGCTGCAGCAGCTGCAGCAGCAGCAGCGACAGCAGGAGATGGAGCACCAGCAGCAGCAGCAGCAGCAACAGCAGGAGAAGGAGCAGCTGTTGCAGCAGAAGGAGCAGCTGCAACAGCAGCAGCGACAGCAGGAGATGGAGCACCAGCAGCAGCTGCAGCAGCAGCAACAGCAGGAGGAGCAGCAGCAGCAGCAGCAGAAGGAGCAGCAGCAGCAGCAGCAGCGACAGCAGGAGATGGAGCACCAGCAGCAGCAGCAGCAACAGCTGTTGCAACAGCCGCAGCCACAGCCGGAGAAGGAGTTGCAGCAGGAGCTGCTGCAGCTGCAGCAGGAGGTCTTGCAGCAGCAGCAGCAGCAGCAGCAGATTGAGGAGTTGCAGCGGGAGCTGCAACAGCTGCAGCAGCAGGGGCGGCTGCAGCAGGAGCAGCTTGAGGAGTCGCAGCAGTTGCAGCAGGAGCTGCGGCAGCTGCAGCAGCGGCTGCAGCAGCAGCAGCAGCAGCAGAAGCGGCGAGGGCGGCCGCCGCCGACGCCGGCGACGGCGAGGAGGACGGCGGCGGGGAGGACACCGGTGACGCGTGAGCCGTGAGCGTGGCTCTGCAGTGCATGGCGGCCACTACCGGCACCAGCAACGTTGTTGCTTGCGCAGCTCTGGGTATGCTTTCGCAGCGCCCATCCGCAGTAAGTATTCACTTGAGCAGACCCGACCTGTTGGACCCGCTACTGGGACCAGCGAGCCCTGGAGGCCAGCGAGCTACTGTGTTGGGCGGCTCGGTGACTGAAGGTGGAACGGCAAAACGCCTAGTAGCAAACGCCTTGCTGTTTTCCTGTGTTTTTTTGATCGGTTCAATTGCAGTTGTATGCTCGTTGTTGAGCTTCTGTGAATGTTGATTAGTTTTGGTTGCGTTGTGTCTCACGTTGTGTGCTGTTTTGTCCCAAGGCAACGTAGCAAGACGTCACCAGATAAACCTCGATGTGAGCTGAACTCCACGACTGGACTCTGAGCAATCGCAAGCAACACATGAGCTACGATTTCATGCCGAGCGAACACCACCACTAGCTCTCACAGAGCGGTCCAGCCGCAGACGCTGGAACAACTGACGAACCAATACGGGTGCACAATGCGAGGGAACTCGAAACACATAGCTGCATATCCAAGATGTAACTCCTGACTGACTCTCAAGTGCACTGCCCTGCATTCACACAATGCGCTCTGACCAAACACATGCAAGGCCCGTGCCCTGCGAGTGATGCAAGCAACATCAAATCAGAGGAAGCGGTAGAAGCCCCCTTCTTTCGTGTTGAAACCCTTGCGAAGGATGATGAACGGCTTGTTCGGAACCAAGTCCACACGGCCATCGGAGTTGTCGTACCTTGTAGTGGATGGCTCTCACAGGGCGAGTTGCTTGGAGGGCTGATGGATGCATGAGTCGACGTGTAAAATAACACATCGTGCACAATTGTAAGGTGAACGCTGATAGCAGAAGTTGTTCAAGGCACTTCGATGTTGCTCGGTGAACGAAAATGGAACCGTATGCTTGCGTGTGCATGCACGGAACAGCTTATTTAGTCTCGGCGGGCACCGCACTTCCCAAGCAATCTCGAAGAGCATGCTCGAACGCAGAGCCTTGAAGTTCAAAACGGAGCCTTTGGGAACAGCAGGGTTTGCAAACACATAGCACGTACAAGAGCGATTTCTTCGTTGACGGCCCTTGAGGGCAATCAGAGTACAACGGGCCACACTTCGGAGAGCACGCCGGGTAGGCCCATGCTATAGGTGCTATATCGCCACAAGGGCCCATAGTTCCCACGAGAGCCGAAAGTCTTCACCGTCAACTTTCCGTCCGTGCGCGCCTTCTTCTTCTTGGCGGATTGCGTTGGCGCGGCCTGTCGAGGTGCGAGACCAAGCGACATGCAGCCTGTGATGCACATTAGACGAGGAAGATCCCCTCAAAACGGGGTCGGGGTCGCCGGCTGTCGAATTATTAGACCGTGGCACTCAAGGCAACCTCGAGGAGTCTGCCTCAAGGAGGCAAGCCGCGAAGAGGCAGACAAGCTTCGAGGAGGCAAACTTGAAGGAGGCAAGTAAGCCTTGAGGATGCTGCCTCGAGGAAGCAAGCCTCCAAGGGGGCACGCCTCGAGCTTCGAGGATAAGGGGACGGATGGGGTGTGGTCCTGTGTTGTGGCCTGGAACCCCAGGATGTCCACCTTTGCCGCCGCACTACTTTGTGATAGCAACCCTCGTTTGCAGTCAGAGCGAGTGCCCCGAACCGAGTAATTATTTTCCGATTATCGCACTTGCCCGCCCAGGTTTAGAGGGCCGCAAAACTTCCCGAGCCAGCCGAAATATTGAATGAAGGTCTGACTGCTTGACCCGGGCAGCTCTACGGGGTATGCACGTGATGCGGACCCAAAGATGGGACGATGTCGCGCAACACAAACACAAGCGATGCACCGAGAATGCATTGGTGGTGAGTGCCCGAGCGTCCGCGTCAGCGTCATCTGGTCCTACTGTTGTGCACTGCGTGCGTCCGCTTGGGGACGACACGGAAAGTCTGACATGCGGCACCCAGGCAGATGCCCCGCATTGCATGGATGGGTGGGCGGGACTGTGGGGGAGAGGGGGGTTCGAGGTAAGTCGTCGCTCGTGAGCCGCCCGACCGCAAGGCGGCAATGGCGAAGATGGACACGGTGGGCTGGTTTGGTTTGGCTGCGGAGGCGCTCTTAGCGTGCTCGTGAGCCGCCCGACCGCGAGGCAGCCTGGGTTAGGGACGGTCATTCGGGACAATTTGACTAGATCACATTCTTGCGTCGACGCGCAAAATCGCTACCTAAATGTCACAAAACCCTTGGGGCCTTCAACTTCGGCAAAAAGACTGTCTCCGTGTCTGGCTTGATCGCCCAAGCGTTCCCATCCCTCTTGACCGTGTGGTGCGTGATGCCAACCGTCCCTTCGCCCGCCAACTGTAAGCCCTCGAGCACTTTGTCAATCACGATCACGTTGCCTTACGGTGCACGATAGCACGGAAACGATGCAAGGCCGAGCGGTGGACGTTAGTTCCACTGAAAAGGTTTATCGGAAAAAGGGGTCTGCCCCGTAGGGTGGTTGCTCGGAATTGGCTGGCCGGAAAATTCTAGAAGGCTTGCCAAGCGGGTCGGGGGTGCATGGGGGTATGCACAACTCCCCTAGCGGACCACACCACCGCCCTGCATCGCATGTTAATGTGCATGTTCTTTTCTGCACGAGTTGCCCAAAAAGTCGAGCTTTGCAAGGTGGGGCGGGATGTCCTTCTTGACCAACTTCACTTTCGTGACCCCGGGTGTGATAACAAAAGGCACCCAACCTTTAGTGCTTCGTGTGGGATCGCATAGTGCAGGGAATTGAGCACACCGTCTTTGACAACCGGTCACGAACAATGTTTTGTGAGCATTGCGGGCAGTTCGGCACATGTGCACACTCACGAGAATTTCTGTGTTAGCTCGAAGCGTTCCCAACGTCAGCGGCGAACCTCCTTCTGTGTTTTTCATGTTCTCCCGGCCGACGGCGTCTTCGGCCCAATCCCCATCGCCGAAGAAGAACAAATCCTCTAGTGTCCGCTTGTCGATTGGCACTTAGTTGTTCCTTTGCTTCGCACTAAGGCGGCAAGAATATCTTGCCAGAACTACAGGCCACACAGCGTGCGCCTACTCAGAAAGTGTGCTCTCGCTGGTGCGGGCACTTGTGGTACAGAGTTATGGCTCGACCACGCGACGACTGAGGAGGGGCACAAGTAAATCATCCACACACCGGGGTTTGGGGAGCGGGAGCCCCCAAGGAATGAAGCGGGGCTCTGGGGGAACGACAACCCCACAAAAAAAAACCGGATCCCAGGGGGCAAGGAGGTCCGCTGAGAGGGATCCGTAAGTGGGCCCATCGGTGCAGTCTGCACGCCTTGCCATGCCACGCTCCTCGTCAAGTCGTTTGTGTCTGCCGGTTTATTCTGCTGCTTTCAGCGGATGATACCTCATTCTTCTCTGACCAGTTAATCAACCCAGACCACTCGAGGGGAGCAAGTTTGTTGATGTACCGGTTCGGCTTCTGTATCAACCCGTTGCTGCCATCCCCACCTGGTTGCCGCGTCCTTGTTGCGGCCGTCTCCCTTCTATCCCTGGATCTCTGACATTGTCGATAAGCTCTTGCCACTTGCCTTCCCCTTGTGTACCTCCCGTACTCGCTCGTACGTTTACATTCCTGCTCCGCCCTTTCCATTCCATTCCCGTTCCCGTACCTGCTTCGTCCGTCCGTTCCCGTTATCTCGCCTTGCTCTGTCAATTTGTCATGTTCACTTTTCCTCTCTTGGGTCTCGGAGTCCCGGGTTGGCGGCCGAAAAGAGTGGGGTGCAGAGTATTATTTTTGGTGGTGCAAATCGCTCATTTTCGGAACTTAGGAAGCAACTGGATGCACGACAAACGCCCCTTTTCTGAGGGCTCCGTAGCTTTAGGCAACGTCCCAGCCGACGAGGCGCTTAAGAAGAGCTGACCTTTCCCGGGTGCTCCAGGCGCCGTGGTCGACAACCATGTGCCCAAGTCGCTCTCGCACGTAAAGGGTGTCGGATGTTGTTCCAAAAGTGCAGACTCAGAGCCCACGTCGGTCTCAATGCCGGAGTCGACCTTGCATGAAAAGAGCACACCTAAAGAATTCAGTCAAGATGGGGCATCACTTGCCAGGCGGCCCCGTCTCTCCCCCACCCCCACTAGTTTCCCATCTGGCTCGCATACCTGTCCAGTGATCTCTGAGGGACCAAATTGGCAGCACTTTAGATGTCACTCTTAGCACTCATGTGCCACGTGCAAATCGTCGCTCATCAGGTTGCCAGGCTGGATGCGGCGCTGACGAGCCAGAGCCTTAGCAATGAATTCGCTGTTCATGAAAGTTAGGATGGCGATTCAAATGGATTTGATTTTTCAGACCTCGTCGCCAATTTGAAACCTGAGCGGCGATTTGTTTCCAAACCTCCGCTGCCACGGCTGCATCCTCCTCGTCGTGGGTCGCAGCATCAACAGAAACAACCTGTAGGAGGCACACTTGTCGGACTGCTGAAGGGCACGAGTCGTCCTCTCCCCACACGCCCCATGCCTCACACCAACATGCCACTGGGCTGTTTGTGTGCACGGGCGGCGGGGCCGGTGACTCGTCGTGCCATGAGTCACCGACTGAAGAGCACCGTGCCTAACCTTGTTCTCCGTGTTGAACTTGGCATTGTGTTCCTCCATCACCTCCTTGATCGCCTGCCAGCGACGCGCGGGCAATTCTCACCCTTACTTGTGGCCACACGTCGTGCATGTGTGTGTGCATCGACGTGGCCGGCAGATGTCATTCAAGCACAAGCACATGCACGCATCCATGCAATTGCAAACCACGGGTGCACACACTAGTGCAGAACGCAGAAATATGCACAAACACCCTTCGTCCCAAGACGGTGGACACATTTTTGCCACAAGACCCCAAAATAACAGTGCTTCCGCGCTGCAGCCAACTAAGGTCTGGCACCTTGATGACCATGCCGCAGGGCCTAGGCGACCGAGCATCCGCTTGCGCCGTGGCCGTTGCAGTTGAATCGCCGAGATGCCACGAGGACAAGGTGCAGCAAGTGAAGGACGGAATAAACGGAGGCGATGCCAAGTGGATAGAGAGAGAGGGCGAGGAGTGGAGATGCAGGGGGAGGCTGTATCAAAAAGGCCCGAGGGATGGATCACGCGAAAGGGAACAACACAGAAACAAGACAAATATAATGACAAGATGGAAAAAGTGAGTGTTGGTGGCGCGAAACTCAGATTGGAGGAGCGGCACGAAAAGAAAACGAGTGAACTAACGAGCGACAACACGAATGAAGAACGTTAAGCCACGGACTCCGCAAAGTGAACAAGAGAGGCAACGCAGCACACAGTGCCGTGGCCGACATAGGAAGGTAAAGTGAGACAGCGAGAGAGAGAGAGAGAGCAACGATAATGAGTGGTTGGAGCAACATTTTGTTTGAAGGTTTGTGTCCTTGTAAGCCTATTATTGTCTTATGTGTGTTTAGAGGCTGCCCGAAGCAGAATTATATCTCTATCACCACACAGTTAGTTTCCTGATAGGACTTGGCCAAGAGGTTCCTTACTCCGTGACTTAATGGGCCGTGAGTGTTCCACAAGTCTGGCGGTTCCCCCGGTTCCCGGCCCTCCTCCAGGCACACCCCCGGGGAGTGGGAAATGGGGCAGCCGGGGCAAGTGGGCTGGCCTATCTAATCAGGATCGCATTGGGGTAATTAAATATTTATTTTCTCCATTGCTGCCCTGCCTACTCTACGGTTCGGTCGACTTGCATCCGCGTTCTCTGCTGGTCTTGACTCTACTTGTTCCTCGCGTGCCCTTCAAAACTTTTCGTTGAATTAGATGACTTCACTGCGAGTTCCAAGTGAGCGACCCTTCTAACTCCATGCGCTGCATTGCGCGCCTCCTTGGTCCAATCGTTGTTGGCCCATTTGCTGACCAACGCGTCGTTCAACACAAGGGCTCCGCAAGGCAACACCGACGACACGGACAAGTGGACATCCAAAGGCACACTGTGCGACTGCAACGCTCCCACCAACACGTCGAACTTCGGGAATCCCGCAATGTCCAACGTCCCCGCTCGCGCTGCCGCATGGACGTGGCGGCTGATGAGGTTGTGCACGTGCTGGCAAATCTCATACGAATGGTTCACCGTGACACACGCGCGGACGGACAAGGAGCTCAGTCCGAGGTTGAAGCACGCTTCCGAGGAGAACCCATCGTAGCCAAAGAGGTCGACGCACACTAAGCCCGCATTCTCGGGGATCTTGAGGACCGACGGATTGTGGGTCATCGACAGGACTTCCGAAAAGAAACTGGCCCCGGCCGTGGCTTGCTTCAAGGTCTGCACCGGTGTGAAGAATGAACCGACCCCCAGCTTGCTCTTCTGCACCAAGTCGCCCGAAGTATTTGGACGGAAAAAACCAGCATTGGTGTCCGCTCGATTCTGCGGCTTGCGGTGCTGATTCCGTGGCAGCATCTGTACTCCCTGCACTGTGCCCCTCTTCCAAAGTGCCGACCTCCTGTAGACGTTGCCTTTGTTGTTGGCCATAACAACGAAGCCGTCCACGGAAGCCCGCCTCTGCCCGTATACGGACTCACCGTCAAAAAAAATCCGCACGTCACGAACATCCAGGTTCCTGGAGACCGCTCTAACTAAACTCCGGACAAGCTCTCGAACAAGCTCTTTTTGTTGTCAAACATGTTTGTAAGATCAAACTTCAGCAAATTGAGGGGTGCCGACGACACTTCACCCCACAAGGAGGAGGTGCGACAGACACGTAGTCTCACGAAAAGGTTTGCTGTCACGGAGTAAGAAATCGGACTCCTGGACTTCTTTTCGAAGTCTTTCTGGAAGTCTCGGTTCGCGTCCCTCACACTCATGGACTCACCCTCGTCCGACTCATCATCGTCGCATGGCTTCATCTCCTCCTCCTTTGGGCGCACCACATTCCCGTTTCCATCGCCGAGTCGGCCTCCGACTTTGCACAACCCGGTTGCAAGTGCTTGAGCGATTGAAGCACTACCGACATCGTCAACCTCCCCACATATTTTTGCGAATCAGACAGGCCGCGGCGATGGATTACGTAAGGTCGATGTGCCCTAGAGTCCTCTCCATCGTCCTCATCCTTAGGCTCGTGCTTCAACTGCTCCGTGCGATTCATGTTCACAAAGATCGCCACGGATGTGGTGCTCTCCTTCCAAAGTTGCGCCGTTGTGAAGCTCAACAACCAATCCTCCCCAGCCCAGACGTAATAGACGTGGGTTGTCAGCGGGCCAAGCCTCCGGGTGCGACTGCCTTTCAAGCGGTTGACCCGACAATGCCCTTGCGGGTGCCAGACAGCGAAGGAGGAATCCTAATGGAAAGCAGTCTGATCACCCACGACAATGCCCCGACAACTCCCTACATATGGTTTCCCGAGATTGCTATCCTTCTGGACTGAGGACATGACGCCCATGACTTCGAGCCGGCACCAATAGATCACAAACTCATTCGACTTGCGCCGCATGCCATCAGAAAACTTCTGCCAGAACTTGTCCATCCACGTTTCAAGTTCGCCGGGTAAGCTTTCCTTCTAAGACGCAAACGACCACACATGACAACGCTCCCATGATTTACGTGTCTGGCACGCCGATGTGGCTCAAGTTACTAACCGGGTACCCTAACGCAAGAACTAAGCACACGTTTGCTTAACGAAGCAAGGTGCCCCCTTTTTGTGCATCCTAGACTTCAGCGGTTGCCTTGTGAGTGTTCGTATCAACGGATCCTCAAGGTCCGCACTCGTCCTAGCTCTGAAACAATGGAACCTTTCCTCGACGTGCTTGTGGGCGAGCTTCCACGACTGCGTGTGGGCTTCCTCGAGGCAAGATGGCAACACCCGCAAAGGAAAAGTGTGCTGGTGTAGTCAACACCGGCGCACGAGTAACAAGACCGTGCATCCGACAAAGTGTTGCGATTGTGATGAGATGAATGGGCAGCGTCATGTTGTGCATACCACATACCATGTGTGGAGCGGTCATCGAGATCATTCATCAACTGCTGGCGCTGCTTCGAGCTTCGGGCTTCTCGTCGATTCAACTCTGTCGTCAAAATGAGTTGATCGGATTTCAACTCGTCCCTCGCATCACTTATCAACGAGGGCGGAACGCAAAGCCATTTAGGCAACAGCGCTGCTTCACAGACCCGAGACAACACAATGTGAGCTTGTGAATACAAAGGGCTCGCAGATAAAACAAACAACACAAGTTAGACGCTCACTTCCATGCGACATTACTTGCAACCGCAACCGCATCTTGGCCCTGAAAATCTGCACGAGGAGACTTTCGCTGACGCTTCACATACGAAACTAATGTAATTAGCACACAAATTAAGGGAGGCCACGGAACGGCGTGTGAACTGAACCAACTGCCAATCATAATGCAAAACTTGTGTAAAACAAACCAGCCAACGTGCCACACAAGAACTGCGATAGCAATGGGAGCTCGAGCAAGCAAATGCAATGTTACGTAGGTTTGCCACGTGCATGCCTGAAAGAATGAAACGATGCCATCCAAGCTTTCTTCCTTGACTCCTCCACCTTTGAGCTCGCCTGTGCCATAAACTCTTCGACCACCTCGCCAGACAACTCCCTGATAACGCCCAGCTTGCCGTAGTCGAACTCTGGGTCGGCCATTTTGATGCAGTTGGTGTACTCCTTGTCCAAAAGCCTGGCGGTGAAGCACGCTGCCCAACAAAGCACCATACAAGTAGCGAGAATGACATGGGTAAACAGACCCTAGGTATGCACAGGGCTCCTTTGAGTAAGGGATGTGTGCTTTGGGCGTTTAACTAATTGCTCGGTCTGCGAGTAGGACAAGACAGAACATTGAGACACATCTCGTTTACGCTTTTTGATGTGAATGTTTGGCCGGCATGTGTGACGTAGAGGCTTGATGCGCGTGCGGTTTTAGTTGCCGTGCCCTTAGTGCAGAGTGTGGGTGTAATAGAACGATGAAAGGATCCGGTGTGGCAGGAATCACGATGATGCATGCAATGCATGGCGCAAGCTTGCACGGCACAACAGTCGCGCACCCTTGCTTCGCAACGATAAAGCATCATGTGTGGTGTTGTTTTGACTTCTGGCATTTGGGATCCGCCCCAACCCTGACAAACGCTAATCAAAAATGGTGGGGCGCTTCGCGCCCCACCATTTTTGATTAGCGTTTGTCAGGGTTGGGCGGCCCATTTTCAGACAGGGCTCGCGCTCGAAGGGTTACGTTACAATCCCCGGGGGTGTGGAGGGGGGGGGGGCTGGGGGTAGTAACGGCCGTTATACCGCCCCAGAGGTCTTTTAAAACGACCCCGAGGTCCTTTAAAAGGACCCCGGGGTCCTTTTGAAAGGATCCCGCGGTTTTTTAAGAGGGTCCCGAGGTCCTTTTGAAGGACCCCGGGGTCCTTTAAAAGGACCCCGAGGTCCTTTAAAAGGCCCCCGGGGTCCTTTAAAAGGACCCCGAGGTCCTTTAAAAGGACCCCGGGGTCCTTTAAACGGACCCCGGTTTCCTTTTCAAGGACCCCGGGGTCCTTTAACGGGACCCCATATTTTTTCATGGGGTCTGAATAAACCCCATATTTTTCATGGG
>Ga0194116_10008440_pt1 | contig 10445 bp, 9 predicted proteins | sample TA2MahsurfametaG_4_FD_148617 | JGI IMG/M metagenome (GOLD analysis project Ga0194116, IMG submission 148617) | Freshwater microbial communities from Lake Tanganyika, Tanzania - TA2015008 Mahale S9 surface | ecosystem: Environmental > Aquatic > Freshwater > Lake | place: Tanzania: Lake Tanganyika... | reverse complement strand
TCCAACAGATACAACCCTTATTGCGGGCAAAATCAATTACTCGCCGCTTTGTGAAGTAAACAGGTTGTATGAAGAACATGGGCAGATTTTATGATACTTATTAGATTACTTCTTGCAAAGTGTTTGCACAAAAGGGCTAGGTAGCTTTGATCGCTTTGATAAGTTGATCACGTTTTGGCGCCCCTTTTGCCCTGGCAATCTCAAACCCTTTGCTATCTAAAAATATGGTGGTTGGGGTAGAGCGAATATCAATCCTTCTAACCAAATCAAGATTGGACTCAGCATCAACTTCAACATAGGCGATATCTTTAAAATCTCTAACTACATCTTTAACAATTGCTTTTGCAGTTCGGCACTCAGAGCAGAAGGTGGTTGAAAATTGAAGAATGGTAAGTCGGCTGCCATATTTGCCACCAAACTCACCCTCTGAGATTTTTACCTTTTTACCTTTTTGCATAACACCCTTTTTGGCACGAAGAAGAAGCCCGATTACTGAAGTAAGTGAGATCAGTAAAAGAAGTGGCAGCAAACTTTCCATAGCGGTATTCTTGCACTCTTATGGCACGCCTTCTTCTACTTACAAACTCAAGCGGTGCTAGCGCTGATGTGATGCCATCCCTTGGCTTACTGCAGCATGATTTGAAGATCTTGCCGATTGAGGCTTCGGTATTAGTCGAACCTCCAGTAGTTGATTGTTTGCTAATTGATGCACGCCGTGATCTGCCAGCTGCTAAATCATTTACCAAGTTGATTACCTCAACTGGGGTGGATGTGCCGATCATGATTATTACAACAGAGGGTGGGCTATCTGCGATAAATGCAGATTGGGGAATTGATGATGTGATTCTTGATACGGCAGGTCCAGCTGAGGTTGATGCTCGAATTCGGATAGTGATTGGCCAGAGCGCTATTGCTCAATTAGCAAGTAATCCATCCGCTGGTGAGATACGAAGTGGTGAGGTAATAATTGATGAGTCCTCATACACAGCCAAGATAAAGGGACGAATTCTTGATCTAACCTTTAAAGAGTTTGAATTACTTAAATACCTAGCACAACACCCAGGCAGGGTATTTACCAGATCTCAATTACTGCAGGAGATCTGGGGATATGACTACTTTGGTGGAACTAGAACTGTTGATGTTCATATCAGACGTCTTCGGTCAAAGTTGGGACCAGAGTTTGAGGCAATTATTGGCACAGTGCGTAATGTTGGCTACCGCTTTTCAGTACAAAATAATCAAACAACAGCTGATATTAATTAAAACCCCTTGCAACACTTAAATCACCTATCTAAATCTCAACAAGAAAGTGTTTTATCCTTAATTAAGGCTGCCCATAATTTTGACGGTACACCTGCCATCGCAGAGCATGTTCTGCTCCACCTTCGCCATGGTGGTGATAAATCAGATTCACACTTGGTAATCGAAGAAAACAAAGAAGTAATTGCTTACGCCCATCTTGATAAAACAGATCTTGTGGCAGGCCCAAGTGTTGAAGCAGTAGTTCACCCACGACATAGAGGCAAGGGTTTGGGAGCTCTGATACTAAAAGAGGCTATAAAAATATGTGGTTATAAGACTCGAATCTGGTCACATGGTGATTTGCCAGCAGCAAAAGCTATTGCTTCCTCTTTAAAGCTTGAACGTCTTTGGTCAAATCTTTTAATGAGTAAATCACTCGGTGAAATACAGCCTGTAACCTCTAAATACCCAATCCGAACATTTATCCCGGGCCTTGATAATCAAGCATTTCTTGCTTTAAACAACAAAGTCTTTGCTAATTACCCAGATCAAGGCGGGTGGAGTGAGGATGATTTAGAGGTGAGAGTTAATGAATCTTGGTTTGATGACAAGGGCTTTTTTGTAGCAGAGGATAAGGGAGAATTGATTGGTTTTTGTTGGACCAAAATACATGGAGCTCATACTCATTCACACACTGGTTCAGATGATGATCATGGCCATGAGGCGCTAGGTGAGATCTATGTTTTAGCAGTTAACCCCAATTACAAAGGACAAGGAATGGGACGGGATTTAACTATTACCGGACTTAATTACTTAAAGTATCAAGGATTAAACAATGTGATGTTATATGTTGGGGTTGAAAATAAACCCGCATTTAACCTGTACAAGTCACTTGGCTTTAATGAGTTTGGCAGTGATCTTATGTATCGAGTCAAAAGGTAGGTTTAAATTTCAGGTGGACCAAAAAAATCATTGATCTCTTCACAAGTTGGCGGCTTGGCACCAATTCTAGAAACAGTTATCGAAGCAGCTTTTGCAGCCCGTTTTAGCACCATCTCCAGTCTCGCTCCACCTAAACTACTCAATCCTTCTCTCACAATTGCCTCAACTAAAATAGCACTAACTGTGTCGCCTGCCCCTACTGTGTCAGCAACTACAACCTTTACAGCATCAACACCCACTTTTTCACCTAATCGATAACCTACTAGCCCTTGATCGCCAAATGTAACCACAATCAGTGATGGGCCTTTCGAAAGCCAATTGCCAACAACCTGATCAATTTTGAAAGATGGATAAAGCCACTTTAAATCTTCATCACTTACCTTTACAGCTGATGAGATAGATATCCATCGCTCAACCTGCTTGATATAATCCTTTCTATCACTTATTACTGCTGGCCTAACATTTGGATCAAATACAATCGGTGCAACTTTTGCCACGGATTGTGTCCATTCAAATAAGGCAGAAGCCCCCGGCTCAATTACTGTGCCCAGGGTTCCTATATGAAGAAGTGCTGGCCTTTCGGTTAGAGGATTTGGCAGGCACTCTGGAGTGAAATCAAAGGTTGCGGTATTTTTGAGAACAAAGTCATAAGAGGCTGCTCCTAAATGACTTAGTGAAACTATCGCTAAACAGGTTGGCTTGTCAGAGTACTTTACGTAATCAAGTTTCACGCCAGCCGCAATCAATTCATCTTTTGCCAACTCACCAAAATCATCAGTTGAAATCCCGTCAATGAACTGCGTATTAATACCAAGCTTTGCAAGTGCTTTTGCTGTATTAGCTGGTCCCCCACCAACAATTGGTTTTCGATCTGAGCCATCAGGAATTAAATCAATTAAGACCTCGCCAGCCACCCAAACTTGCCTCATTAACGCTCTTCAACTTTTTGGGCTAAAAACTCTGTTAAAACCTCAACTGCAAATAAATGGTCCTCTACTTGAGGTAACCCACTAATCGCTAAACTACCTCTAAAACCTTCGTTTGTAATCAAAGGAACCGCTCCGCCATGAATTGCGTGGGTTTTATCTGTTAAATTATTTTCTTTATGCCAATCAACCCCGCGCTCCTCTGCAGAAATTCTTTCATACATAGTAGAATGTTGCTTTAACATAACGACAGCCACCTTACGGTTTATCCACCAATCATTTTCCGGCTTTGATCCTTGTAAGCATGCGTGAAAAACTATCCAGTCACCAATTCGCACTTGAATTGCTATGGGAAATTTTCTTTGTTTGCCTATAGTTGTTGCAATATCACCAATAGTTACTGCATCTGAATTAGTTAGGGAAGGTAAGTGAAAAAGGGCTTCCTCTTCCAGTAATTGCTTAGAGGTAAATTCGCCGGTAGTAATGACCGCTTCCTTTCATAATAAGTTAATCGGATTGGAAAGATGCGATATCCTTTATTATCTTATCTAATCCAATTTCAGGTACCCAGCCGAGCAAATTCTTAATCTTAGAAATATCTGGCACCCTCATCTGCATATCTTCGAACCCCCCTGGATAAGCCTCAGAGTAGGGGATCTTAACAATTTCAGATTTCGATCCTGTAATATCAATTATCTTTCTTGCCAGCTCTAGAATCGATATTTGTTGGTTATTTCCTACATTGTAGACCTGTCCAATAGTTTTAGTAGAGTCCATGATAAGTACCAATGCCCGAACAGCATCACTTACATGGCAAAAACATCGAATTTGATCGCCACTTCCGTAAACCTGTAAAGGCTCTCCCGCCAGCGCTGACTTAACAAAACGAGGTACTACCATTCCATAGTTGCCAACCTGGCGAGGGCCCACAGTATTAAAAAATCTAACAATTCTTATAGGTAAATCATTTTGCAAAAAATAAAAATAGGCGAGACTCTCATCTACTGCCTTTGACTCACTGTACGACCACCTTGCAATTAGTGGATGACCCACAACACGATCATCTTCCTCATTTAGAGGGACTTTGTAATTTTTTCCATAAATCTCACTCGTAGATGCAACCAACACTGGCTTCTTATATTTATCAACAGATTCTAGTACATTTTCTGTACCTTGAATATTTATCTTTAAGCTTTCTAAGGGATTATTGACTATCTTAAGAACACCGAGTGCTGCAGCGAGGTGAACAACAAAATCAGATTCTTTAACAAGTGAATCTACTAATTTTTTGTCTAGAACATTTCCATTTACAAATTTGTACTTTTGTTGAATAGTGTCTAAGTTAGTGACAGAGCCTGTGGAAAGATCATCAAGAATCGTCACATCATGCCCACTAGTCAAGAGGCTATATGTTAGATGGGATCCAATAAAACCGGCACCGCCGGTAATTAAGTAATGCACTAAGTTGATCTTCTTGTGTTCACAACGGGAACATTACCCAGTTTGCTTAAATCTAGAGAGTCATGAGGGGTTGCTATTATTGCTACATCGTAATCGCTCGTTATTGGCACGGATTTTTCACCATTCCACTCCTTCACTAAATCATCATGCCAAAACACTCTAGCATCTCGTGCTTTTAGTTTGTCAAGAAGAGATTTAACTGGCGATTCTCTCGTATCTGCAATGTTTGACTTATAAGCAACACCTATAACTAAAATCTTTTTACCTTTGAGATCACCCAATAATTGCTCAGCTTTTTTAATAAATAATTCTGGTAACCCCAGATTCACTTTTTGAGCTAGCTCAATGAACTGTAATGGCGTGCCGATATCCTGAGCTTTCCTCGTAAGATAAATTGGATCCACTGGAATACAGTGCCCTCCAATGCCGATGCTTGGATAAAATGGTAGAAATCCATACGGTTTAGTAGCGGCGGCTTGAATTACGTCATTTATCTCAATTCCAAATTTGCTACAGTAAATCGACATCTCATTAATAAAAGATATGTTGATGAATCTAAAGGCATTTTCTAGCAGCTTGGCAGTCTCAGCTATCTCTAATGACTCACATCTTACAACTTCCTCCACAAAATTACTATAGAAGGCAGATGCTAATTCGCAAGCCTCATTTGTAAATCCGGCGACTATTTTCGGCGTGTTGCCTATATTCCATTTTTGGTTTAAAGGATCAATTCTTTCAGGTGAAAAAGCCACTAAAATATCTGTACTGGATAACCCTGACTCTTTTATTAGAATTGGAATCAGAACGTCCCGAGTTGTACCGGTTGCCACGGTTGATTCAACAATCACCAAGGCACCTTTTTTAAGGCATTTTCCAACTTCAGTCATTGCATCAATAATGAATGTTAAGTCCGGATTACCGCTCTCATTTAATGGCGTTGGTACACAGATCAATACTATTTTAGAGTCTTTTATTGAATTGAAATTACTTACAGGCATATAAGACTTATTTTGAAGATGAATTTTGAGCTCATGGGTATCGATATCCTCTATGTTAGAAATACCCTTCAGTAAGTTATCAACTTTTTTCTGATCTGTGTCTATTCCAACAACAAAAAAATTATTTTTTGCGGCGGCTAGGGCAAGTGGTAGTCCAACATAACCTTGACCAACAATACTTATTTGACCGTTCATTTACGATAGCTCTTTTCGAGCTAAATCTGCTACTTCAGAATTAGGTGTTAAAGAAATAATCTTGTTTAGCATCCTAGTAGCACTGTCTAAGTCTCCTACTTGCTTATACAATTTTATCAACTGTAAATAATTCTTCGCATTATTTGGATCATACTTGCTTAGAATTATTCTCTGGTCAATTGATTCCTTGAGTTGACTAGACGCTTCCAACATGGTCGCTAATACTCCATGGTATGTGGGATTTATTGGGTCTTGCTTTACAACCTTTTTGGCAGCAGAAATTGCTACTTGGATATCGCCCAACATATAAAACATATCGGCCGCCTCTATTTTGTAGTAAGGCTGCGCGAATGGATCATTTATCACTGAATTAAGATCCGCGCGCAAGGTATCCTGTCCTTGCGCGCTTGCTTGATTAAATTGCCCTTTAATCTTGAACATAACAGACTCTGATTGAGTTAGCCTTAAGACGAGAATCAAACAAAAGATAAGCATAAGACCAGTAAATAATGGCCGAAGACTAGCGCTGGATTTTTTTCGTACCAAACGAATCGAATCCTTACTCGCTTGGGTATTTTCAATATGTAGAGAGGAGGCCACTAGGCCAACAATTGCACCGCCTAATACCCACCCCCAAATCGTCAAGCCAATATTATCTATTGAAACAAATGATTGTATTTGATAGGCAACCCATGCGGCGAACATGCCAATAAGTAAATTCAACCTATTGCCCGAAAGTTTATTTATTCCCGAAACAGCATAAAACGATATTGCAAATAATATCGTAAGATAAGAAAACCCGAGAAATATTCCACCTGTTGCGAATAGTTGAATTAGCACATTGTGTGCATTTGTTGTCATTAATTCATATCCAAATTTGAGCACGAACTCTGGATCAACATTTTGACGAAAATGCACTCCGTATCGCTCTATCCCTACTCCAGTTAGCCAATCGTTTTGTAACATTTCTAAACCCGAGCTCCAATAGTATCCTCGCAGAGTTACGCTTGGTTTATATAAAAATCTTTCTAGTGGTCCTGATTGTAAAATTCCTGCCAAGACAACCATTGCTCCCCCGATTAGAATTATGAAACTCAGTAAGCCAAGAAGAGGCTTAAATTTGAACAACTTAATGACGAGAAATAAGCCAACACCTGCTAGCATGGTTAATAAACCTTGGCTAGCATTAGTGAAATACACCACAATGGCAAGAAGTAATGAAAATACAAAAAATAAATTTTGCCTAGCCCTTTTTATCTCTCTATCAAAGTAAAAACTTAAACAAAGAATAGCCAACATAGCCATGAATGCTCCAGCATAATTGGGATTGCCAAGTGTGCCAATAATTGGGTTATATTGGTTTATCCATTTGAGTGGATCATTTCCTGAGTGCTGCATGAATCCATAAATTATATAAAAAGACGATAATGCGAGTATTGCGTTGTAAAAAAGTATCCTGGCCTCAAATTCGAAATATAGTATTGTTGCTAACATAAAAATAGCAAAGCTTAAGTAAGTTAAAAAGCCGAGTTGACGAAGATTATCTCCAAAAATCGCAGCGTACTTGAGATCTGTGAATAAAGCTCGAATTGCAAAGATCGTCAGAAATAAATACAAGCTATAAGTAATAAATTTTTTGGATCGTGCATCTTGCTCAGCCTTTTTTTTGAAAATCAAAAAACTTAAAATGATCACACTACTGAGTATCAATAAATACATTTTTGGTGCATTAAATGGGTCGGCAAGTTTTGGATTAATAAATAAAGTAATCAAAACAGCAAATGTAAATATCCATTTGGCTTCAGAAAATTCTTTACCTTTTTTTTTGAATGCCACCTGCCGAGCCATAATATTGAGTCTATCTTAAAACAATCAGGCCCGGCATCTGTAACGATGCCGGGCCTGACTTTATTTACGGTTAGCTTATTAAGCTTTAACCTTCTTTTGAATCTTAAGCACCAAATTAGTTAATGTGGTGATAAGAGTTCGTAGTGATGCAACTGTTGCTGCTAGAGCATTTACTGCAGCTAGTGCAGCAGCTCCTGAATCAGCAATAGTTGCTGTTGCAGATACCTCGACCTGACCAGCTGCTGGTAGCAAGTTACCGCCAGTAGCAGAGATCTTGAGTGATGTACCTGAGTAAGGTGCGAAGAACGTGAGCATTGCAACTGCATCGGTGCTGTTGATTCCATCAATTGCAGCTATTCGCGATCTTGTAGAGTATTCAGTAGCGGTCAGAGTAGGTGCAGTACCAGAGAAGCTTCCGGATATAGAAATACCACCTGCAGCTAACAAGTTAGTTCTTACAGCACCTGGTAGTGCCTTTCCATCAGCACCTAGTGTTGAGATAAGAATATAACCCTTCTCACCTGGAGTATATGAGGCCTTATTGAAAGCAAGCTTGACAGTCTTAGGGGCTTCATTAACAACTGTAACCACTACAGACTTATCGCCCTTTGCTGTCGCAGCAGGCTCATTTGTTCCTGAGTTTGCAATTGTGATGGTTGCAGTACCTGGAGCAACACCGCTTAATGAGCAGTGGTGCATGCCAATTGTCGAGCTGTAAGTACAAGCTGTTCCAGAGTCAGATACAACTGTCTTAGCTGAACTGTAAGCATATACCTGGGTAGCAGATTGGCTTACGTTTCCGTTGGCATCAGTTGCTTTAACCCAGATAGTACCAAATCCTTCACTAGTTGCTGTGCTGTTATTGCCCACTCCAATTGTCGTGGTTGATGAGATTACCTCTAGCTTCGATACAGTTGCGGCGAAGAAAGTAACTGTCTTAGCCGGGAATGCAACAGAAGGGGTAGAGATATTGATTGTAGCCGTACCAGCAGTTCCATCAGAGTACACGAAGACATCTAGATATCCAGTTGTTCGTGCTGATTCTGTGTAGGCATATGTGACATCTTTACCTACAGGCGTGCCAGAGGTTACTGACGTCGATCCGATACTCGTTTTTACAGTTACAGATTCTGCAGCTGTACCGGTATTGGTAGATGTTCTGAGCCCTACACGTATAACCGCTCTTGGGGTTGAACTTGCTGTTGCTACAACTGCCACGGTGGAATCCACCTTAGTGGTTGAAGCAGCGATATTATCGCCGTAAGAAGAGCCCTGAATCATTGACGCAAATGAAAAGCCGGAATTTGCCACAGTAGTTGCGGCTGCGCCAACAGTTACAGTTACATCAATTGTCTTGACACTTGCCGCAGTTGCAGTTGTTGAATTCTCAAACGGAGATGCGATTACAGTAAAGACGTAGTCACCTGTAGCGCGAGCCGTTGCAGTATCCAAGAACAAACGGAACTGTGCATATGCATATGAGTTTGCTGTATTTGTTGAAACTACTGCAGCTGTACCAGAGTCACCATTTCCGAATCCAGTAGCGCCAGTAGCTTGTCGGCCGCCTAACAGCACTGTCGACGGAGTTAATACTTCGCCCACCTGACTCATTAATTTAGCGCCTGTGGCCTGTGGATCGGCAGTTTGTGAAGATGATGCTGCCGTACGTGTATCGAGTATGACTCTAACACTGTTTGATGTCGAAGCCGCTGATGTATCCACCAGATAGATTAACGCCTTTGGAAAGGCCACTGATGTTGATGGTTTTGATTTCGCAGCTATCGTGAGAGTTACTGAGTCAGCAGCAGAAGCAGCAGATGTTAAGAACTGCACTGCCACAAGAGCACCGGTAGCGGTGTCTGTGTTGAGAGCAGCACTAGCATCTAGACCAGCTGTTCCAGCTGTAGTTGTAAGAATAATGCTACTAGCACCAATCGCAGCTTGCGAAGGAGCTGAGCTTAGTAAGCCCATTCCTAGCGCTGCAACGGCAACCAAAGCAATACGCTTGAAGTTTGTCGTTTTAGACATTATTTCCTTTCGTTAGTCGCGACCAGGAATTTCCTAGTAACGGCTTTCAGGATGAGTCGCACGTGCTGACACATCCCTTTCCCCCTGTGATATCCGGATCGCAGGAGAAACCTGTTTTTTAGGAGTCATTTATTTGACCCCCTTGGCGCCGATATTGACCGCCTGAGCAAGGATTGAGCTCTTGCTAGAGTCTAAAATTATACGGGTAGTTATCTCATCTGGAATCGCATCGACATCTAACCCGCCAGTAGCAGCCACAAATAAGGCTGAATCCACCGTGGAATCAATAAATAGGGTCGCTGTTAGGAGGTAGTTTCCATTGGAAAGGCGGGTAATAGTTGAGGCAGAACCAGACTGGGTTAATGGAAACCATGAACCGGCAACTGTGACTGATGGGCTTGCATAGTAAGAGGTACCAGAGCCATCAACTGTCACAGATTGTGACATCAAAAGATTTACAGCATCATCGTTATATGCCTGGAGATATGAAACTAAAACATAACCATCTGGATTTTTAATGATTGATTGGTCGGATAATCCAATTGAACCAACATCTCCAGCTAAATCTGAAACTGTAAATCCTATCGGAAGGCCATCTTTTGAGAGGCCAGCAAATAATGAATTAGAGGCACGGAAATTAATAGTTGAGTTTTCTCGAATCATTTTTTCTAACGAGAAACTCTCTTCAATTGCAGATTGTGACTCATTATTATTGGATTCTGGGTCAACCATCGGTGGGACCGCTTGCTTAGCAGTTGAAGAAGTTGTTGGTGCATTAAACTCCGAACCTGTAACAGAATTAAAC
>Ga0194116_10008438_pt1 | contig 10446 bp, 12 predicted proteins | sample TA2MahsurfametaG_4_FD_148617 | JGI IMG/M metagenome (GOLD analysis project Ga0194116, IMG submission 148617) | Freshwater microbial communities from Lake Tanganyika, Tanzania - TA2015008 Mahale S9 surface | ecosystem: Environmental > Aquatic > Freshwater > Lake | place: Tanzania: Lake... | reverse complement strand
TTGAGGGTGTAATTGATTTTTCAGATCAGGATGCTATTACCGAAGATTTGTTTTTGGAACAAGCAGAGCTGACTTTAAAGACCTGGATTGATCGTGTTTCAAAAGAGATAGATCTTATTGCAATGCGACGCATTCGTATAGATGGTGTTAATTTGTGCTTAATTGGACCGCCAAATGCAGGAAAATCCTCTTTTTTAAACGCGCTTGCGGGGGAAGAGATTTCTTTAATTGATGATCAACCAGGCACAACTCGCGATCTTGTGCGCACAAATTTAGAAATTAATCAGATACCTGTTCGAATTTGTGACACTGCAGGACTTCGATTGCAACCCGGGTCTGTGGAGCTTAAAGGGATTGAGAAGGCCAAAAATGAGCTAAAAAATAGTCAAGTAATTGTATATATGATCCCAGATCTGGAGCCCGTCGATTTTGCCTTGCTGCCAGACTGGAAGTCCATTCCTGCATATAAAATATTAGTACGCAATAAAATTGATTTATCAGGTGGTGCTGCAGGGCTTCGTGCAACAGAATATGATTTTGATTTTGTTTGTGGTGTGAGTACTATCGAATCTAGAGGCCTAACTGAATGGCGAGATCTATTTTCCAAATTGCTATCTACAGGGGCGTTGGAGGAAACTAGCGGACTTAACTCACTGAGACAACAAACTGTTTTAATTGATGCACGTAAACATGTGTTGAACGCAATAAATCATATTAAGTCCCCAGAAATTGCAGCTACCGAATTGCGCTATGCGAAAAATCAACTTCAAAAAATAATAGGCAATTGCTCGCAATATCAAAAAACCGATATGGTGCTAGAGCAAATTTTTTCTCAGTTTTGTATAGGAAAATAACCTATCATGTCCATGTTTATAGATACAACTTCTTTTGATGTTATTGTTATTGGCGGTGGTCACGCTGGCGTTGAAGCGGGTCTAGCCTCATCGCGAATGGGTGCGCGCGTGCTTCTTCTTACCCAAAATATTGAAACAATTGGTCAGATGTCATGTAATCCAGCAATTGGCGGCATCGGTAAAGGACATCTTGTCCGAGAAATTGATGCGTTAGATGGTGTTATGGCTAAAGCTGCTGACCGAGCATGCATACATATGAAAACTCTGAATAGCAGTAAAGGCTCAGCCGTACATGCAACTCGCATGCAAAGCGATCGATGGTTATATCGCGAAGCGGTGCGAGGGTTTCTTGATCTTGCCGATAATCTCTTTATTATGCAGCAAGAGGTTGTGGATATTATTCTCGATGCTGGGATTGTTCAGGGCGTGATAACTGAGGCTGGTTTGAGTTTTTTTGCGCCATCCGTGATATTGACCACCGGTACTTTTCTTGGAGGCAGGTTGCTGACAGGGGATAAGGCTGTGTCGGGGGGGCGTGCGGCAGAGAAGCCTTCAATACCGCTGGCTTTGCGACTGAGAGAAATGGGGTTTCGTGTAGGGCGAATGAAAACTGGAACACCAGCAAGAATCGATCGACGCTCTTTAAATTTTGATGTATTTGAAGTTCAGGCCGGGGATGAATGTCCAAAATCCTTCTCATTTATGGGATCTGTTTCCGACTTTCCTCAGCAGATAAATTGCTATATTACGCATACAACAGAAAGAACCTTTGATTTTGTATTAGAAAATTTAAAAAAGACCGCAATGTATGGTGGACACATAGAAGGTAAAGGTCCACGGTACTGCCCGTCATTCGAAGATAAAGTAGTCAAATTTGCTTCTAAAAAAACACATCAAGTATTTATTGAGCCTGAAGGATTGCGCTCCTTTGAAATCTATCCAAATGGATTCGAGGCTTTGAGAATGCAATTATTTCCCGATTTGCTTATGCAGTAGAATATGATTACATTGATCCAACCGAACTATATCCGACACTTGAAACAAAGCGTATTAAGGGGTTATTTTGTGCGGGCCAAATTAATGGTACTACTGGTTACGAAGAGGCTGCAGCGCAGGGGCTAGCTGCGGGGATAAATGCTGTTTTGGCGTGCGATAAAAAGTTTTTCCATTTTAGTCGGAATCAATCGTATATCGGTGTAATGCTTGATGATTTAACCTCTCAAGGTACACAAGAGCCATATCGGATGTTTACGTCCCGTGCTGAGCATAGGCTTGCGTTGCGTGAGGATAATGCAGATCAACGGCTAACTCCTGTGGGCAAAAAATTGGGCCTTATTTCTGAGCAAAGATGGTCTGCCTATATTGAAAAAACAACGCAGCTTGAGATGCTAAGAGATAAAATGCGCAACGAAGTACCCAGACACAACCCTGTTTGGATGAGTTTCTGCAAAGATCATGGAATTTCTGCACAAGAGATAAAATCAGTGCTGGATTTATTTTCGCGATCACAATTACCCTTGCCCAAGTTACTGGGCATTTGTAAGGATTTTTTTGGCACAACGAGTGAAAATGAGAAGCAAATTTTGGAGTGCATTGCTGCTGAAGCAATGTATCGGGGATATATTCAGAAATCCGAAGAGGAAATCGGTGTTTTAGCTCGTTTGGGTGGAGCCTTGATACCCAAAGATATTAATTATTCTGATATTCCCGGTCTCTCAAGAGAGTTGGTCGAAAAATTAAAGTCTATACAGCCACAAACTCTTAATCAAGCGAGTGAAATTCAGGGGATGACTCCAGCGGCCTTGGCTTTAATTGCGGTTGTAGTTCGTAAATGGAAAAAGCACGAGGATGGGAATGATATTAAATAGCAATGCTTGTTCGTATTTAAAAAGCATAGGTGCGAGTGAGGGACAGGTTGAGGCAGTGGAGAAATATCTCTCAATACTTAAAAGTCAAAATCAAAACCTCAATTTGATCGGGCGTAACGAAACTGATTTGCGAATATCACACCACCATGTGGTGGATTGTCTTTTACCGATAGAGCTCATGCCCAAAGGATCGCTAAGCATTGCTGATATTGGTTCAGGCGCTGGGTTTCCTGGGTTGCTTTGGGCTATTTTGATGCCTGAAAAGAAGTTTCTTTTAGTAGAAAAAAGTCCCAAAAAATGTCAATTTTTGACACATACGATAACTGAATTACAATTAAAAAATGTAAGAGTTTGCAATTCAAAATGCTCCGATGTTACAGAGCAAGTGGATTTAATTGCATCTCGTGCAATGACCTCAGTTTCAGATTTATTAAATCAGACTGAAAAAATGCAGAAATCAAAAACAGAATGGTGGCTTTTAAAGGGATTAAAAAGCTCCATTGACCATGAGTTAATTGAAGTAGATAGTGCTGTGTGGTGCATAGATGTTGTTGAGTTAAAGCATCCCTATGAAGATGTATCAAGGCATCTTGTGTGTGCAAAAAAGGGGCGATAGAAATTTTCCATAACCGCAGGGAGCGATCAGATGGGAGTTGTACTTTGCGTTGCAAACCATAAGGGCGGCGTTGGTAAGACGACCGTTGTTGTCAATCTTGGGTGGGAGTTTTCAAAAAAATATAAAACATTGTTAATTGATGCGGATCCTCAGGGTAACGCCACAACGCATTTGGGGGTTCAGAAAAGAAATACTCAATTAACAGTGGCCTCGGTCATTCTTGGAGAGTGTGTCAATCCCCTAGATGCTGTACAAGCGTGGAGTGATAATTTATACATTTTACCGGCAAATACCGCACTATATGAGCTCACTGTGAATGATCCAACATGTTTTGCAAAAAGGCTGGAAATTTATAGAGACTATTTTGATTTTATTGTTGTGGATTGTGCTCCATCAATGTCATCAATTACAATGGGTGTCTTTTGTTTTGCTGATTATTTGATCACACCCATAGAGTGTGGTTTTTTAGGTTTAGAGGGTTTGACTGATTTATTAAAGACCATTCATCATGTAAAGGCTGAGTATTTAGTGTCGATAGAATTACTTGCTGTTGTGTTTAATATGGTCGATCGACGCAACAATCTTTCCGGAGAGATTTACTCCTATTTGAAAAAACAGTTTCGCAGTGCTCTTGCAAAGACGGTAATTCCAAGAAATATCAAGGTAGCAGAGGCTCCTTCACATGGACTACCTGTCGCGCAATATTCACCCTCCTGCGTTGCTGCACTTGCTTTTAAGCAATTAGCTCAGGAAATCGTCAAGAAGGTTGCAGTAGCAAATCTAGAGCATGAAAAATATTAATAGATATGGCTAATATGGTTAATTATATATGAAAAAAAGCCTAGGTAGTAATTTCGATAATTTATCGTATGATGTTGAAGATCGGCCATTTCGGACGTCAAAAACAACACCAGCGGAAGTGGTTCGTCTTGTAGATCTGCGCTCATTACGAGCGGGACCTTATCAACCACGAAAAGCTTTTAATGATGACGCAATAATTGAATTAGCCAACTCAATTATTCAAAATGGACTGATTCAACCCCTAATTGTTAGATCAATGGGCAATGATTTGTATGAAATCATTGCGGGAGAGCGACGATATCGGGCAGCTTTATTAGCAGAATTGACTGAGATTCCTGTCATTGTGCGCGATTGGTCGGACGATCATGTTGCGGTGGCTGCAATCGTTGAAAATATTCAGCGTGAGGATTTGGGTGTTATTGAAAAAGCTGAAGCATTTGCAACACTTATACATCAACATGGCTGGAAACAAAACGAACTTGCAAAAAAGCTTGGAATATCAAGATCATTACTGACAAACACATTGCGCTTACTAAGGCTCGATGTTGAAGTAAAAGCGCTTGTCGAAGCGGCGCTGATCTCTGAAGGACATGCCAAAATACTTGTCAGTCTACCTCATGACAAACAAAGAAACTTTGCGGATTTGGTCGTAAAAAAAGCTTGGTCTGTTCGAAAACTGGAAGAAGCGATTGATCTGATAGGAAAAGAAGATCGTAGAAATGTTGAAAAAAAGAGATCTGAGAGAGAGCAATACTATGATACTATGGCAAGAGTGATTGAAGATAGAGTGTTGACATCGGTGCGCTTTGATGAAAAATCCGAGGGAAAAGGTACGATATCTTTTGCGTTTCATAGTGATGAGCATTTAATTGATGTATTAACTCGATTGGGACTACAAGATATCCTTGTTAGTATTTAATATACTGTTTAAGTTTTTGAGCTATGTTTTTTGTTCTTATTTTTTTGAATATTTTTACATTATGGCTGATTGAGCGCTATATAGTGCTTACGAATCAGCCTTTAAAAGTTATTGTAACGTTATTGATACGATTTGTATTAAAATTAACACTTTTCAGTCTATCAATATTTTACTATGCATTGCATAATGGGGCGCGAGAGTTATTGATTTTTATCGCAGGGTTGGTTACGATAAACTTCGCTTTTTTATTCATCAATCTAACACATAGGCGTTAAAGAATTATGGGACAGGCTGGACATACATCTTTAAATGAATTGATACAACATCATTTATCATTTTGTGCCATGAATATAAATGTCTTTGGAATGGACATTGTATTGCATATAGATACTTTACTAGTCTCTAGCGCCTTATTGTTTTTAGTTGCGTGGAGTTTTTATACCGCAGCCCAGTCGCTGTCGCTTTTACCATCATTTCGTCAAGGCCTGCACGAGATGGCAATAGAATGTGTTTACAATGAGGTTGTATCGGCCTCGCCCCACTACATTCACATGGTTGGGCCATTGGGTTTTGCGCTTTTTATATCAATATTTGTTATGAATTTAATGGATCTAGCACCAACAAGTTTAGGGGCCACTGTAATGGGTCTTGTGGGTTTTAGCTCAAACTTTAAACTAGTACCAACGGCAGATCTTAATACGACACTGGCTTTAGCTGTTTTAACTTTTTTTGTTATACAAATCAATGCGATATCATATCTTGGACCAGGCTCTTACATAAAAGGCCTACTAAGTCATCCATTTGGATTGGTCCTTTCTCCTATGAATTTTATGTTGCGTTGCATTGAGGAGTTTTCTAGAATATTCTCTCTTTCATTTCGTCTATACGGCAACATGTTTGCGGGCGAGATTATATTTGCACTTCTTGCAGTAAGTCCGTTATGGCTTAAAGCGGTGGGTGTTTTTTCGTGGTGCGTCTTTCATATATTAATTATATATTTACAGGCGTTTATTTTTATGATGTTAGCTGTGATCGGGTTTGGGTTAGCGCTTGAGCACTGATTTATTTCTGTTTAAAAAGAGGGAATTCAAATATGAGCGATCTTTCAACAATTCAGGCATTAGCGCCTATTCTTGCAAGTTTAAATAGCCAGGTAGCGTATGCTGCTGCATTAATGATAGCATTGCCAGCTATGTGTGCCGCATTTAGTCTTGCATTCTTAGGCTCAAAGTTTTTGGAGTGCATTTCACGTCAGCCAGAAGCGTCTAGCTTATTGACCGGCCGCTTTTTTATTGTTGCCGGGATGATTGATGCTGCTGCAATTATTGCAATGGGGATGGGAATTTTGGCTATGTTTGTTAATCCGTATGCGAGCGCAATCGTTGCACTAGCAGCTTAATGCTTTTGCAAAGACAGCGTGTTTAGGTACAGCGTAGTTTTCGGTTAATTGCCAGGAGAGGTTTATGCAGATTAATGGAACATTTTGGGGTGAGTTGATAATATTCACCTGCTTTTACATGTTTGTAAAAGCCAAAATATGGCCTCGCTTTGCTGGAGTGCTTGAAGAGCGCCGCGCTTTTATCGAAAATGGGTTAAAAGCAGCGAAAGATGGCCAGCTACTTCTCCAAGATGCCGAAAAAGATGCAGAACATATTGTGAAACAGGCCCAGCTAAAAGTTGAAAATATGATCCAAATGGCGACTCAAGAAATCCGGTTTATGCAAGAGCAAGCAAAAGAGGAAATTGAGAGATTAAAAATCGCCGCTCAAAAAGAAACAATTGCTGCGCATGAAAACATGCAAAGAGTATTTTTGGCTGAGGCTCGCGATCATTACTTGAAGGTGGCCTCTGCTGTATGTGCAAAAGTTTTTGATACAAACCCTACACAATATTTGAATACGCTGGAGTCTATGTTAAACAAGCAATCGTCTGTTATGCAGTAGACTGAGGCGAAGGTGTATGTCAATGTATTATCATCATGTGCGTGGATTTTTTCGAAAAGTGGAAAAAACGGAAGAATCGTTAGCTCATTGGGATAAATTTTTTACCCAAATTGCACGAATCTTATCTGTTCGCGATGTTGAGCGCGTTTTACGATATCCGCTTGCTTCGCGTCAGCAGAAAAAGAATTTATTCATAGTATCTTTTCAGAATACAGAGCTATTGCCTTTACAAATTCAGTTTATTGATTTGCTTGTTGATCGATTGGTTTGGATCGATTTTGACGCATTTCAAAAAGCATGGCAGCGCTTGGTGGAAGACTATTACAAAGTTGGCCTAGTGACGGTACGATCGATGCATCCACTACAAGCAGAAACGGAAGAGAATATATTGAAATATTATAAAAAAATGTATCCGGATAGAAATTTTACTATAAAATTTGAACAGGACATTTTTCCAGGATTTATTGCACAATTTCGAGATGCTGTTTTAGAAATGAACCCATCTGTAATGATTGAGCACTTAATATTGACTTTAAAGAAAGGGCATTAATTCGAATGAACTCGCAAGCAACAGAAATATCTGAATTATTAGAAAATGAAATCCAAAATTTAAATATCCCAGTAGACTTAGAGCAGGTTGGTACGGTTATAAAAGCTGCAGATGCTGTTTGTTCTATTTATGGATTAGATCATGCCTTGTTAGGTGAAAGGATTTTAATTGGACCAATGCGTATTCCTGGAATCGTTATGAACCTTGAATATGACTGTATCCGTGCGATTGTTTTTGGAGACTGCTCTTCGTTAAAAGAGGGTGATTTAGTATATCGCACAGCGGAATTATTGAGCATACCTGTTAGCGATGATCTTCTGGGAAGGGTGGTATCCCCGCTGGGAGTCCCGTTAGATAATCTAGGTGAAATTTCTGTAGAGCATATGTTGCCTCTTGAGCGCCCTGCGCCGGGCGTTATTGATCGAGTTTCTGTAGCTGAATCTCTTGCAACTGGCATTAAGGCTATTGATACCATGGTTCCGATTGGTCGCGGCCAACGTGAGCTTATTATTGGTGATAGACAAGTTGGAAAAACAGCAATTGCTATTGATACTATTTTGAATCAAAAAAATACGGGTGTTTTCTGTATTTATGTTGGAATTGGTCAAAAAAATTCAACGATTGCTGCAATTCATCAAAAACTTAAAGATCATGGTGCATTAGAATATACTATCATTGTAAATGCTCCTGCTGCAGATTCTGCTGCAATGCAGTATCTTGCACCGTATGCAGGCTGTACAATCGGAGAATATTTTCGCGATAAAGGTTGTGATGCTCTGGTCATTTATGACGATCTTACTAAGCATGCATGGGCGTATCGACAAATATCATTGTTACTTCGCCGCCCTCCAGGTCGTGAAGCCTATCCTGGCGATATTTTCTATTTACATTCGCGTTTACTAGAGCGCGCGTCACGTGTTACTCCAGAATATGTGGAGCGAGTTTCAAAAGGGGCGGTTGTAGGTCGTGGAGGCTCGCTCACTGCGTTGCCAATTATTGAAACACAAGCCGGTGATGTTTCGGCATTTGTGCCAACAAACGTTATTTCTATCACAGATGGACAGATCTTCTTGGAAACAGATTTGTTTTATTCGGGTATTCGTCCTGCAATTAATGCGGGCCTTTCAGTGTCTCGTGTTGGTGGTGCAGCTCAAACACCTATTATAAAAAAATTAGGAGCCAAGATACGTTTAGCACTTGCACAGTATCGTGAATTAGCTGCTTTTATGCAGTTTGCGTCTGATTTAGATGATGCAACCAAAAAGCAATTAGATCGAGGACAGCGTGTTGTTGAGCTATTAAAACAGAAACAATACCACCCTCAATCTGTTGAACAAATTGCGCTCACATTGTATGCGATTGATCAAAATGCTTTTGATACTGTAAACATAGACAAATTGCAACATGTAGAAATAAGATTGTATGAATTTGCCATATTGAATTATAAGGAATTGATGCATTCCATTCATAATAATCCAACCTTAACAACAGATCATGAGCAGGGGTTGAAAAAGTTACTCGTTGATGCAGCAGATCAAGGGGTATTTGCATGAGTGCTAATCAAGAAATTCGGACGAAAATAAAGTCAATCGAAAGCACAAAAAAAATTACATCTGCAATGCAGCTAGTTGCAGCATCAAAGATGAAAAAAGCGCAAGAATTGATGATGCAGGCTCGCCCGTATGCTCTTGATTTAAAATCGATCGTAGATCGATTAATGTTATCTGATATTGCTGCAGATCATGTTTTATTTCAGCATCGCCCGATTAAAAAAGTATGCTATATCGTACTATCTTCTAAGCGTGGATTATGCGGATCTTTGAATTTGAATCTGTTTAAGAAGGTGCTTGGCGAATTTGTTGATCAAGAAAAAAGGGGTGTGGCTGTAAGCGCAGTTCTGATTGGTCAAAAGGCCATGCATTTTTTCAAAAACACAGAGTTAGAAATTTTAGCAGCATTAGACCCTAATGGAGATACACCAAGCTTACAAGAGCTTGTGAGTCTAATGGGATTGGTTCTCACAGCTTTTGAGAGTGGTGATATCGATGCTGTTTATTTAGTTTACAATGATTTTAAAAATTCAATGACGCAAGTACCTGCTATTGAGCCAATTTTACCATTGGTTCGCAATAATTCTGATTTTACTGTGATTAAAAAAAATCAACAAAAATCGTGGGAATATTTGCATGATACATCTGCATCAAAAGTGCTTGATATGGTTTTTACGCGATATATTGAAGCAAGATTATATCAAGCTGTTTTAGAGAATTTCACGAGTGAGCAGGCTTCACGCATGATGGCGATGAAAGCGGCCACCGATAATGCTAAATCTATGATTAATGATTTAAAATTAATTTTTAATAAAACTCGCCAAGCCGCTATTACTCAAGAAATTATTGAGATTGTTAGCGGCGCCTCGGCGATAATGTAAGGTTTTTATAGAAAAAGAGGTTAGAGAAATGTCAAGCCGAGGAATTATCAGGCAGATTATTGGCGCTGTTGTAGACGTCGAATTTGATTATGGTGAATTACCACTACTCTATCATGCCCTTGATGTGGTTGATGGTCCTGTACCAATTGTATTAGAGGTTCAGCAGTCTATTGGCGATCGTATGGTTAGAGCGATTGCATTGGGTGTGACTGATGGATTGCAACGCGGAATGGTTGCAGTTTCTCGTGGGACCACAATTGAAGTTCCTGTGGGTGAGGGCACTCTTGGCCGCATTTTGAATGTGGTAGGGGATTCGATCGATAATCAGGGAGAAGTCTTGGGGCCAAGAAAATCGATTCATCGTGCGCCTCCTGCTTATAGTGAGCTTGAAGCTTCTGCTCATATTCTTGAAACAGGCATTAAAGTTATCGACCTTATTGCACCACTCGTAAAGGGCGGTAAAA
>Ga0194116_10008437_pt1 | contig 10446 bp, 10 predicted proteins | sample TA2MahsurfametaG_4_FD_148617 | JGI IMG/M metagenome (GOLD analysis project Ga0194116, IMG submission 148617) | Freshwater microbial communities from Lake Tanganyika, Tanzania - TA2015008 Mahale S9 surface | ecosystem: Environmental > Aquatic > Freshwater > Lake | place: Tanzania: Lake... | reverse complement strand
CCCAATCCCCAATCCCCAATCCCCAATCCCCAATCCCCAAAAATATTTTTAACCATTCAAATAAATAATTTATTAATTAAAAATAAAAAAAATTAATTAAAAAATCAATTTTTATATTTATTTAAAAAATGGATGATTTATTGAAATCACTATGTATAATGAAGGGAAAAAAAATTATTTCAAATTTAACTAATTATGTTTTAAAATTATTATATTTAAAAACCGAAAAAATAAATTATTTTCTAATATGAAGAAAAAAATAATTATAATAGTTTGTTTTTTGATGATCTCTAAAAATATTAATCTAAAAATTTATTAATTAAAGATAAAACCTTATATAAATATGGATCAAAGGTTTGCAGAAAAATCCAATTCTCAAAAATTTGAGAGCGAACTTAAAAAAGATAAAATATATTCTGGAAGCCCAATGATAAATTTAAATCAATCGAATGAGAATAATGATACTTTTGAAAAGCATTTAAATAAAGAAAAAAAAAATATAGAAACGGAAAATAAGAACGATACAGATGATGAATTAAAAAAGAATAAAACTTTTCAAATGATTTTACTTGATGAAAAAAATAATATTCTTACTAAAAAATATAGCTTAATAATGAATTTGAATAAAAAAATTTTGAAAATGCCTTTCAATTTAGAACCTTATAAGATCAATTTCACTTCGATTCAAGAACTTTCAAAACAATTTTTAAATAAATTAAAAACAAACGATTTAAATGATATTAATCATTACGAGAATTTAAGTAGTGTTTTAAAATTAGGATTTTATAATGAATACTTTAAAAAAATCGTAACTGATGATGATATAATTAATGAAGAAAACAGTATTTTAGTATGCAAATTTGAATATTTTAAAAATGATATTCAACATTCGATTATAAATAATAATAAATTTTTAGATTTGGCTTTATTTAGCAACAAATCAAAAAAAACTTTCGATTTGGAAAAATCCAATTTTTCCTCATCACCAAATCAAGGCTTTATGTCAAGAAAAGCATCTGAGAATAACTTAAATAAAATAAATTCAAGCAATCATAATAATTTAAAATACCCTCCAATATATAATAAAAAAGAATATGATAACAAAGATATCACATTGAATAATTATATGAAGCAACAAAAAAATTCTTTTTTTGAAAAAGTTATTAATTTTGATCAAGAAATTCATAATAATGGGAAAAAAATTTTTGGAGAGGGAAATCCAAATGATGAAAGTTCAAATAATAATTATAAAGAAAATAAATTGAACATCTCTAATTCAAAAGTTAAAGACAATGTTTTATATAAATCAGACTCTGATTCATACATATTGACAAATAGATCTTTTTATAGTAAAATCAAACCCAAAAATGTTGAGATTATTACTAGAGATTCTGAAAAGAAAAGTAAAGAAATTAAAACAAAATATTCCACATCCAAAACTGTTTCGAAATTTGATTCTTATAAAAAGAGTTCTAATTATCAATCAATTTTATCTGAGAGCATAAAGAAAAATGTTAAGAAATTCGATGAAGAATTTAATTTTCAACTAAATGGGAAAGTTAAGAATTTCACAATCCAGAATGATTCTAATAATAATAATCAAAATAAATTAAAATTTAGCAGTATAGTTGAAAATACCATAAAAACTTCAGATCAGAATAATTTACTTAACAAAAAACTTGTAGAAAAACCTATAATGATAAAAGAAGATCAAAATATATTTAAACTTAATTTTGATAATTTGAAAATTAAAACATCATTAAATTCTTTTAATATTAATGAAAATTCCTATGATATTAAAGATGTCAAACTACCAACCATATTCAGCAAATCATCTAAATATGATGATCATGATACATTCAATTCTTCAAGGAAAATTATTAAAGAAAATAGTTCGGAGAAACCAAAATTTGTAAATTATTTTGAAAATAAAAAAGAAGCAAAGAATTTATTTAGAAGCAGTCTTATTGCTAAAAAGATTCGTATTTCAAATGAAACACAAACAAGCCCAAGTGAGTTAACAAAGAAAAACTATTTTAAAGACCATCCAAAAGTAAATAGGTTTTATCCAAATATTTCGAACAGCAATTCTAATAATTTTCAAGCTCTTAATTCCCATTTTAATTCATTTGAAGATAAATCGTTTAACAAAAGCAGCGAAATTCAAATTTTAAATGATTTAAGTAAATATAACTCTAATTTATGTATCTCAGATAATGAAAACGATTCAAAAAATAAAGCTTCTATATATAAAAAATTAACAGATTGGCAGTATGAAATGAAAAAAAAAAAAAGCAATAGCCCAAATAAATTATTAAAATATTTCTCAAATAGAATGATTCCTGCAAAATTACTAATAAAAAAAAATTATGATAAAAAATTTGAAGATAATATTTATACTGAAAATTTAGACACAAAAACTAATTTTAAAAACCTAACTTCAAACATCGATTTAAAACTAAAATTTATGCAAAAACAGGGATCTAAATTTCTTAAAAATAGCCTGAATGATTCTAATGAATCAATATACTCTATTTATATGAGCAATAAGTTAAAAAATGATTTAAAGAAAAGTAAAAAAGTTAAGGCTTTACAGAATCTTTTAAATATAGAGAATAATCAATTTACCAGAAATAGCCAAAGAATTATATACATTAACAACAATGAGGTTAGTAATAATATGGACATAAATGATAATAATGATTGTGATAATACATCATCCAATAAGAATCCTTTAAAAAAAAATTCTTCGAGTTCTGTATTGAACAAATTTTCAGAAAATCCTATAGAAAATAATTTTTCAATTAAAATGAATAATAAAAGCACCTCCTTTATGAAAGAAGATAAGGTAGATTCAAGGAAAACATTAGAAAATAAAAAATCCTTGAAAAAAGATAAAAATATAGGTAAAAACAAAAACCACAAAAGTGATTTTAACAATCAAAATAATATTTCGAATCTCTCAGACAATACAAGCTATCTGAATAGAAGTTTAATTTCCGAATATGAAGGTGAATTTAGATTTGGAAATAAAACAAAAGTTTCATCTGATACAGAAAAAGAGAAATTTGAAAATGAATTAGGAAAACAATTAAACGAGAAGAAAACAAGAAATGTTTACAATAATACTAATGAAAATTATCTTGCAGCTAATAAGAAAAAAAATCCATTTTATAGTTCAATCAATTCTTGTAATTTTTCATGTGGTGTAAATCTTAGTGAAGAAAAAAATTATGAGAATTATTATATAAATTTGTTTGAAAATATACAAAATGTTAAAGCTCATATTGACATTTTTATAAGAAACGATTTAATAAAGTTAATTAGTAATGATCTAATTGATGAAAAATTTAAAGGAATTGTTTATCATGAAAAATCAGAGTTTGATTACCTAGTAAAAAAAGAATTTCTATTTTACGCTTTTATATCTAGTAAATTTGAGGAGAAAATAAGCTTTAAAACAATTTCCCAAAAAAATTTTGGACTTCCAGTTCCAGGAGGAGAATATAGAATTGTTCATACAGGAAAGTCAAGTATATCCATCAAAATTAATAGAAACGAATCAGAAATAAATTATGATATTTTTAGAAAAAGCAAAAAAAATTATCTTAAACTTCTTCAAGAATATAACATTATTATATTTGAAATAATCCAGAAAGTAAAAAAAAATATTTCTGAGTTGCATAAATATTTTATAACTTTAAATTGTTTGAAAATTCACAATTTATATATAGATTTTCATTTTACAAATATTTATATTTTCAGAAATGAAAATTTGTTTGCTGATAGAAAGATTATCTTTAAACTTCTAGAATTATTGAGTAAAGATAACAATTACTTAATATCATTTGATATTTTTTATAAATTAAGACAATTCTCTACTGAAGAAATTAATGAATTGAGTCTCGAAAATTTCAACAAGCATATCAATTTTATTTGCCGCTTCTTAAAATTCTATATAAAGGATTTAACTGAAAAAGAAGAAATAAATAAATACATTGAAAAATTCAAAATTTCTTTAAATATAAACGAATTCGATTTTTCTCTTTTTATCGCAGAAGACATATCTGATTTAATGAAAAATGGAAAAACAAAAAATTACAGGTTGAAAGTAGCTAATATTTATTTATCTTTAATAAAATTACTGATTTAAATTGTTTGATTTTAAAATTTATTCATTTAAATTGTTTATTTTAATAATTTATTATTCTATATATCTGTTTGTAAACTATTTTTATTTTAACTATTATAATAAAATAAAATATTTTATTAAATTAATTAAAATTAAAACTATTCATATAACTTTTACTGAATATTTTATTAAAAAATTACAAATTTTTTTTATTATTACAAAAACTAGAAAATCTATTATTTTTTCATATTAATTATTCGAAATTTTAATTTTTATGTATATTTAATAACATAAAATTCTAATTATGTAAATAAAGTTTCTTTTATATTAAATATTTATTTTTAAAATTTTGACATAATCATTATTTTTAATTAAGTAATTTTGCAATTAATGATAATTATATTTTCATAAATATTTAAATATGAGAAATTTCTATTTATTAAAAATAGTCTCCATTCTATCTCTCTTTTATACATTCTTAATAGATTCATATATTTGTCAAGGCTATGAAAGGGATTGTAGTATTGATGATGTTGGAAAAATAATCTCAGAATGCAAAAATTCTAAAAGAGATGGTATGAATATTTAATTTAAAAATTTTATAATATAAAGTTTTCTTTTACTGGAAAAACAAATGCAGACAAAATTTAAATAGCTCAATATCTATAAATTTACCTGATTCCATTAATCTAAACGGTTGCGGGGAATGCAAAGAAAACGAATTTTTAGATTATAATTTAGAAAGCAAAAATTTATTTTGTAAAAAATGTCCATTTTATACTTATTCACTTGGGAATAAATTTGAAATTGACGGTAAAAAAAGGGATTGGAATGAAGACTCTTTGAAACAATTTTCAAACTTCTGTTTGGTAGTGGATGAATATGAAGAAAATATTGAAAAAGATAGAGATTGTTCTAAATTTAGAATTAACAAAAATAATGACTATATAATTTCTGCAGAATCTAATAGAACTGATATAGTTCTTTTTTCAAATCTAGTTCTAAATGTTAATCTTGTTAAAAAAGGAAAAGTAAGTTTATTATCTAAATATCAATTTTATTCTTTTTTTAATTTTAGTTATCATTTTCTTATCAAAAAGATACGAAAATAATTAATTACAATTATAACGGAGTATTCAAATTATATATAAATTATTTTAATGTTGTTGTTGATTATGAATTGAACAATGATTGGAAACAATGTAATTTTTAATCTTTCAAAATCTCATTGAATATTAAAATAATTTTGTAATTTAAAATAATTAATTAAATTATATATTTAGATAGTGTCGAATTAGAGGCTGGAACTTATACATTTTTGTGGGTTTATTCTAAACAAATACTGGATAGTTATCCAGAAACAAGAGATTTTAGTCTAAAAATAAGAAGTATAGAAATTGATGGAGTTGAAAATACGCCTACAGAATGTATAAAATGCAATTCAAATTCAACAACAACAAGATGTAAAGAGTGTCCAGAAAATACTTATTTTGATGAATCCAAAGTAAAGTATTTTTATTAGAATTCTTTACTGAATTTTTAACAAAATTAAGATTACCTGTCTGGATTGCCCAGAAAATACATATTCTGACTTGAATTCAATTGGTATTACTTCTTGTAAATCAAAAAGACTTTGCACATTGGAAGATGCTGATTATTTTGAAAATGATTACTTAGATAAAAAAGATGATAAATATTATTTACAATATCAATTTAAATTAAATCCTATAAAGGATTGTGATAAATCAAAGACTTCTGAGATAGAAAATAAAATCAGTTCTTACTCCAATAAATTGATAGAGACTAATCTAGATTTCTGTAAAGAAGGATTATGCTTAAGGAAAGCTAATAAAACAGAAACTGATAAATATGTTTGCATACCATGTGATAAGAATTAGTATAAATTTATAATTTAATTTTTTTAAAAAATTTTTAAACGATTTATTGTAATTTTCTAGCTATTCAAATAAAGATCTGGTAGAAGAAACTGCAAAATGTAAGGATGGATACACAAATAAAATTCTTTATATCTATTCTAAACTTTATCAAAATTTCACAAAAATTTGTCGATGTTCAGAATTCGAACTAATTGATAAGAAATATGAAGAAATGACATTATTTAGTTTCAACAACACTTTAATCAGTGTAGAATATAAATTCTAAAATAATTTTAAATAAAAGTTGAAATTATTTTATTTATAAAATAGGGCTCTAACTTACCAGAAAATATTATCAGTGATTTAAATAGTGTTTTTGAAATTGTTGGGGATACTGGAGAATTATTAATTGAATATACTCTTGAAAGAAATATTACTGATAATAAAAAAGAATCATTGTTTTTTATTTTAAATGGAGAAATCAATGGTAATTAAATCATTTAAATTAGATTTTATAAATTTGAACAAATCCTTTACTCTGAATAAGAAAATAATATATAAACTCAAACTACTAAAAGGAACATATGAATTCAATTTAATATATAACAGAAACAATTTAACAGATATTGATTCAAAAAAGAATCTTATTAAAATTCATGAAATATCTGTTAAAAATACAAAATATGGAGGAGGATATAAATGTAGTCCTTGCGAGAATGTATTGAATTATAATATTTTTCTATTATTTTTGAAAAATATTTTTTTTATTTGATTTTCAAAGGGTTTAAAAACTTTAAATTGTGAGAATTGCCCAGTAGGAGAAGAAGAAAAAGACAGTATTTGTATTCCATGCTCTGATGGATTATATAAAACAGAAAACCATTCAAGATGCGTTAAATGTCCTCCTTTTACAAAAAGCTCACCAAATAGAGTTAATTGTGAACCTCAAAAAATTTTGGAAATAAAAAATTATTCATATAGATTTCTAATGGGAGGGTTAGAAAAAGTGCAAAATAATGAATGCTTAGGGGAAAATAAATTATGTTACGATAGTTTTATTGGTCCGATAGATAATGTAAAAGAAAGAGAATTTTTCTATATTTCTTATTCAAGAAGAAATGAAATTGATATTAATGATTTTTCTTATTCTACTAGTAAAAATAAAAAACCGGAAGGTCATATTTTTTATCTTAAAAATTCAAATATTAAAGAAAAACAAAATTTTGATAAACATGAAAATTTAAAAACTTTACTTAATATTGGGAATTATATTGAATATATTAAGGCTTTGCCCTTAATGACAAATAAACAATATAGATTTGGAAAATTGGATGGATATTATATGAAATATGCTCAAGGTGATGTTTGTTTATCTGATCCTTCCAAAAATTACACAAGTTATCTTTTTGTAATTTGCGATAAATTCTCTAACCAAAATTATCCAGTCTTCAAAATGAAATCAACTGATAATTGCACTTTTTATTTTGAATGGAAAAGTAGATATGGTTGTAAAAGTTGTAATTTAGATGAAACAGAAAAACATGAAGTAATAAAATTTTAATTTTCAAATATTACAAGATGAAATTCTCTTATGGATTTAATCTATTAAAAATTTAGGGTGTATGTAAAGCGGGAAAACGTAATGTTTTATATATAGAGAGACCTTATTGTATAATAGAAAATTCAAATAGTTTTCAAGAAAATAACACATATTCTGAAACAGATCTTTCAACAAAACTTCATTATGAAGATTTATTTTATACTAAATCTAATGAAAATTCAAATTTAGCAGATGAAAATAATAAAGTTGAACTTTATATAAATAAAATACTAGAGAATTATGAAATTGATGATATGTCAACTTATAAAGATAAAAAGTATTTTATTGAAGAGAAACCAACAAACTTTTTTGATATTATTAATAAATTTGGTAATTTTTCAAGTAAAAATGGAACTAAACAACAATACCCTATTTCTTATATTGAAAATAATAATTTTGAAGCTACTTGTGTTATTTATGAAGATTTCGATAATTTCGTTTATATTATTGTCATTGTGGTTCCTATTTGCTATTTGATATTGATATCATATTTAATATTTGTTTATTGTAGATACAGAAGAATTTATAGTCAATACTCAAGATTAAGAGATGAGAAAGAAAATGACAATCATACTTCTTCAAATGATAGAGATATAAATAAGATAGAACTCTGTAATATGTCTCAACTTGAAAACAAATGAAAATTAAAATTTTTGAATAAAAATTTTATTATTGACTATATTTCTTAAAATTATAAAATTGGAAAATGGAATATTATTAAAATTTTAAATTTATTTTTTAAATATATTAAAAACAATATATAAAAAATTAATAAAATTACTAGATTTTAAAGGAATATCAATTAATCTATTATTTATTTTAGAAATAAATTTTTAAATTCTCTAAATAACTTTTCATAAGATTCTAAAACTTTTCCTATTCGATCAAAAGCTTCATTTTGTGTTATTTCCCTTTTATTGAAAGATTTTAGAGTGCTAATAAGGAAATCATATTCTTTTTTTTTAATATTATTTCTACATTCGGCAAAAAATTTTGATGATAGAAGATATTGGCTATTTCGTTTATCTGGATTTCTGTTTGTTTCGATTGATTTTTTCTCTGAATTATCAAAATTCTTATCTTTCATATTATCAAGGTTTTTGGATAAATTTCTAAAACTTTAGGAAATTTTAATGCTTTTAAAATTAATAATAATTTAAATAAATTTGAAACATAAAGTATTCTATTTACCTATATTTATTGAATTTATTTTTGAGTTCTGCTTCAAAACTTCTATTATTATGTTCTGTAATACTATTTTTTCCTTTAAAAAATTGATTTTTATATTGAAAATTAAAATTATTTTCAGATTTAGGGCTTAAATTGCGAGTTGAGTTGGCAAATGATTTTAATTTTGGAGAATAGTCATAGGATTTTATGCTTGGTTTTTGTTTTGGATCACTAAGATAAGTAAATTCATTATTTTTCAAATTTTTCAAATTATTTTTTTTAAAATTATTCATTTTAAAATGAACTTTTTTATTGTTCTCTTCTTTGAGTCCAAATTTCTCATGTGATTTGTAAAAACTTTTTAAAAGATAAGTTAAGAAACTTAAATTTTGAATAGAAAATTTTAACTATTGTATGATAAATGAATTTTTTATTCAATTTTTTTACTTATTCCTATCATCTTCTTCGTAAGAATTTCTTAGTTCTTCTTTTTTATGTGGATTTAATTTAATTGGCCCTTTAGATGAATAATCAAGGTCTTCCGAATGAAAATTGATTTCTTCAATTTTTCTTCTAGGAAGAGAATTTTCCAAATCTGAATTAATTTTATTTTTTTCTCTTATATAATAATTCTCTAATTTTTCTGAATAATAAATTTCATCATTTGGATTCTTACTCATTTTAATATCAAATTCATCTTTTAATAAATGATTATTGAAAGATGATAAATGAAAATCTCTCGAAAAATTATTTAATCGATCATTTTGTCTATTATTCTTTTTTAAAGTTTCTTTATTTTCTATAATATCTAAATATGAAGGGAAGTCATAAAGCATCGATTTTAAAACTTTTTTTTCCACATGGTCTTGTTTGAGTATATAATCAAATAATCTTATTTTCCAATCATCAGTTTTTTTTAGAATGCTTTTCAAAATTTTTATCTCATCTATTAAAAGTTTGTTTTCTTGTATTAAACTTTCATTTGATTTATTTTGTTGTTCGTTTTCGAAATTTGTTTTATTTAATTGATTTTCTAATAAACTCAATTTCGAATTTTTATTTAATAACTCTTGCTGCAAATAAGAGAATTCTTTTTCATAAAAAACCGATTTGGTTTCAAAAGCATGTATTACTGATTTAATTGCAATATCAAATTGTTCTAAAATATATATCATATTTTTATAAATGAACATTGAAAAAAAAGTAACATTATCAAAAATTTTTAGATTATATAATTTATGGACTTGTCTATGATCTTTGTAAATAATAAAAATTACCATCAATTTTTGAACATGTTATTGAACTCATTTTAATATTAAAAATTAATAAAATAAAAATTTAAGGATTAAATTTTATTTAATATAAATGATATTTTTCAGTTTTAATAATATTTTATTTTTATTAAAAAATGTAAAAAACTCGTAGAATATAGATTATTTATTATCTTTATTTTGTAAAATTTAATTGTTTTTTATTCCTTTCTTGAAAATGAAAAATTTTTATATATCATTTAATTTTTTAAATTAAAAATCAATTTTTTTAAAACAAAATTTTTTTGAGCATAAATCTATATACTTAATAAAACAAATTAAAATCTTTTAATTATAAATAAACTTATTAAAAAAAATTTTTCAAAATTAATCTCTATTAAATAATCATCTCAATGA
>Ga0194116_10008434_pt1 | contig 10450 bp, 9 predicted proteins | sample TA2MahsurfametaG_4_FD_148617 | JGI IMG/M metagenome (GOLD analysis project Ga0194116, IMG submission 148617) | Freshwater microbial communities from Lake Tanganyika, Tanzania - TA2015008 Mahale S9 surface | ecosystem: Environmental > Aquatic > Freshwater > Lake | place: Tanzania: Lake Tanganyika... | reverse complement strand
ATTCATTTTTAAAAAAATTAATTTTGTTAATCTAAAATTACTTTTAAAAATTTAGCTTATTCAAATTTATTCATCTATTTTGAATACTTGAAAATTATGGTTTAAATTATAGCTATTTATTTTAATTAGAGATGATAATGCTCCATCTCTTTTATTATATTTAATAAAATATACTCTTTCAATTCTCGAATGAACCAAGGCCATTGAACACATAAAACATGGCTCATTGAATGTGAATAAGTAAAATCCTTGGCAATAATATTGCTCATTTTTGTTAAATAAATGATTTAAATTTTTTTCATCTTTTGATTTTAAATTAATTTCATAATCTTGTTCTTCTGAAGGTATCATTGGAATATTTTCTTTCTTCCCTAATAAGAAATTTTTGCTTATAATTTCTTTTTTATCTTTAAAAATTAACTCTTCAGTTAAAGAGGAACAAAATAAATTAACACATTTAAGAACAGAGTGATTTATATTTGGAGGAAAATCCGCTTCATCATCATCCATTTTGGCAACAATCAAATCTTTAAAAGGATTATAAAGAATTGTTTTTACATCATATTTTTCTTTATTATTAGTTAATTCTAGATAAATATTAAGAATTCTTTCTTCTTCTGATACTGAATGTTGGTAAATTAATTTGGTGTGTATTGAAGGTTGGAATAAAATAGACCAATAATTTTTACAAAATTCTATCTGTTTTTCTGTTGAAGGTTGGATAGAAGGAATATCTTGAAAAAATAGAATAGGATTATCATTTTCATTTGATATATAATTTATCTCACTCAAATTCAGAGATAATTTATCAAAGAAACGTTCAGATAAAAAATTTATAAAATCATTAGTAAATTGCTTATTTTTAAATTCTTTCAGATATTCAATGTTCTATAAGATTACAGATTCTTTTAATTTTTATAAATTTTTTATAAAAAATTGAGAAATTACTTCCAAAAAAGAGAGGAAAATTAAATTTTCATTTTTATTACTATTATTAGGTTTAGCTCTTTTCAAGTAAGATATGTCTCTTATTTCATATATAGGAAAATCACAATTGCCTAGATCAATATCTAAAAATTAAATAATTATAAAAATAATATCGTTTGAAATTATCTTAATAAATTCAAGAATACTTTCAATTTTAATATTTTCATGATTTTGATAAATCAAAGTTTTATGTTTAAAATTGTGTTTTCCGACTTTATAGGATTCATTCTCATTAAAAATTGGAAATTTGCTATTTTTTTCTAAATAAAATGCACTTTTTTCATAATCTGAGAAATAACTCTTTAGGAATTTCATAACTTCTCCTGTATTTTTCTTCTCTATTTTAAGGCATAAAGCTTTTTTTAGAGGAATATCCTCATCTAAGAAATCTGGTAAAATTTGTGTTATTTTCATATTTAATTAGAGAAATGATTAAATTTTCAAAGAAAATTATTTAAAAATTTTTTGTTTCCCAAAAACCTATGAAAAATCATTGAAGTTTTGATAAATTATTAATTTGAACAACATAAATTTACATTTGATAGGTAGTTAATAGTTAAATTCTGTAAAACATAATTAAGATATAGAGTCAGAAAAAGCGAATTAAATAAAATTTTTAAAAAAAAGAAATTTATTATATTTTGATGGTTTTGTCTGTAATCTCAATAAATATAAGTTCATTTTAATAAATAAAAAATTAAGAATACATATAAGTTTAAAATTTAAATTAACTTTTATTTAGTTTTTAACTTTTAATTTCAGATTAATAATATTCTCAATAACTATTCTTTTTATTTGCTAAAAGATATTCAAAAGAATATTCAAAAAAGTTTCTCAAAAATTTTGTAAGAATTTCTGAATTTTCCTTTATTAAATTATGCGCTCCTTCAGTAACAACCAATTTTCTTCTATTTTTATTTTCTATATTTAACTCAGAAAAATCATCAAAAGATGAAATAGGATTCATTGTTGATCTTGGATCTTTTACTGCAAAATTATTTAAACCAGAAAAATCAATGTTTGACCTACAAGAGTTTATAAACAGATTATTTAAGTTTGTCAAGGGTATAAAGCAATTATTACTTGTATGAAAAGCAACTATTGGAGTATTTATTTCTCCAAAATTAAATGGAATGTTATAGAAATAACCTTTTGTAATTAAATTATAGCCTTGATAAGATAATCTAATTTCCCCTTCTTCAATTGGATTGATAAGAAGATTATTTTCGAAAGCTCTTTGAAAATTAAAATCATTTATATCTTTTATATTATTTAAATTAGAAAGAACGTCTTTCCCTTCAAAATTTATTTGTATATTATTATTTTGATTAATATTATTTTTATGGATATTTTTAGAAAAATTCGAGGCATTATAATTGCTATAATTATAATCATGTGAATTTTTTTCTTTAGTAATTGGAATAAAATAATTTATTTTATTTATTATTTCACTAGGTTGATAATTAATCTTATTATCGCAATGAGGAATGATATTTTTATTGTTTTTCCCATTTAAATTTGTATTAATTTGATTATTTTCTATGTGTGGTAATGTATGAATTCCTAAATTAGATTTTTTATTAATATTAAAATTATTAAACTGAGTTAAAAATAGAGGGTTATAAGTTATGCTCTTAATAAAGAAATCAATCATATTCTCGTTTTTAGAATTCTCGATTACTTTTGAAATTTCTAGCATAGATTTTCCTATATTTTCATCATTTTCACAATAAGAATTTAGCATTATAACACTGTTGATAAAATCAAAAAATTTTTCATTTGCAGCTACGTAATTTAATGCTACATGGCCTCCGTTTCCAAAACCCATAAAAATTATAGAATAAGTATGGTCAAAAATATTCTTTTCCATTAAATGGAATAAAAATCTATCAAGAAATTTTGAAAAATATATATTGTTAAAAATGTTTTTTTTATTATACAGAGTAAAAGGTTGAGCTGGAAAATTAAAATTTATAATTTTGAATCTTTCTGCAGAATCTTTGAAAATTTTTAATGCATTTGTAATCAATTCGTAATGGTTAGAAAAGCAATCGAAAAAATCATTTAAGACAAGAACCAAAATTTTACTTTTTTTTGGAGCATTATCCATATTTCCAGAATTATAATTACCATTTTTATTTATATTTACATTATTATTATTATTTTCCTCTTGTCTTTTTTCATCATTATTATTATTGTTGTCAAAGATATTATTTTTCTTTTTATCCTTATTGTTTAAATATCTTAAATCAGTTATTAAATATGGTATTGCTGTATATTGATCAATTACAAAAACTTTAGATTTTTTGAATATTTTTTGTTTTCGAGGAGGAATATGGATAAGAGAAAATTTCCCTATACTAATTAAATCCTCAAAATTTATAGTTTTCATTTCATCCAAAGGATTATAATTTGTTGGAGCGTTATTCTCATTCAAGCGCATTAATGGAGTAGTGAAAAAATAATAAGGAACTTCATATTTATTTGGATCCTTTGCCCAATCATAATAGAAAATAGAACTTATATAGGACTTTTTAGAAAATTCTTGAGTTTTTAAGGAAACTTTTTTAGGAGCTATTTTTTCTAAAATATTATTTTGATTTTCATTACTATTTTTATTCTCCTCAGAAATTCTACTTAAGTTTTTACTGTCTTTAATACTTTTTTCATTTTCGTCATTTGCTTTTTTTAAATTACTATCATTCATTTTCTCAAAGTTATTAGAATCTGTGAATTTATTTATTTTAGAAATACTACTTTCTTCATTATTTAAATGTTGATAATTTGTATTTTCATTTCTAATTTCTTGCTTATTTAAATTAAAATCTCGAATTTGATGATTGATCAAATATTTATTGTTTGAAAGGTAAGAATTATCATCAGAAATTTTTTGGTCTTCATCACCTAAATTACCTTCAAGTAATTCTTCATTGTAATTTTTATTTGATTTGTTTTGTTTGCTAAGATATTTTTTATAATTTTTTTTTTTTTTTGATTTTAAAACTACTTCTTTATTAATATTTTCCAATTTTTCATAAACAAATTTTCTCATTTTAGGAATATCAGTATCCGATTCATAATGCTTATTTTTGAGGTCTTGATTTATTATTACATATATTTCGTTGCTTTGGAATTCATTTTTTAAAAAATTTTGATTTGATCCACCTTCATTAGAATTGATTCTATTTTCCAAAGGAAAAAAATATTGGTATATGTCAAAAAATATTTTATTATTCTCATTCAATTGATTCGCATTTTTATTTGCTATTTTAAATATATCATCATTGGAAGGTTGTGAAACTCGAGTGATATTTTTTTTTATTTTATTATCATCTTTTAAATTATCTTCTTTTTCTTTTTTTGTTTGATTAATTTTGTTGTTTATATTTTCTTCTAATTTATCCTCTTGTAAATTATGATTATTTAAACAAATTTTCATAAAATATTTTTTGAATGCTATCATAGAATTTCTTCTTTGTGATATATAATGATCGAATGATGATTTTCGTTCCAAACTTGGATTTTCTTTTAAATTGTTTTTATTTTTAAATTGAATTATTCCTTTTTTATTAGTTTCATCAATCACCAGACTATGCCTTTCTCTTATTTTTTCCTGGTCTGTTTTATGATTAAATAAATTTTTGAATTGTTGATTATTCTTTGAATAAATATTATGGGTGTTTTGTTTTTTGATAATAAAATGTTCTTTTTTTTCTTCATCTTTCGCTTTTTCTTCTAGACTGTCAATTGGATTGCTTGATTCATCATCATCAGATAAATTGTCATTATATGTATTTTCGTTTTTACTAATTTTTTTCTTATAAACATCCAAGTCTTTTGAATCTGAGCTGTTAATTGGCTCATCTAAACTATTCTCATTAAACTGAATTTTTGAGCTATTCGAATATTTTTTCGTCAGATACTTTAACTTATTTTTTTTCTTTTCTGGATAAGATTCCATGTCTTTTTCGGCATTTATTTCATCAATTTGTTTGATTTTATCTAATATTTAATTATTAATAAATCATTTTAAAATTTTTAAAAAAATAAGATTTTAAAAGAAAAAATATGAAAATTAATTGAAATTTAATTTGTTCAAAAAATTTATAACCCTACTCATATTGTTGAAATTATTTTTTTTATTTAAAGCAACTTTTTCAAGTTCACTCAATTCTTGAATTTCATCTTGATTATTTTTTTTTAATTTAGATGTTGCTTTCAATAGATTTGAATTTACAACTTGCGAATTAATTCTTTTTATTACAGGTTTATAATTTAACTTTATTTTCATGTATTCTTGGAAAATATTTACATCTTGACAATTAAATGAATTGTTAATATTTCCAGCAGCATTATTATTAATTTTCACTTCATTAGCAGATTTTCGATATGCGGATAATCTCTCATTATAAACATTATGGGAATCTTTTGATTCGCTTCTATGCTTGGCAGAATTAAGATTTAATATAGATTTATATTCTGAGTTAATCATTATTTTTGAATTTATTCCCATGTGCATACGTAAAGACTCTAAAGATTTAGGAAAACCTCTTTTAGGCTTCTGCATTCCCATCTTTTCATTTAAAGACTTTGGATCGTTTTTGAGTTCGTTTAAAATTAAGTTAAAAAATTTATTTTTCGATTTTTCAGCAAGAAGATTTAACTGTAATAATTTAGGGTTCATTTTAATATTATAATTAAATAATTTTTTGAATTCGTCTTTTTTGGTGATAATTTTTTTGTATAATTTTTGGTGGACAAAAGGTTTATTTTTCATCATTTCATTAAGTTTTTCTAAATAAATTTATTTTAAATATATTTTTATTAAATTTTTACAAAGAAAGAAATAAACTAAGATTTATAATTACCTTCTTTTATTTTTTTTTTTAAAATTTTCTTCAGAGAAAAAGCAGTTTTTTCTTCTCTAAATAATAGATTATCATTATTTTCATCTACATCAATGTTGTCTCCCATGTTCAAAGGATTTCTTAATTTTTCTCCTTGTAATAATAAATTCTTTGCTTTATTCAAACTCTTAACTAAAATTATGATTATCTCGTTGAATAATTCATTTTATAAATTTATAAATTTTATTTAAAAAAACAATTACATTGAGTTTCTCCGTCTTCAAAATGAGACAAGAAATCTTCAATAAGCATATAAATTATATTGCAATTACCACATACATGTGTTTTAGAATACATCATATCTAAATTAAAATTAAGAAATTTTCCAGGAGTTGGTGTGTATAAAGTTACTCCTGATTTGTTCCCTTCAGTAATATTTTGCTCCTCATCTGATTCATCAACATTTTGAGATAATATATTTTTCTCGAGAGTTTTGTAATCCATATTCAGTTTATTTTTTTCTGTAATTGATGCTGAAGTATTTCTTTTTTGCATAATTCCTGGAGTTAATTTACCTACTAATCATTAAAAATTAAATTAATTTTTGAATTAGACTAAAGATTTAAAAAAATATCTTTAATAAAATGCAAAAAACATTTTCTTTTTCATAGATTTATCAAAATTAAAAATATTTAAGATAGTCCCTTTTTAAGTTTCTATAATTTATGATTTTTCAAATTTTTAATATTTATTTGGATTTGAATAAACTTAATTTAGGAATAAATCAGAAATTTTTTTAATTGTTAATATATAATACCAGCAGGACTGGTTATAATGTCGATTCCATTCAATTTGCTTGTATTAAGAGATGAATTTTTTGTTTTTTTTTCATTAATCAAATAATTTTTCACTTCTTCAGAATAAGTCGCATTAATTCCTAACCTTTTTATTTTTTCTTCCATTTTAGCCCTTTCAGCTTCACGTTTATTTTCTTCTTCTTTTCTTTCTTCTTCCTCTTGTTTTTGTTTATTTAATTGTTGAAATACTTCATTTGGATTAAAATTTTTTGGAAAAATTGAATAAGCCTTGAGTACAATATTTACTAAATTTTCATTATCATATGCTTTCTTAATAATAAAATATGGCAAAATAAAAGCGAAGTCATGGTTTTTATCCCTTTCAATAAACTTAGAATCGATGTTGTTATATTTATCTAAATCTTCTTTGCTGAATTTATTCATATTTTTAAAAAATTTCGGAATATTAAAATTACAAAACTCTCCAAAACAAAAAGCATTCTTGGTAATTTTTTCGTATTTCTTTACATTCTTTCTAATTTCTTTTGGAATCGCTTTTTCAAAAATATTTTTCATTGTGTTTTTAAGTCGATTCTCCTCCTCTATTTCTTCTGGAGTTCTTCTAGATTTACATATAATATTATCTGAAAGTCTAAAAAAAAAATTTCCATTATTATCTTTATGATACATTATAATAAGTTCATAAATAAATATTCCCAAACTTTTTTCAAGCAAATCAACGAAAGGCTCGCTTATTAATGCAATGTATTCCGTCAAATTTATATCATTAAGTGCAATTAAATCTGTTAAGTCAATTTGCTTTTTAGTTTTTTCTTCTTCATCATCATACTTTGCATCATCTTTAATTTTATTTGTTTTTTTAGAAAAAATATTCCCAATTGTATTACTGGTTTTGGAATGAGTGTTTTTGTGACTCGCAGTATTGTTTACTTGATTGATCAAATTTGCATTAATATGGATTTGATTGTTATTGAAAGAATTAAAATTAGTTCCTGAACCATTAGGATTAAAATTTTGATAGCTTCCAGGATTATTTATATTATTATTATTAATAGAATGATTAGTATTATGATTTACGTAATTATAATTGTTTTGTATATTTGAATTTTTGTGTGAATTGTGAAAAGTACTCGATTTTAAATTCTTTGAAATATTAACATCTTCATCATCTTCATAATCTGAAATTTCTTGGGGCTTTTCTTCATAATTATTAATTTTTGTATAAAGGTGAAATTTTTTAGCAGCCAAGATATTTTTTCTATGAAATTTGCAATAAATGGTTTTGGATTTATCGATATTTATGAAATTTTGTATAACTAATAAATTAGTAATTTTATTGGGATCTCCAAGAAGAATGAAAAGATCAATAACACTAACCATTTTTTCAACTTCTCCACAAAATTTTAAATAAATATATGTTAATTGATAAAAATATTTTAAATATTTTGATTCTTTTCCAAATTCAGGTTTATTTGAATAATTTTGATCTGACAAAATTACAAATCTATGTATATCCTCTACAATTGTGTCAACGTTTTTCTCCACTTTTTTCCCCTTTTCAATTATCTTTTTTAAGGCGACTTTTACGAAATAACGTAAAATATAATCTTTCACTAATTTATTTGAATTTTTCTTTAAGACATAACCAGCTTTTTCATCTGTGAATATCCAATGATTTATTTGTCCTTTATCAAGAATGATTGTTTCTATAATTGGAAAAATAATTTTCCCTTTGTATCTTGGTTCCTCATGGACTTTATTTAGGCATTTATAATTGTATGCTGGTGAAGAACGAAGTTTAATATTAACATTTTTGAAATCCAAATTTTCATTTTTAATGACAAAGGTTTCTAAAAAGCCAGTTTCACTACTCATTGTTTCGAAGTTATCTTTTTTTGTGTCGATTAGAGTTTCTTTTAAGAGTTTCGACATAATTAATAATTTTAATTAAATATATTTTTTATTTAAAAGAATATACAATATTTCTAGATTATTATGAATATATTTTAAAAGAATTTTCAAATAAATTTTATATTTTTCTAAAATATATAGAAGTTCTAAAAAAACAAATTCAAAATAAAATTAAAAAAAATCATGAATTTTACATTAATATTGAAGAATAGAACTTTATGATTATGTCCTTATTAATTATCCCAAAAAATAAAGGGCAAATGAAATTAGATTATCTAAATAATCATTTTTATTCTTAAATTTTAAATTTTATAAATAGGATTTTTTAACAATTTATCAAATATATATAAATAAATATCAGAAAATTAATTATGTTTTTTATTAAATATTATAATTTTTCAAAAATTTAAATCTTCTTAGTATTGAATGATAAATTATTAAATGTTAAGAAATAAAATAAATATTTTTTCAAAGTCTATAAAAACAATTTTTCTCAATGAAGCAATTAAAGATCATTGGTTAATTTTGAAAATGTAAAAACAAATTAAATTTCTTACCATTCCCATTTCTTTTAAAAAATAATTAAAAAATTAATTAAATTCGTATCCTTTTATTATTTATTATCTTAAATATGAAAGTTTTCCAAGATATCTTCACTAATGATGAAATCATGTCTGATGTCTTCAAATTCGAATTAGCTTATGATGATGTTATCATGAAAGTTAAATCTAGATTAACTTCCAAAGACAATTGCGCTAACGTTGATATTGGGTAAAATTTATTTAATTTCTTAAAAACTAAAATAAAAAAATTTAAACACTTTTGATAAAAATATTTTAGATTTATTTTTCTTTATTAAAATGAAAAATTATTTTTTTCCAAAAATGGAAAGTTTTTTAATCTTCTTATTAAAATAAAGAAAGAAATTTATTTTTAAATATTATTTATTCCTTGAACTAGTAAAATCGAAAAATATTATTTATTTTATTTATTTATTAATCAATGAATAGATGCGGAAATGCTTTCGGTGGATCTGAAGAAGATGCTGGAGGTGATGTTCCAGGAGAAGAAAAAGTTCTTGATGTTGTTTACAATCATAACTTAACTCCTACAAGCTTTTCCAAACAAGAATTCATGGCTTACATTAAAGAATTCTTAAAAAAACTCAAGGCTCATTTAACTGAAAAAGGATCTGTAAGAGTTGATCCTTTCCAAAAAGGTGCCCAAGAATTCGTTAAATCCATGATCCCACAATTCGATGAATATGAATTGTAAGATATCAACTTATTAAAAATTTTAATTTATTTACTAATTTGAAAATTGAAAAAATAAATAAAATTTTCAATTATAATATTAAATAAAATAATAGCTATACTGGAGCTTCTGAATCTTTAGAAGGATCAATTGTTGTTGCTTTCTGGGAAGATACATCCGCCACTGGACCTGTCTTCTATTTCTTTAAAGATGCACTTAAAGAAATAAAATGCTAAATTCCGAAAGCCCCGATACCTTTGGATATCCAAATCTTAAATAAAGATTATTTTTATTTATCCTATTAACTAAAAATTAAACATCATAAATTTTTCTCTTTTTCTTCTATTTTAATTTTATTTTATTTTAATTTTCGAATAATTCTTTTAATTTAATTATCTAATTTGATGATAAAAATTTAAATATTGATTAATAACTTTATATATTGAAAAAATACAATAAAAACTAAAAGTTTATATTGATAACTTAAGAAAATGAAGTTGTTTTAAAATAGGAAAATAATTTAGAAAAAATTTTTTAAAATAACTTTCCAAAATGTTTTAGTTCTTAAATCAAGTATATTATATTATGGGGATTGGGGATTGGGGATTGGGGATTGGGGATTGGGGATTGGGC
>Ga0194116_10008433_pt1 | contig 10451 bp, 9 predicted proteins | sample TA2MahsurfametaG_4_FD_148617 | JGI IMG/M metagenome (GOLD analysis project Ga0194116, IMG submission 148617) | Freshwater microbial communities from Lake Tanganyika, Tanzania - TA2015008 Mahale S9 surface | ecosystem: Environmental > Aquatic > Freshwater > Lake | place: Tanzania: Lake Tanganyika... | reverse complement strand
GACCTGGTGATGAAGTAATTGTGCCAAACCGCACATGGATAGCAACTGCACATGCTCCAATTTTACTGGGTGCAAAAGTTATTTTGATTGATGTAGAATCTGATCGCCCTATCCTTGACGTTTCTCTTGTTGAAAAGGCAATAACAAAACGTACAAAAGCAATTATTCCCGTTCATATGTGCGGAAGGTCTGCTGACATGCGGACTATTAATAAATTAGCCGTAAAATATGGCATTGCAGTAATTGAAGATGCGGCACAGGCATTTGGTTCAAAGAATGCTGATGGATTTTTGGGTACACAGTCTGACTTGGGCTGCTTTTCTTTTTCTGTTGCCAAAATCATTGCAACAGGACAGGGAGGATTTGTAACCACAAAAAATGAAGCTCTTCACAAAAAACTGATTGCCATGAGAACACATGGTGTAGGTGATGTTATTAATGCGGATTGGGATAAACCAGGGTTTAATTTCAGATTTACAGATATTCTTGCAGCAATTGGTATCCAGCAATTAAAACTGATTGGTGCAAGAATTAAAAAATCTAAAGAGATTTATAAGTTATACGAAAACGGATTCGAGGGCATTGATTCTATTAAGCTTATAAAAGTTAATCTGGAAGCAGGTGAATTGCCAGTATATGTTGAGGCACTTTGTGAACGCCGATGTGAGTTGATTGATTTTCTTGCAGCCAAAGGGATACAGTGTCGTCCTTTTTATCCTGATCTAAATGAGGCTAAGTATTTGCATACTGGTACCCGTTTCCCAAACTCTGAGCCTTATGGCAGGAACGGAATTTATTTACCTTCTGGGCCTGAACAGGATTTAAATGATATTAAAAGAATAATCGAACAAATAAAATTATTTGGTAAATGAAAATTTTGGCTTTAGGAACAACTTCTTTTTTAGAAAGTTGTGTAAAAGGATTAATGGCAGGAGGCTGTGTAATTCAAGCAATAATAAGTATTCCCGCAAAACTATTACCTGATAACTCTATTGATATGAGTGATTTAGCTAATTCAATGGGCATAGGTTATTTTGAAACAGAAGATATCAACAATGAAGATTCTTTAAATTTTATAAAAAATATCAGGCCTGATATAATTTTTTCTGGATGGCCAAAAATGATTTCCAAGGAGCTACTAAGAATCCCATCAATAGGTATTATTGGAACCCATCCTACTGATCTTCCATTAAACAAAGGACGTCACCCTCTGCAGTGGCAGATTGTACTTGGCCTAACTAATTCGAAATTAAGTTTTTTCTGGATGGATGAAGGTGTTGATTCAGGTGATTTAATAATGCAAAGTCCATATCAGATATGTCATGATGATACCATACTAAGTTTGGCAGCCAAAGTGAACGAAGTTGCTTTTTATTCTTCTAAGGCAATTGGCGAAATATTAATGAATTCTGGAAAATTAAATTGTACTAAACAGGAAAATGTAAGAACAAATACATGGCGAAAAAGAAATCGGCATGATGTTTTAATTGATTTCAGGATGAATTCTGAAAAAATTCTAGCGATTGTTAAATCATTTACTTTACCATATCCATGTGCTACATTTATTTTTGAAAGCACACTTTTTCATGTTGTCAGTGGCGAAATTAGTCATTTAAATGAATCAATTGAAAATATAGAACCGGGTAAGATTTTTTCTATAGGTACTGATTTTGTTGAGGTAAAATCAGCAGATAAAATTGTTAAACTCAAAACAATTGAGAATGTTAGTGCTACTATTAGAAAATCTAAATATATATATCCTCCTACTAAATATATTTTGAAGCATCATGCTGAATTTGAAAAACTATTTTAATTTTTTATAAATGTCTGTAGTATTTGTTTCAGGAGCATTTAATGTTTTACACCCTGGTCACCTTAGATTACTCCGGTTTGCAAAAGAATTCGGAGATCTGTTAGTAGTAGCTGTTTATTCGGATCGAATAGCTGGAAATGGCGCTCATGTACCTGAGCAACTAAGACTGGAGGGTATACAAAGTATTAGCTGGGTTGATGAAGCATTTCTGATGACAGAGCCCATTTCAGAAGTACTTTTGCGTATTAGACCTGACGTTGTTGTAAAAGGCAAAGAGTTCGAACTTAAATTCAATCCCGAACAAGAAATACTAGAAGAATATGGTGGCCGATTAATTTTCAGTTCAGGTGAAACGATGTTTTCTTCCGTAGACCTTATTAGAAAAGAATTTTTACAAACAACTGCTAATTTTATAACTATTCCGCAAGATTTTCTAGTGAGACATGATTTGTCGATTTCCTCACTTAGTAATATTGTAAAAAATTTTTCAAAATTGAAAATTTGTGTGATAGGCGATCTAATTATTGATGAATACATTGCCTGCGAGTCATTAGGAATGTCACAGGAAGATCCTACTATAGTGGTAACACCGATTGATTCAAGGCTTTTTATAGGAGGTGCAGGTATTGTGGCTTCACATGCAGCAGGCTTGGGGGCAGATGTAAATTTTATTTCTGTAACTGGTAATGATACAGCTCGTAAATTTTCAAATGATGAACTTGCAAAGGCAAATGTAAAAACACATCTATTAATTGATGAAACAAGGCCTACAACATTAAAACAGCGTTTCAGAAGTAAAGGTAAAACGCTTTTACGAGTAAGTCATCTGCACCAAGGCGCTATTTCAATTCAATTGCAGTCAGAGATATTAGATATTTTGAAAAACTATATAGCGCATATTGACCTTTTGGTTTTTTCAGATTTTAATTATGGATGCCTCCCACAACCGCTTGTTGATCAGATTGTTCTGCTTGCTAAATCACACAAAGTAATGATTTCGGCGGATAGTCAGTCTTCTTCTCAAGTAGGAGATGTAAGTCGTTTCAAAAGAATGGATTTATTAACACCTACAGAGCATGAAGCGAGGATTAGTACACGAAATCAGCAGGATGGACTAGTTGTTTTAGCTGAGCAATTAAAAAAACAATCTGATGCTGTAAATATCCTGTTGAAAATGGGCGAGGAAGGTTTGCTTATTCATGCTGCAAGCCTTGATAATGATTCATGGTTAACAGATCGGATAATTGCATTAAACTCTGCGCCAAAAGATGTTTCAGGTGCTGGAGATTCTCTATTAATTACTAGTGCAATGACATTGGCCAGTGGGGGAAATATTTGGGAAGCAGCCCTGTTAGGATCATTAGCTGCAGCAATACAAGTAGGAAGAGTAGGTAATTCCCCACTGAAAATAAGCGAACTATTAAAAGAATTAGTACCATGAAAGCAATTTTATTAGCCGCTGGATTTGGAACAAGATTAAAGCCATTAACTGATACTATTCCTAAATGTTTGGTTCCTATCAAAGGGAAACCACTTTTACAAATTTGGTTAGACAGATTGTCTGCAGCTGGAGTGAATTCTTTCTTAATTAACACACATTATATGCATGAGCAGGTAAAAGAGTTTATAAAAAAAAGTTCTTATAACGATCAGGTAACCATATCTTATGAGCCCAAATTGCTTGGTACTGCTGGAACACTCAATGCGAATCTCGATTTTTTTAACGGACAGGATGGGATGCTTATACATTCAGATAATTATTGCTTGGCTGATATTCCCGCATTTATTAATGCACACCTGAGCAGACCAAAAGTTTGTATTATGACAATGATGACGTTCATGACAGAAAACCCAACGAATTGCGGGATTATTCAATTAGATGAAAATAATATTGTAACAGATATGAGGGAGAAAGTTTATAATCCAGATGGCAATCTGGCAAATGGGGCTGTTTATCTTCTTTCTGTTGATTTTCAAAATTATATGAGGAAAGAATTAATTACAACGACTGATTTTTCTAATGAGGTTCTACCAACTTTGATGCATAAAATTTATTCATACCGAACTGATAAAACTTTTATAGATATCGGCACGCCACAGACATATAAAAAAGCAAATGAATTGTTAGTTTAATAAAATTGATGCATTTACTATCAAGAAATAATTTATATGCTAAAAAGTATATATAGTGATTAATCAAATCGTAAAAGCAATTCTTTACTTTCCATTATTTCTATTGATTGGTATTCCTGGATTTATTTTTATTAAATTGGTAAGCCCATGGATTCTGATTAGGGTACAAGGTGTCAATTGTGCTCGAATAGGACATTTTGCAGGAAACATGGAATTGTATTGCTGCGAAATGGATGCAGGTATAAATCGGCCCTCAAGAAAATATATTGACTTATTCTTCTTTAATAATGAGCCAATTTGTAATCAGTATCTAGCAGATTTATGGAAGAAAAAACTTACCATTTTGCCTTTTTGGTTTTTATATCCTATAAGAACGTTTATTAGGTTTGTGCCTTATTCAGAAAAGAATTTAATTTACAACGGTCATAGTAATGATAGAGATATAAATAATTTAATGGATAAGTTTCCGAAGCATTTGAGCATCGCTGAAAATGATGAAAAAAGAGGGGCAGAAATTCTTGAAAAATTTGGCATATCAAGTGATGCTAAAATTGTTGCTCTTCTAGTAAGAGACAGTGCCTATTTAGCTGCTGATACATCTGCTGATTGGAATTATCATAGCTACAGGGATTGCAATGTCGAAAATTTCATTCCAGCTTTAGAATTACTAACTAAAATGGGATATTATGTAATTCGTATGGGAAGAAAAGCAAAGACTCCTCTTTGTGTAATCAATAGTAAAATTATTGATTACGCTTTCAGTGATAATCAAAGCGATTTTCTCGATATTTATATAGGGTCCCGATGTGAATTCTGCATCACTACAGGAGCGGGTTGGGACAATGTACCTTCAATGTTATTCCGGAAACCGATCATTTATACAAACCTTGTTCCTTTCGGTCGCCTATCTACCTATTCTAGGAGATTCATTATAACAACAAAAAGGCATATAAATAAAGTAAATGGAAAGGAATTAACGATAGGAGAAATTTTTTCAAATGGACTTTCTTATGCCCTTAGGACTGCTGATTTTGACAGGAAAAATATTACTTTAGTTGAGAACAGTTCTGAAGAGGTTATAGATGCAACCATTGAAATGCTCGGGTATGTAAATGGTGCACATAAATTTTCAGTCGATGAGGAGAATCTTCAAAATATATTTTGGGAGAAGTATTCGCAGATGCTTTGTGATTATCCCTATCCATACGTGGGCTTACTTCATGGAGAATATAAAGCAAGGTTCAGCTCGAAATATTTAATAAAAAATAAAAATTGGATTAACTAATCAAAAGTAATAGCATCATTTTAGAATGGAATATAAATTATATCAATGATTAAAAATATAATACCACATAATAAATTTACTGAAAGATCAATTAGTTCAAAAAATCTAGTAACACAGTTACGCATTCAATTATTGAAGAGTTATAATTATGAGGTAAAGAAGCATGATCATGTATTTGATCAAAATAATGCGGTTTTTACATTAGTTGTAACCGTTTATGATTCAAACCTCGCTTATATTCAAAAAGCTTTAGCGTCTTGTATTCATCAAACATATACGAATGTTGAGTTAATAATTGTTGATAATGGCTCTTCAGGCTCGATTAAAGAAATACTTTATCAAATATTTCTAAATCATTCAAACATCAAATTGATAAGATTCCACGAGCATATGTATAATCCTTCACTTTCTGACCCCTATGATCCAATTCCTAATTTATGGAACTCAGCATTATATACTAGTGAAGGAGATTATATATATTTTTTATCATGTGACGACTTACTAAGTAGAAATTATTGTGAGAAAATGGAACGATTGTTCCATGAAAATATTACATGTGTTTCGACTTCACCCGGTATAGTAAGTATCAATCATTTAGACAATGTTAATGTTCAACAATCTGAATATTACAGAGCAAACAATAAAAGGGATCGATATACTTCAGGCCTGTTATTGGCAGAGGCATATATCGAAGGTAAAAATCTCCTCTGTTTTCCTGGAGGTCTTTTCAGCATCAAATCTGGGATAGTTATTGAAAACGGTGGATTTGACAATCATAATGATTTGAGCCAACTATTTAAATATGCTGTACTAGGAGATCATGGATATGATCCGACAGCTACTTTATACTGGCGACATCACAATGAACAAGCAAATAAAAAGCAGAAATTATTAGGGCTTGTCTATTATAAGAGATCGATTGATTGGGCTCTTCTGTATGATATTGACGCAGTTAATACCTTGAGATTTGGCCCACTTTATGCGCAGAAGTTTCATGACTACTTCAAAAAAAAGTATCAACAAGAAGCATATTTCGGATTACTGGATGCCTTTAGTTATGGAGGAAAGAATTCGGGTATTCGTGCAATAAAAAAATTGCTTGAAGAAGCGAAAGGGAAAAAGCAAGCAGATTTTATTTTTTATACTTTATTAAAACTATCATTCAACCTAATGGTTATGTATTTCAAGAAAATTGCCTTCAAAATTCTTAGAAAGATAAGATTTATTACATTTACATCGACACCATTTTTACGCCAACTTATCACGCAGGTAAGAAAAAATAGACTCCATCTTTCGGAGATCAATAATTACGGAGGCATTGAAATTAGCTATATTGAATATACTTCACATGTGAAATTTGCACCATTATCTTTATTGAAACTGGCGTATGATTCATATGAAAAAATGTTTGAAAAATCCAACTGGATAAATGTTCAGGTTGAAGCAAATCCTCAACTGCTGCAGTTGTATGATACAAATAATCATTATAATTTGTTTACCGAATTGGCTAGTCAATACAAAGCCAAAAATATACTTGAAATCGGAACTGCATCAGGTATTTCGCTTTATTCATGGTTGAAGTGTGATTCCATTCAGAAAGTAAACACGTTTGATCTTTTAGCAATTGATAATAACCAAGATTGGTTCCGAAATGCAAGTATGCAGGAAGCTGTAAATCAATACATTGCGCAAGAAAAAATAAGATGGGAGCAATTTATTTGCGACCTGTCAGATCCTCATGTATTCAAATCGCATATTGACACTATTCTTTCGTCTGATATTATTTTTATCGATGGGCCGCATAACGGAGATTTTGAGCACGCACTGCTAGCCAATATTCTCAGCCTGCAAAATAAATCTGAGATACTTCTAATATTTGATGACATTTTACTCAGCCCAATGGTGGAATTCTGGAATAGCCTTCCGTTACCGAAATTGGATATTTCATTTATTGGGCACCAGTCCGGTACGGGACTTGCTTTATTGAGACCTTATTCTCAAAGACTTGCAGAAAACTTGAAATAGTATTTGCTATTGATGGGGCATGGTTTGTTACGTTTATGAAAAAAATAATTAAAACATTTTAATTGTGCTAAAATTTAAGTAAGAGGAGAAAGTAAATTAGAGCTTTTAACTGTTGTTATTCATTATAGTTTGAAAGTAAGAGATATTATGGTAGCAAATGCAGACATTAGCATAAATAAAGAAATCATTAAGCTCAAGAGATATATTTTAGAAGCTAAAAAGGCATATAAAGTAGATATTATTTATGAAATTGCTTAAAAGATATTATTTATTCTTTAAAAGAGTTACTTCTGAGGTAATAGATATATTTTTTTATTTTTTGTATAGAAAAAAGTCGATTTTATTGAAAGAAAAAAGAGGAACTATTGCATTAGTTTTAGGAAATGGTCCTTCACTTAAAGCTTTTTTAAAAAACAAGCATTTTTTCTTTGGTAATTATGATCTCTATGTTTGCAATAGTTTTGCTTCGACATTTTTTTATGAAATACTTAAACCTAAAAATTATTCGATTCTTGATCCTGTATATTTCGAATTAAAAGACTATCGTGTCGTAAGTAGATTAATTAATGTATTGGAAGTTTGGGAATTAATTTTTAAAAAAACTAAGTGGCCCTTAACAATTTATACCAGCCTATTTCCTGGTGATATCAAAAAAATTGACGATATTATAAATAGATTTGGTGAAAATAAATTTCTTACATGGATTAATCTACCCCCTATAAAGTTTTATGGTTCAAATAAAAATCATTTTTATTCAAAAGGTATAGGATTAATTGGAGGTATGACTGTAACTCACCTTTCTCTTCATATTGCCATACTGAACAAACACAAAGAAATTTATTTAGCTGGTGTTGATCACGACTGGATAGAGAACATCCATTATGATAAAGAAATGCATAAGGTTTATTTATTTAATAAGCATTTCTATGATAAAACAAGGCTTTATTATGGTGAAGGTGTTTTAAAAGATATAGACCTATCTGCTGAATTTACTAATCTTGGAAAATCGTTTCGGGGATTTATGCAGTTAAATGATTTTGCAAGACATAAAGGTATAAATGTTTATCGATGTACAAAATCTTTTCTTTATTTTATCCCGTTTAAAAAAATAGAATAAACCAAGGTTTATAATAAGGGCTAATACACTTGTTTTAGAGAGGTGTAGTTCTTTTGCAAATTCTTTAGTAACACATTAAAAACTAACTGGCCTTAAAAAAAAACTATCAAATTTAGTTAAATTTAATTTGTTTGAAGTTAATTTTATCACTTCTAAGTAGTTATTTCAACAACCTGTTTATAACTTACCTTAGTAAGGCCGCTTTTAAAATTAAACCATTACTAATATGAAATGTAGAATTTGCAAATCTAAAAAGTTGTTTAAATTTCTTGATTTGGGAAATCACCCTCCCTCCGACCAGTTCAGAAGAAAAGAACAATTAAATGAACCGGTTATATTTTATCCTCTTGATCTTTACCTATGTGAAGCTTGTGGTTTTGTTCAACTTGGGTTTGTAGTGCCTCCCGAAATTCTTTACCAGGACAATTATCCTTACGAGTCTTCCACAACCGAAACAGGTAAAAGACATTATCACGATTTTGCTGCCTCAGTAGTTAAAAAATATAAATTCACTGAGCATGATTTGGCAGTTGATATTGGCAGTAATGTTGGCGTATTGATGGAAGGGTTTAAATTACAAAGATTGAAGATCAATGGGGTGGATCCTGCACCGAATATCTGTGCAATTGCGGAGCAACGAGGAATTCCAACTATCAATGATTTCTTTGGTAAAAATGCAGCTCAAAAAATCTTAAACACAAAAGGAAAGGCGAGTGTCATAACCGGAACAAATGTATTTGCTCACGTTGATGACCTTGATAATTTTATGGAAGCTATAAAAATGCTAATTGATGATAAAAAAGGAGTTTTCATTATTGAAGCACCACACTTTCTTCATCTAGTAAAAAACCTTGAATATGACACAATCTACCATGAACATTTATCTTATATTTCAATCAAGCCTTTAATTACTTTCTTTGCAAAATTTGGAATGGAGATAATAAACGTTGAACAGAAAGATATCCATGGTGGCTCTATCCGCATATTTGTTTCCAATTTTGGGACTTACGAAGTAAGCGACAGTGTTGACTATATAATCAAATTAGAAACTGATGAGCGTCTTGACAATAAGGAGAAATTAATTAATTTTGCCCAACTGGTTGCAATGAACAAAGCATCCACTAATCAAATGATACAGAAATTGAAAAGTGAGAATAAACGTATTGTTGCAGTGAGTGCGCCGGCTAAAGGTATGACTTTCCTTAATTATTGCAAACTTGACAGGCAAACATTGGACTATGTAACTGAAAAATCAAGATTAAAAATAGGGCTATATACACCTGGTGATAATATACCCGTAGTTCCAGACAGCCAATTGTTGGTGGATATGCCCGATTATGCAGTATTATTGGCATGGAATTTTGCTGATGAGATTATACGCAATAACCAGGAATACAGAAAGAAGGGGGGTAAATTCATCATTCCTATACCTACTCCAAGAATTATTTAAAATATATTACTAATGAAAAAAATCGATACTCCGCTCAATCATTCCGATCATAGAGGTGTAATCATTGATCTCGTTGAAGCGCAAAACATCAATGCAATTACTTATGTCTCCTTTACCGATGGAGCAATAAGAGCCAACCACTATCACAAGAAAACAACTCAATGGAATTACGTTATCAAGGGTAGTGTGAAACTTGTAACACAATTTGAAAATGAGGTAATCAATGAAATGATACTTAATAAAGGTGATCTTGTAGCAACAGTTCCAATGGAGAAACATGCGTTAGTTGGAATAGGTGAAGCAGAAATTCTCGTTTTTACTGAAGGTCCAAGAGCGGGTGGGGAGTATGAATCTGATACTTTTAGACTTGATACACCGTTAGTTTAAATAATACTGATTCAAAATGAATTCAAACGAACTTATTCCAGTAAATACACCGCTTCTTGACGGTAATGAAAAAAAGTATCTTAACGAATGTATAGATACAGGTTGGATATCTTCTGAGGGTCCTTTCATTAAAGAATTTGAAGAAAAATTTGCCTCTAAAATGGGGCGTAAATATGGTATAGCAGTTAGTAACGGTTCTGTAGCATTAGATGCGGCAGTTATCGCTTTAGGCCTTACACGT
>Ga0194116_10008432_pt1 | contig 10451 bp, 10 predicted proteins | sample TA2MahsurfametaG_4_FD_148617 | JGI IMG/M metagenome (GOLD analysis project Ga0194116, IMG submission 148617) | Freshwater microbial communities from Lake Tanganyika, Tanzania - TA2015008 Mahale S9 surface | ecosystem: Environmental > Aquatic > Freshwater > Lake | place: Tanzania: Lake... | reverse complement strand
ACCAGGTCCAATTCCCAAAACCCAACAACTCATCAATAATGCCATACTACCACTAGTTGTAGCTACTACATATGGAACACCAAGATATTCACCTAATTGTTTCTCTAATTCAGCCACAACAGGACCTTGACTAATATTTTTATTTGAAATAGCTTTCGTAATCGCCTCCGCTTCTCCATTGTCAAAGGTTGTTTTCCACCAATTTATTTTATTTGCCATATCAACTTAATTTAATGATTAATGATTCTATTTTAGATATAAAATTCTCAACTTCTTTTTCATTTTCTCTTGGAGCCCAATCAGGAAAAACGGTATTTTCTCTTATAAAAGGACCCTCTATTACTTCATGAAATACTAAAAATGAAGTTCGTATTAACAGCATATGATATATTGGATCCGACAATCGATAATAAAATTTTTTTTTCGATTTAATGTCGCCCATTCTGATTACATTTTTTATAGATCCATCCTCATAGAACAGGACCACATCCACTTCTCCTTCAATTACTGCCATTGACTCTGCTTTACCTAAATGCATATGCGGCCTAACATAGCAATATTGACCATGCACGATAAACATCTCATGAAGATTGTCGTTTAAAGAAGTATGTGCACAAAGACGTACACGCTGACGTGGATTAAGCAATGAAATACTTTTCAGTTCTTCAATGTCTCCTGAGGTAAGTGTAACTAAATTTTCTGATGGGTATAAAACTTCATTACTTTCCTTATATGTAGCTATCATATTTTATTTGTATAAAGATTATATTCAGGGGAGATTTATAATTTTATCTCTAAATCGAATCAGCCTACAATTATAAATTCGGGTATAGGAATAATGAATTTTCCTCCATTAGCGATATAATTTTGATTCTTGGCTATGATTGGCTCTGAAAATCTCCAGGCAAGAAGCAAAACATAATCAGGCTTTTTTTCTAAAAGAACTTCCGGAGAAAATACAGGAATATGTAATCCCGGGCTATAGAGTCCTACTTTGGCTGGATTCTCATCAACTAGGTAATCTAGATACTTTCCAATTTCAAAATGATAGATTAGTGTTGTTGCCGAGATAGAAGCGCCGAACCCCGCTACAGTCTTATTGCCTTCTTTAGCTTGAGTTAGGAAGGCCAGAGTCTGTGATTTCAATTTCTGTATCCTCGCCTGATAATCTATATAAATTTTCTTAGAATAAATCCCTTTAGCCTCTTCTTCAGCAAGATACTTTGCTACAACGCCGTCATTAGCCATAGGCCCATTAGGTCTTTGCACATAATAGCGAATTGATCCACCCTTTGTTGTAATATGTTCAACTGTTATTAATTCAAGTCCAATTGATTCGAAGAGTAATTTAATTGGCTTAACAGAAAAAGCAGAAACATGCTCATGATATAAAAAATCAAATACAAGATTTTCAATGAGATCAGTCAGATAGAAGCTTTCAAAAACATATACACCGTCTTGCGCCAACAATATTTCAACTGAATCAATCCAATTTTTTAAATCATCAATATTAGCAAAAACGTTATTTGAGGTAATAAGTTTTGCAGGACCATTTTCTTCTTTTATTTTTCTTGCGGCCTCAGTAGTTAAAAATGTATTAATTGTTTTTACCCCATTCTTATTTGCCCATTCAGCGATGTGTGGCGCAGGTTCAATACCCAATACGCTCATTCCTTGATTTTGGAAAGCGCTTAACAATGTCCCATCGTTACTTCCGATATCAATAATAAACGCACCTTTTTGAATTCCACATTTATAAATAACTTCCCTCGCATATTCGCTAAAATGATCAGAAAGGCCGAATGAACTTCCAGTTACATAAATGTACTCACCATATAAAACTGCAGGATCAATAATATCGATAATTTGCGCCAGGCCACACTTTTTACAAATAAAAAGATCAATTGGATAATTTTCTTGCACTATTGCTGTTTTTCCCTTTTCCACATAGGCATCACCAATTGGTGTTGGATTCAACTGAAAAACTAAATCAATTTCTTCACTATTACATGCTCTGCAAGTATCTCTTCTATGTACCACTTTATTCATAAAATTTATTTTTTTATTTGGATTTGATCACAACAAGTTTATAAGTCACAATTTCTATTCATCACCTATATTATATGATTATTTTCTTCCGTCACTAAAGCTTCGACTAAACCCCCATTTTGCACTTTATAAACTTTATCACAGTTTTGTATAGTAGATAGTCTATGTGAAATTATTAAAACTGTTTTATTAATTAAAGAATCTATAGATACCATAACCTCTTTTTCTGTGTTAATATCAAGGGCACTCGTGGCCTCATCCAAAACTAATATTTCAGGATTAGTATATAATGCTCTTGCGATTCCAATCCTTTGTCTTTGACCTCCGGAAATTCGTATTCCCCTTTCTCCAATTATAGTATCTAGCCCTAAAGGCAGCTCTAAGATAAATTTTTCAAGATTTGCCGATTTTATAGCACTGTCAATTGCTTTTTCATCAATCAACTCTTCCTGTACTCCAAAAGCAATATTATTTCTTAATGTATCGTCCGTGAAATAGATATTCTGCGGAACATACCCAATCATATTTTGCCAATCCGTAATGTTCTCAAAAATATCTATTCCGTCAATTGTTAATTTACCTTCCTGTGGTGTAAGCAATCCTAAAATTACATCTATCAATGTACTTTTTCCGGCTCCGCTTGGTCCAATAAAACCAACTTTCTGTCCTTTTATAACAGTCAGATTTACATCAAGAATTGCAGTTTTTTCTGTATTCTCATATGAGAATGAAACCCCTTCCAATTTCAACTCTTTTTGAAATAAAAGATTAGTAGTTGGTCTTCTTTTTATATTTTTATCAAATCTGACAACTTCTTTATATATGGCTTCAAGTGTAGGTGCACCATATCTTAAGGCTTGTTTAGTTGAAAATATCCTGTTCAATGATGGAACAATTCTAAAAGAAGCAGCAGCAAATACAGCTACAGTTGTGAGAAGGCCATCTATTGGTATATTCTTCAAAACAGCAAATAGCATCAACCCAATCATACTTAAGGAAGCTAATAACTCAAAAAAAGGTCTTGGCATTGAGGTCAGAACTGATTGTTTCATTTCAGCATTACTCAGAAAAGAATTACTTGAAATAAAATGGCTACTAAAATAATTCTCAAGATTTCGTAATTTCACATCTTTTATAGCGCCTAAACCTTGCTGTAACTGCTGAATACGCTTACGTTCGTTAATTTGACGAATTTCGCCCCATTTATAAATACGTTTTTTTGTAAAATACTGAAATAGGGCTCCTATAATACCTATAACAATGGTTGCCGAAATCATTACTACGGGATAAAGAAAAAAAAGAATTCCAGAAATCCCTATAAATACAATAAACTCTGCAACAAATATAATTACCGAGGTTAAAACATATGCAAGTAGTCCTACATCATTAGTTACTGTGCTAATTAGTTCAGCAGAATTATGATTAATATGAAAGCTGTAAGGCTCATTTAAATAACCTTTAAAAAGATAATTAGATAATGAGGCTCGAATATTAAAAATAAATTTTTGCTGTATTAATAATTGCGTGTAAAGAAACAAAAATTTTATTACAAAAAAAATAATCAAAAATAATAAAATAATTAAAATAAAATCATTCCTGCTTACTCGTGCGGTTTCTTTAAGAAACTGAGGTATAAAAGAAGAATTTTCAATGCTTTCTGTCTGTGAGATTAGTTTTACTAATGGCAAAATTATTGCAATCCCAATTGTTTCCAATAACATAGCAATACACATGAGAAATATTATGAAGATTCCGTGTTTCCGTTGCTTACTAGATAGTAAATATGAAATTTTTTGGAGCATTTTTATTGACTTTTAGGAAAAAGTATTGAATTAACTCAATACTTACAATAACAGAGGCAGAGTATTTTTGTCAAGAACTAAAAAGTAATTATTATAAAAGAATCAATTAACTGTTTGTTAAATATCAAAAGGAATTCTATTGGTATTACACCCAATATAAATAAGTAATCTTGCATAAACACCTTTAGCATTAAATTATGTACTGTGGATAATTTCAGCTAATAAAAAATACTGAGTAATTAACGTATTGAAAATCGTTTTATCTGAACCCATCAACTTTATCAATATTGAGATTTCCTTATCAAAATCTGCATCACCATCATGGATCTTATCGATTGTTAATTAATTGGTGAGGTAGAAAATATATATTTACATTATCACCCTTTTTGAGTACTCCTCTAAGTATCGATCTACAATCACTGTTTGCTAAATTATTCGATTGTATGATGTAAGTACTGATTATCATATCTTCAAATTGAGGCTCATCAATTTTTTTTATTACTTCTGTACAAATCTAACTCGATTTTTTTGCTTAAACCATATGTAAGTCCAAATTTTTTAGCATACTCCACCTTTTAATTATTTATATCAGTGCTCATAAATGAATTAGTTGATACTTTTTCAGCAGATTTAGCTAGATTGATTTCTACTCCGCTTACACAAAATAAAGATTCTGCTATTTTAACATTTGTATACTTATTTATTATGCCAAATTTAGAAGAACCTGACCACCAAAACAAGAGTATGATTTTTATACTAAACTATTTAGGTATAGTAGTTAATTTATTTTCTGAAATTATTGCATAATCATTAAATTTTGTAACATGCGCAGCCTTAAAAACTTTACCGAGCCAATTATATTTTTGTGCTGGTGCATTAAAATTATTAGTTGATCTTCAACTAAGTATAAAAAGATTAGCTTATTTAACAGTTGTAACACTTGATTCAGTTTTAATTAAAACTACTAAATCTTTATGACCTAATAATTGCAGTGAAAACTTATCTGACCAATTATTAGCTATTATTTCATTCAATAGAGTAACGCATATACCGATATAGAAATTTTTACCAATACTTGCCTATAATCATATTCATTGAAATATTGATGTTGTTAAACAATTAGTGGCACATTGATCACAACAAGTATTGCAGCTTTCATTTCTAAAGTTTATTCAAAAAATATAAATTCATAATCACCAGAATACCCAAAATGATTATATAACCAAATCCATTCTTCTTGATCAAAAAAAGACTCACATGTTAATGCCCAACACTGTAGATTAAACTGCTCCAACTCATTACGGTAGCTTTCAACCATTACATATGACTTTTTACCAACTCTCTCTATTTCTTTTAATGCAACTTCTAATTCAAATAACCGAAGATTATGAAGCGTAGTTAAGCTTATTACAAGATCAAATTCTTTGTCTTTGAAAGGATAAGGATCTTGAGCCCTATTTACGAATATGTATGGCTTAACATCAGGATGTGAATTTTCAATACCATGTTTAGAAATATCAATTCCTGTGATTTTTATACCCGGTAAAATCTTTTTAATCTCATATAATAAAAACCCCTTTCCACAACCAACATCCAATATTCTTGAATCATTTGTTAATTTATAGTCAGTAATCAAAACTTCAGCAACTGGCTTCCATCTACCATCTATGAACTTATAACCTCCATATCCAAATCGTCTATCGCCATCCCAATAATCACCTTCATACTCTTTAGCCTTGAGCATGCATGCTACTTTGTCATCTATCATTCTTGCTAAGTAATCTCTTTTAATTGACAGGTGTAATGGTGTTACAAAATTTTTGATTTGCCCCATAAATAATTATTTTTTTAAATATTTATCACCAGTTTTAATTGCCAAAAAAGATATTTTTAAATAGGCAAATGATATATCAATTAATTATATCACTTTCGGATTTGACAACATTGCCTTTTTAACAAGCCAAATATTTTCAATTCTTTGTTTTTCTTCTTCGTTTGAAATTTTTAAACCTTCTACACAAAAATGAAGTGTCTTATCTAAAGTCAATACTTTTTTGTATATTACCTCTCTTTGATCAATTTCAATAGGTAATTGAAATACACTATAAAGTGCTATGCCATCGATTGAATTTAATTCTTGCAATAATAATGTAAAGATAAGATGAGAATTTTCCATTGCATATTCACTAGCACTCAATAAAAAATGTAAGTTGTTCTTTTCACAATAATCCCTTATAACTATGTTTTGTACATGTTGAGGAACTCGTTCTCCTAAAAATGATCTACTAAAAACATATCCCCTTACTTTATTTATCATAAACTTGGTAATTTATATTTCATTCCAATTTGTGTTGCAGCTCTTAAAGTAATCGGCTCAAAAAATTCACCTAATTTTTTATCACCATATGGTGTAAATACTGATTTAAATCTACAATTCATGGACCATCTTGTTTCTTTCTCGGTATTTATTCTGTTTCCATGAGGTAATGCTTGATCAAAAACTAACACTTCTCCAAATTTTACTTCAAGCCATTTTACATCATTTCTAATTGACTGATAGATATCCTCACTATTTTTTCCTGACATTCCCTTAAAGTCTTTATTCAGAAAATCTGAATTCAAAGGAGGTAGTAAATACATTGCCTTTGTTCCATAACAATCAACAATTGGAAGCCAAACAACCACCTCATATGGAGAATCACCTGACCAAGTATCAGCATGAACGGGCAATAAAGAACTATCATCATTAGGAAATTGAATGCTTAAATTAACTCTAAGTTGCATTGCTAATTCATTACCTACCAATATTTCCAAATATGGTCTTGCAACTTTAAAATACATTTCTCTAAATTCATGTATAGAATTAAAGGCACGAATAACTTTTAATCTAAATTGATTTAAATCTTTAACTTCAATTTTATCATGTATACAATTTAATAATAATTCAGGGTCATTTACATTCGATATTCCAAGATATTCAGATACTATTTGGACAAATTTGCTTCTCATCCATTCTAAAGCCTCCATATCAGCTACAGGCTTAATAATATATCCATTATCTAAATATTGATTTGTAAGCTTAATTTCATTGTTATCTAAATACATAATACTAATAATTTAATTTTTTTTTCATTGTATTTACTATATTATCCACATTAATTCCCCAATTATTTAGCAAAGATTCTTGACTACCATATTGTTTTGCAAATTGATCAGGTATTCCAATGCGTGTTATCTTAGATGATTGCTCAGGCATATAATCGTTAGTAAATTCCAATATAGCACTCCCTAATCCACCTATGCGAGTATGTTCTTCAACTGTTACTACAGCCTTAACTTGTGGTAATATTTTTGATAATCGAATCTCGTCAAGTGGCTTAATAGTATGAATATGTAATACGCCACAAATAATTCCTTCTTTACTTAATTTCTCAGCAGCTCCAATTGCTAACTGAGTCATAACCCCAGTTGAAATAATTAAGCCTTCTCTAGGCTCTCTCATTAATATAGCTTTCCCCATTTCAAAACCATATTTTTCTTCACTTACAACCCTATCGCCACCCTTTGCTAATCTAATATAAATTGGATGAGGCCAATTTAATGTGCTAGACATAAATCTTTTCATTTCATCAGCATCACAAGGAGCAACTACGGCCATATTTGGCAATGCTCTCATTATTGCAATATCTTCAACCGCAAGATGTGTTGGACCTAAAGGCGCATATACGACACCTCCGCCATTTGCGATTAGTCTTACAGGTAAATCTTGTAAACACAAATCTAATGCTACCTGTTCGTAACACCTTCTAGTAATAAAGGTAGCAATTGTATTTACATATGGAATAAATCCCTCCATTGCCAAACCTGCAGCCATTCCAATTATATGCTGTTCACTAACCCCTTCCATAAAGAAACGATCTGGCATTTCTTTTTTCATATTTTCTAGTACATCAGGCCCTAAATCAGAACCTATAAAAATTACTCTGCCATCAACCTTTGCAAGTTCAAAAACAGAGTCTAGTGCTTTTTTTCTCATATTTTAAACTATTCTAAACATTTATACATTTGCGCAATTTCTTCTGGTTTCAAATTTGATTTATGATGCCACTCTGCTCTTCCTTCAGCATATGGGAAACCTTTAGATTTGATAGTATGACAAATTATTGTAGTTGGTTTTTCCTTATTAATAGGCAATTTTACTAATACATTTTCTAATTGATTAACATCATGCCCGTCTACCTCAAGTACTTCAAAACCAAAACTTTTCCACTTTTCAGCTAAAGGTTCTAAATCAAGAACTTCTTTTGTTAGACCATAAGATTGTAGTTTATTGTAATCAATAAAAACTAAAAGATTAGATAACTTGTGTTTAGATGCTGACATTGCAGCCTCCCAAACTGAACCTTCATTGATTTCACCATCTCCACAAATCACAACTATACGATGCTTTTGTTTACGAAGTTTTGCGGCAATAGCCATGCCTACTCCCATTGGAAGTCCATGCCCTAAAGCACCAGTAGAGGCTTCAACTCCAGGTATTTTACCTCTCTCAGGATGTCCACCTATACGAGCAGTTGGCTTGCAAAAAGATTTTAGCTGCTCACTTTCAATAAATCCTTTATCAGCAAGAATTGCATATAATGCCAAACATCCATGACCTTTACTGAGGATTAATCTATCTCTATCTTCCCAATTTGGATTATCTGATTTGAAATTTAAGAAAGAGTCATAAAGAGTTCTTAAAATTTCTACTAATGACATTGATGAACCTAGGTGTCCTCTACCTCCTCCCTCAAGTCCTTCAACAATTAATCTTCTAAGATACTTAGAGCGTTGATCCATTTTGCGTTTTGTTTATTTATTATTTTATTTATCAAATTATTTGATTTCTCAAGCTGTTCTATCTTAATATTTTCTATTTCAGAAGCTTTGCTTTTATCAGCATGAATTCTTTGATTCATTCGATTAGGCAAAAACTCATTTAGCAAAATCAAACTCCATCTTAGCCCAAATAAAGTAAGGTATGCTCTTAATCTTTTAACAAAATTAACATCATTAAAGAAAATATTTTTTATTTTATCAAGCCACAAATATTGTTGCTTTTCTGTGAGATTCATAGCAGGATGCCAAAAGAAATCAGATATTAGTTTTACTGGATCATCCCAGCCAAAGTATTCGAAATCTATAAAGACTGTTTGACCATTTATATTTTTTATTGCATTATGAGATCCAAAATCTGAGGGGCTAATTATTTGCAACGATATAGGTAAAGTACGTTCATAGTCAGAACCCATTATGTTCTTAGAAATTTTTAAATTCTTGATATAAATTGGATAAAATACTTCATCTAAAAAAATTTGCAAATTATCATCCGAAATAGATTTTAGCAATTCAAAACGTTGATTTATTTGCCTCTCTAATTCCAAACCACTCAAACAAGCTTCAGAAGCCTGGTATATATTTTTAAAAATTATAGCATTTTTGCTTAATAAATTTAATTCATGTATAAAACTAGCAGCCTCTTCAATAAATATCGCATCACATTCTCTTTGAATCCCTTCCACCCATGAATAGACAGCCCAATTAGTATCTTGGCTCATAGCCAGAGCCTGGGGTACTGGTAAATCTGCTTTACTCAAAAAATCTATTGCACTAAACTCGGTCTCAATTCTATTACGATGATCAAATTGTATATCAGGATATATTTTTAAAACTCCATATTGTGAATTTGGGAATTCTAATTTATAAATTCTGCTATTCCCCCTCCCTTTAAATAATTCTAATTTAATCAAATCTAATTTTGGAAAAATTATTTTAAATGCCTTACTAATATCGTCAATAGCCCAGTCACCAAAAATTAATTTAGTCAAAGACCTCCACGAATTAAAATAAAAAGTATCCCCATTTTTTATTTTTACATTAAGAGGATTAAACAAACATTTATAAACTTCAATTGGAAAATTTTTATCATTAAAAACTTCTTCTAAATCATCAATAAATATATTGCAATTTAATTTAATTATTCGTTCAATTTTTTCTTCTCTTGTGCTTTCAAAATAAATATCTTTTTCGTGCAATTTGTATAATTCTGAGTCTATTAATTTATGACTTATGATCCACTTTAAAGCTTCTGCTCGTAATGAAACTTTATTATCGTCAAAATGCCCAAACTCCGATTTATGACTAACTATCGATACCTTAGAACCTTTAATTTTTGCTAACAATAAGAATTCCATAAAGCCTGGGAATACTTTTGCTTTATGCATATACTTTCCGTAAATCTGACCTTGTAAACGCTGCCATTTAATATCTCCATATTTTTGTGAGATTATAGCATATTTAACTTCAGCTTTTGATAAATTATTTTTACTAGCTAAAAAACCCATATCATATGCTACATCTTCAAAAACAAGATCATAATTAGCGATAGTATTATCAAAATCGACGCCAATATTTAATTTATTTAACTTTATTTCAGCTCGTAGCACTGCATTGTTTTAATATTAAAATATTTATTATCGGTAAAAGAATTAGGGAGTAACCCGGCTTCAAATGCGTTTTTTAAATCAATCACAGCCTCTTCTATACTAAATTTCGCTT
>Ga0194116_10008430_pt1 | contig 10452 bp, 9 predicted proteins | sample TA2MahsurfametaG_4_FD_148617 | JGI IMG/M metagenome (GOLD analysis project Ga0194116, IMG submission 148617) | Freshwater microbial communities from Lake Tanganyika, Tanzania - TA2015008 Mahale S9 surface | ecosystem: Environmental > Aquatic > Freshwater > Lake | place: Tanzania: Lake Tanganyika... | reverse complement strand
GCATTGAGGCCCGTGGTTTTATTCTGGGCGGCATGATCGCCCATTTTCTGAACACCGGTTTCATCCCTGTCCGGAAACCCGGCAAATTGCCCGCGCGATCCGTGCAACGGGAATACGCCCTTGAATATGGGTCGGGAAAACTCGAGCTCCACCAAGACTGCGTTCAAAAAGGCCAGCGTGTTCTCCTGGTGGATGATCTGGTGGCGACGGGGGGCTCGGCCGAGGCGGCGGTCTGGCTGCTCCGTTCCCTGGGGGCGGTGGTCGAGGCCGGGTCTTTCCTCATCGATCTGCCGGCTTTGGGCGGGAAAAAGAAACTGGAGGATCTTGGACTGAAATTTCACGCGCTACTTTCCTTCCCCGGCCAGTGATTCCCACCCGGCGCTTCGGGAGGACCGGCCTGGCCATGCCGGTGCTGACCTGCGGCGGCATGCGCTTCCAGCACCGCTGGGAAGAGGATCCTGCCCGGCCGATTCCTCCGGAAAGCCAGGCCAACCTGGAGCAAATCGTCGCCCGGGCCATGGCCCTGGGAATTCGCCATTTTGAAACCGCCCGGGGCTACGGAACGTCCGAGGCTCAGCTGGGCCCGATTCTCCAAAAACTCCCTCGGAAATCGCTGATTGTGCAAACCAAGGTGGCCCCCCAATCCAGCCCGGAGGAATTCGCCCGGATCTTTCATCTTTCTCTCGCCAGGCTGGGCCTACCCTGGGTGGACCTGCTTTCCCTGCACGGGATCAATGACCGGGAAACAGCCGGCTGGTCGGTTCGCCCGGGCGGCTGTCTGGAACGTGCCCGCAAACTGCAACGAGAGGGCCTCTGCCGTTGGGTCGGGTTCTCCACCCACGGCCCCCCCGACTTGGTGGAGGAGTTGGTGGCCGGGGGTCGCTTCGACTACGTCAATTTGCACTGGTACTATATCTTCCAGGAACACACCCGCTCCCTTCAGGCTGCCCAAAACAACGATATGGGTGTGTTTATCATCAGCCCCAACGACAAGGGTGGCATGCTCTACCAACCGCCCGACCTTTTGCGGAGCCTGACCGCGCCCTTGAGCCCGATGGGTTTCAACACCCTGTTTTGTTTGCAACGGCCCGAGGTGCACACCCTTTCCATTGGGGCCGCCCGCCCTTCCGACTTTGACGAACATGTTTCTGCCATCGAAAAGATGGGCGATGCCGAAAAGCTGCTCCGCCCGATTGAGGCGCGTCTGGAGGCTCGTTGGCAGGAAGCGCTCCCGGAAAGCTGGAGAAACGAATGGCAGGTGGGCCTGCCTCTTTGGGCCGAGTCACCCGGCCAGGCCAACCTCCGCGAAATTCTTCGACTCCACAACCTAGCCTTGGCCTACGATTTGGTGGAATACGGCAGGATGCGTTACAACCTGCTGGGCCAAGGGGGCCACTGGTTTCCCGGTCAATCCATGAAAAACCTCACCGCCGACGAACTCCACCCTGCCCTTTGCCGCTGCCGGGCCCCTGCAGAGGCTCTTCGTCGCCTGCTTGCCGCCCGGGATTTATTTCAGGGGGACAAAGTCCGGAGACTATCCTCCGCTTGATTTATCCCTTCCGGATCCAGGCTTTTCGCAAAACCGCCCGTCCTTCCTGTTGGAATTTTTCCTCAAATTCTGAGGATGGCTCATCCTCGCCCATCCAGCAGGGATCCGGCATCCAGTCAGGGCAAGTCGCCACCTCCCGGCAAGCCCACGCGAAATACTCCCGATCGTCGGTGGTCAATTGCAGTCGTCCGCCTTTTTTACAGGTGCGTAGGGCATCCGCGGCGAAGTCGCTGTTGAGGATTCGGTTGCCATGGTGCCGCCGCTTGGGCCAGGGATCGGGGTAGCGGAGGGTGATTACCTCCACGGATCCTGGGGGACAGAGGTTTTTCAGAAAATAGGCCGATTCCAAACGCAGGATTCTAAGATTACGCAGTCCGCCCCGTTGGGCCTTTTTGGCGATCTTGGTTGCCCGACCCAGTAACCGCTCCACCGCCACAAAATCGCGGTCGGGCTCCCGGCGAGCCCGGGCTTCGATATAAATTCCATCCCCGGCCCCCAGGTCCAGCTCCACAGGCGCGGTGCGTCCAAAGACCTCCGGCCACACGTAGGGTGGGAAAAGTCGCTGACTGGAAAGCCACGGGTCAAAGCCCGGGCTGGGAGCGGCCTTAGCGGCGCTTTTTGCCACCAAGGCGAACCACCGACTTGCCCGAAGAGCGGGCCCGCACCTTGGCAACCAGGCCATTCCGCTTGGACTTGGAGTGACCATTGCCAGACCGCTTCGGCTTGGGGGCACCTTCGTCGGCACCGGCGGGAGACTTCACCTTGAAAAGGCGGACGTCCCGCAGTCGGGCGATCGCCACCTTGGTCTTCTTTTTGGCCTTGTGCCAGTAAACCATCGCGTAGCCCTCTCCCACCTCGACGACCTCGCCCCCATCACTCCGACGAGAATCAAGACGGTGGATGGTGGAACCGCAAACCGGATACGGCCCGAGCGGAGGAGGCATCCGGCGGGCGGCTAGCTGATCGTGACCGTTCTTGCCGTTGAGACCACCGATTTCCTTGGTGGGAGCCCCTTCTCGGACCGGGATCGCCCGGCGCTCCACAAACATCTGGATGGCCTTCTGCACCTCAGGTAGGGAAAGGTGATATTTGCGGGCGGTATCCACCATATTGAAGTTCTCCTCGAGGATATCCCGGTCGATCTGGCCGCCCGGCCCATTCGGAGAGAGCACAAACGTCAGGTACTTCAGGGACGTGGAATCATCCCCCAAGGCACTCTTGAAAATGGACACAAGAGCCGGCGGGAGGGTGTGATCCGAAGCCAGTACATTCAGGTTTTTCCAAAACTTATTCATATAATAATCACTACAGTATACAAAAAAAGTGCCCTAAGTGGCAAGGAATTTATTAAAAAATAAACATAAACAACTACCAGACAGCTATTTATATATTTACTTACTTAAACATAAATATTGGATAAGGAAGTACTGTTCAAACTTCCTTGTTCGTTTCTCGACCCCTAGAACCTTCATTCTCCCTTTATGGAAATTTTTCATATTTTTGTCCTCGGATCCCTGAGCCTGCTCCTTTGCAACTACCTTTTGAATCTAGCCGTGTTTCGATTCCCCCTCCTCGGGAGCCCGGCCACCCCCCTGCCGAAAATCTCGGTGTTGATCCCGGCAAGGAATGAGGAACCCAGAATCAGACCCTGTCTGGGAACCCTCGCGGACAGCCACTATCCCGATCTGGAAATCCTGGTTCTCGACGACCACTCCTCAGACGGCACGGCCGATTTAGTCCTCCACCGCTCCAAAGGAGATGCCCGGATTCGCCTGCTCAGAGGAAAGGATCTCCCCCCGAATTGGACGGGGAAGGCCTGGGCCTGTCACCAGCTGGCTCAAGCCGCGCAAGGGGATTATCTGGTGTTTGTCGATGCCGACACCCGTTTTTCCGATATCACCCTCCGCCACGCCGTGACGCTGGCCATACAAAACCAGGCCGACCTCCTCTCTCTCTGGCCTTACCTCGAGGCCAAAAGCTGGAGCGAGCATCTGGTGATTCCTTTTGTCCACCTCTTCCTGCTATTATTTCTCCCCCATTGGATGGGCGGGCCCTCCTCCTTCTTGGGCGCAGCCAATGGCCAGTTCCTCCTTTTTCGGCGGGAAGTTTACGAAAAGATCGGCGGCCACAGGGCGGTGGCTGGCCACCTCGTCGAGGACATCGCGCTGGCACGCCTTGTGCGGGCCTCAGGATTTCGGGTCCTAAACCGTGACGGCACCAACCCCGGTCATGCCATCGCCTTCATCCGGTGCCGGATGTATGACAACTTCCGCGATCTTTGGCAGGGATTCACCAAAAACCTTTACCCCGCCTTCGACGGCCACTGGCCCGCTTTTGTTTTTTTTCAGCTCTTTCAGGCCGTGGTTTTCTTGGGCCCCTTCCTTTTGCTGCCCTTCTTTCCTCAAGATCCGATTCTTTGGATTGAGATTGCCGTCCTACTTTCGTTGCGGCTCGCCATGGCCCATCGTTTTCGCCAAAGCTGGCGCGGCGCCCTGCTTCACCCCCTCGGCCAAGGCCTGGTTCTCGCCATTGCCGTCAACTCCTGCCTCCAGACCCTCCGTCGCCGCCTCCCGTGGCGGGGACGCTTTTACGCCCACCACTCCTGATTTTTTTGTTTTTTTCCTACCCCCCGGCACCAAGGTTGCAAGATGCCCTCCAAAACAACCCTGGCCGACCAACTCAAATCGGCACGCGATCAGGTGGAGGTAAAGGAATTCGCCGGTGGCCTCCCCCAGGAAATGGCTACCCTCCCCCAAGTTCGGATCGGCCATGCCTGGCTGACCACCCCGCAAATTCTCAAAGGGCTGCTTCCGGCGGCGCTCCTGGCCGGGATCGGCTCCGTGTTCCTCGCCCGCTGGCTGCGCACCCTGCCCTGGATTCAGGAATTTATCCTGAAATTTCCCGGAACGGGGGACTTCGCCATTCCGGTCACCGAGGGGTTCCCCCTGTGGCTTCGCTCCGCCCACTGGCTGAACGCCTTTGTCATGATTTTCATCATCCGTTCCGGCCTCCAGATCCTCGCCGATCATCCCCGCCTGTACCTGGATCCGGGTTGCACGCCCGGACGGGAATGGTTCCGCCTCCGCGGCCCCGTCCCTACCGACCGGGAATGGACGGCCAAGGAGGACAGTGTCTCCCTGCCGGGATGGCTGGGCCTGCCGGGCATCCGCCATTCCGTTGGCCTGGCCCGCTGGTGGCATTTCAGCCTCGATCTCATCTGGCTGGTCAACGGCCTCGTTTTTTTTGCCCTGCTCTTCAGCACCGCCCAATGGCAGCGCATCGTACCGGTCTCCTGGACCGTGTTTCCCCACGCCCTCTCCACCGCCATCCAGTACCTCTCCTTGGATTTCCCCGAACCTTCCGGTTGGCTGCAGTACAACGGCCTCCAAATGCTGGCCTACTTCACGGCCGTTTTTGTGGCCTCCCCCCTGGCCGCCATCACCGGAATCCTCCAGGCACCCTCCATCGCCGCCCGCCTGCACCTGGCCACAGGTTGGTTCAACCGGCAGGTCGCCCGATCCCTTCACTTCCTGGTGCTTGTCTTTTTTCTGGCCTTCGTGAGCGGTCACGTCCTGATGGTGTTTGCCACCGATCCCCTGACCAATCTCAACCACATGATCCGGGGAGTTGACGACGACTCTTGGTCCGGCGCGCTCGGCTTTGCCCTTCTCTTTCTGGGTGCCTCCCTCGCCTGGCTCGCGGCATCCCCCTTGACCCTTCGCTACCCGCGAAAAATCCAGCACCTCGGTCGCGTCGTGGTGGGCTGGGCCTACGATGCCATGGAAAAATTGCGCCCGGTGGCCGTGTATCGGGAGAAGGACATTTCCCCGTACTTCTGGGTTAACGGAACCCATCCGCAAACCCCGGAGTTCCTGCGCCTGCTTAAGGAAAGTTTTCAGGACTACCGGCTCGTGGTCTCCGGCGAAGTGGAAACACCTCGGGAATTTTCCTTGGAGGAACTCCGCTCCTTCCCCCGCCAGGAACAGATCACGCAAAACTACTGCATCCAAGGTTGGTCCGGCATCGCCAAATGGGGCGGGGTCCGTTGCAGCGACATCCTCAAGGTTGTTCGCCCCAAGCCCGGCGCAAACTATGCCGTCTTCTACTCCTTCGGGATGGGGTCAGGGCCGGACGCGGGCCCGTATTACGACTGCCACAAAATCGAACACCTTCACCACCCCCAGACGATCCTCGCCTACGACATGAACGGCCAACCGCTCCGCGAACCCCACGGCGCCCCGCTCCGTCTCCGCAACGAGCTGGAACTTGGCTACAAACAGGTCAAATGGGTCCGGGCCATCGAGTTCGTGACGGATTTCCGTCATTTGGGCGCCGGCGAGGGTGGCTTCAACGAGGATCAGGAGTATTACGGGTTCCGCGCCCCGATTTGATACCTCTCGCCATCCCCCTCCGCACCACCCTTGGGCTGTTTGCTATTCCGGCTGTTGGGGCATAAGGTCAGGGCATGGCCATCGCAGCCCCTGCTCGGCCGGCAACCTCTTCGAAAGCTCCCCAGCTTCCGCCGTACGACCACCAGCCCCGCCCCTACCAGGGTCCGAGCGCCGAAGAGGTCCTGAAACTTCGCAAAGAACACCTCACCCCGTCCCTTTTCCACTACTATCGCAAACCCCTCATGATTGTGGAGGGGTCGATGCAGTACCTCTACGACGAAAAGGGTCGCCGCTATCTCGACGCCTTTGGCGGCATCGTCACCGTCTCTGTCGGTCACTGCCACCCGGAGGTCCTCGCCGCCGTCGATGAGCAGAACCACCGGCTTCAGCACGTCTCCACCATTTATCTCCACCCCGGCATCGCCCAGTACGGCAAGGAGTTGGCCGATTGCATGCCCGGCGACCTCAAGGTCTGCTACTTCGTCAACTCTGGTTCGGAGGCCAACGAACTCGCCCTCATGCTCGCCCGCGCCTACACGGGCAACTACGACATCATCGCCCTACGCAACTCCTATCACGGCGGCACCTCCAACACGATGGGCATCACCTCCCACCACACCTGGAAGTACAACATCCCCCACTCGTTTGGGGTCCAGTTTGCCCGTGCTCCCTACCCCTACCGTGGTCCCTGGCCCGCTACCGATCCGCAGGCCGGAAAAAATTATGCCGCCGACGTCGAGGAGCTGATTCGCTTCGCCAGTCCCGGAAAAATTGCCGGCTTCATCGCCGAATCCATCCAAGGCGTGGGCGGGGCCGTCGTGCTTCCGGATGGCTACCTACAGGAAGTTTACCAACACGTCCGCGCCGCCGGGGGTCTCTGCATCGCCGACGAGGTGCAAGCCGGGTTTGGCCGCACCGGCAAGGCCTTCTGGGGCTTTCAGACCCAGGGCGTCCAGCCCGATATCGTCGTCATGGCCAAAAGCATCGGCAACGGCGCCCCGCTGGCGGCCGTTGTCACCACCCCGAAAATTGCCGCCACCTTCACCCAGCGTATCCACTTCAATACCTATGGGGGAAACCCTGTTTCGATCGCCCAAGGCCGGGCCACCCTCAGGATCATGCGCCGGGACAATCTCCAGCAGCGCTGCGCGGTGATGGGCGGCCGCCTCCTCACGGGCCTTCGCAAGCTCCAGGAAAAGCACGAGGCCATCGGGGAGGTCCGCGGCATGGGACTGATGATCGGCGTGGAAGCCGTCAAAGACCGCAAGACCAAGGAACCGGACCGGGAATGTATCGCTGAGGTGCTCGAACAGGCCCGGGACCGGGGCCTCGTCATTGGGAAAGGCGGCCTTTTCGGAAACGTGCTTCGGATCAAACCCCCGATGTGCATCACCGAAGCCGACGTCGACTTCCTGCTCGGCGTCCTCGACGAATCCTTCGCCGCCGCCGCAAAGAAATAGTCTCCAGGCTTGGTAGGGGCGGTTGTCCCTAACCGCCCGCGGTCCGTTGGGACAACGGACCCTACCTGGCATAAACCCGCAAACTTGGTAGGGCCCGACATCCTGACGGGCCGCGCTCGAATTCTATCGTCTCTAAGGTTGGTTCTTATCCAATCTTCAAATGCCCGCCCTTGGTCTTCCGCAAAACCTGCAAAATCTCCGCCAGCACACTGACCGCTATCTCGGCTGGTGAGTCCGACCCGATATCCATTCCGATCGGCGCATAGACCCTCGCCAACGCCTCCGGCCTCACCCCTTTTGCCTTTAACTCATCGTACACCTGCAGAACCTTTTTCCGGCTGCCGATCATTCCAATGTAACCCACCTCCGCCACCTGCACCGCCTCCTCGAGGGCATCCCGGTCGATCATGAAGTTCCGGCTGACCAACACAATCGCATCCTCCCCGCTCCACTTCTGTCCGCGAATCACCGCCTGCGGCGTCTGTTCCACCACTCTCCGGTGCACCCCCGGACAACTCTCCGTCCACTCTTTCCGGTCATCCACCACCGTGACGTGAAAACCGCACTCGGATGCCAACCGGGTAATCGCCTGGGCGCAATGCCCCGCCCCCACCAGCAATAACTCCGGCGCCTTCTTGTGGGGCTCGAACCAAATCGTCACCTCGCCCCCGCAGATCGCCCCGAAGGAATCGGTCTCCCCTTCCCGCAGCGGATACTTCTTCAGCAGGTTCTGCCCATCCTTGAGTCGCTCCTGCGCCTCCGCCATCACCAGAGATTCAAACTTTCCCCCACCCACCGTGCCCCGAATCGATCCGTCAGGAAATACCACCATTTTGGCTCCGGGATGGCGTGGCACCGAGCCCTGCGTCTGCACCACCGTCACCACCACAAACGGCTGTCCGGTGGCCCGGGCCTCCTGCAGTTCGGTAAAAAAATCGGAGGCCATTGGCCTTAGTTCCGGCGGATCACCGCTTCAATCTGCCCGTGCGGCTCATCGGTCGCCGTGAAGATCACATTCGGATTCTCCATCCCGAACGGCTTCAGGTTGAAAAGCAGGCAGTGCTTGTTGGGCATGGCCAGCGACACCTCGGAAATCTCCGCACAGGCCTTCAGGGCCTCCTCCCCCATCTCATACATGGTCGTCTGCACGGAAGGGCTAAACTTGTTCATAAAAGGGCCCTGCATCGCCTCCAGGATCCTTCGGTTTGCCGTCAGGTAATCCTTCGGCTCCTGAGCCCACTTCCAACCCACCGTCACCGCCGTCGCAAAAATTCGGTCGTTCGTCTCCGGCAGGGTCGTCAGCTCGCACTTGGGATAATTCTCAAAGCCGGACTGGGCCGATTTCAGGATCAACCACTCCTTCACGCCCGACTCCACCGCCGCCTCCTTCGCCCCCTTGGTGTGCTCTGCCTTGACCCACGGGGTCGGCGAACCCGGGGCGGTAAAACAGTGGTCGTGGTTCTCCATTCGCTGCCACGTGCGTTGGCGGATCTCCACGACGGTCTTCTGCACTTGCGGATACTTGGAGGTGAAATGCCTGGCGAGATGCACGGCAAACCGCTCCACCTCCGGGGTTAGCTGGTCCTTGGCCAACACATGCACGGTGTTTTTGACCGTATCCGTGGCTACCACCTTGGAGTTGTCCCCGGAGGTGTAGGAACTTTCGAAATCGCCCTCCAGCAGGACCTGGGCGTTGATTTCCACCACCGTGTGCCGCGGGCCGTCCCGGAGAATCTTCACCACGCGGACGCGCGATTTGCCATAGCGATGACCGGATAGTTTGGTTCCCATAAAATGAATGAGAGAGTATTCTATCGCCTGATGAGTCGTGCAGGCAACGCCTCCGCCCACGCCCGCTTTATGCGACGCGCCATTGAACTGGGCCGGATCGGTGGTCTGATCAAAAGAAGTGGCGGTCCCTTTGGCGCCGTCGTCGTCAAAAACGGACGGATCGTCGGCGAGGGTTGCAACCGGGTCCTCGCCACCCGCGATCCCAGCGCCCACGGAGAAATCGTCGCCATCCGTGAGGCCTGCCGCCGCCTCCGCACCCATGACCTTTCCGGTTGCATTCTCTACACCAGCGCGGAGTGCTGCGGCATGTGCTATGCCGCCGCCTACTGGGCCCGGATTCGTCGCATCTACTTCGGTGCCACCCACGCCGACGCCCTCCGCTACGGCGATTTCGACGACGCCCCCCTGGAAAAACAGCTCCGCCGTCGCTCCACCCAGCGGAACCCCCCGTGCGTTTCCCTGCTCCATGATGAGGCCTTGGCCGTCTGGAAAAAGTTCCACGCCCTGACCAACCGCGCCTGGTACTAAAACTGAAAACGCCTCTCGCCCAGCTCAACGTCGCTCCTGCGGGGGATTTCGTCCGCCGGTTGGGCGGAATCTTTGAACACTCCCCTTGGGTGGCAGAGAAAACCGCCGCGGGTCGCCCCTATTCCAACCTCGGGGCCCTGCACCAAGCCATGGTCAAAGCCGTCCAGCAGGCTGGGGAAGGGGCCCAACTCGACCTTCTCAACGCGCATCCTGACTTGGTCGGCAAAGCCGTCCTCACCGCCGAGTCCGCTTCGGAACAGGCTTCCGCTGGCCTGACCAACCTCTCCCTTGAGGAGGTCAGGAAGTTTCGCGACTGGAGCCAAGCTTACCGCGAAAAGTTCGGCTTCCCTTTCATCATCTGCGCCCGGCTCAATAAAAAGGATGCTATTCTTACCGCCTTCCCCCGGCGCCTCGCCCAGGACCGCCGGACCGAAATCACCACCGCGCTTGAGGAAATCGCCAAAATCGCCAGACTTCGACTGGAAGACGCAGTCTCATGAACGGAAAACTTAGTACCCATGTCCTCGACACCCGCTCCGGCAAACCGGCCGCCGGTGTGAAGATCGAACTCCTCTTTGGCGGCAAACCGCTCTCCTCCCACACCACCAACGCCGATGGCCGTACCGATCAACCCCTCGTCGCCCCGGGATCCCTGCAGAAAGGGGAATATGAGCTCCGCTTCCACGTCGGCGCCTACTTCAAGGAGAAGAACTTCCTCGATGTCGTCCCCATC
>Ga0194116_10008428_pt1 | contig 10453 bp, 2 predicted proteins | sample TA2MahsurfametaG_4_FD_148617 | JGI IMG/M metagenome (GOLD analysis project Ga0194116, IMG submission 148617) | Freshwater microbial communities from Lake Tanganyika, Tanzania - TA2015008 Mahale S9 surface | ecosystem: Environmental > Aquatic > Freshwater > Lake | place: Tanzania: Lake Tanganyika... | reverse complement strand
ATTGAATTGAATTCTAGATTTATATGATTCCAATTATATTGAGAAAAATTAGATAATGTTATCTTTGTATTTAAATTTGAAAGTAATTGATAATTTAATTTATATCCTAAATTCGAAGAATCATTAAAAGATGTTAAATCATAATATATTGCATGAGGATAAGCTAAAAAGTAATATTTAGTACTAGCATCGGTTATACAAAACTCATTTTGTAGATCTAATTTTATCCATAAAGATATAGAATAACTTTGCAGATTATAATCAATAGTAAAATTTGGAGGGTTCATACATCCATTGTAATTCAGAAAAGCTTAATAAAAATAATAATTTACCTTTATCAGAGATTGTTTTAGGAATACAATTATATCCAAATCTTATATAATCAGGATTACATTCAAGATTTTGTAAGCTATTCATAACATAATTTATGTTTGAATTTAAACAGTTTTTCATATTTTTATCACATTTTAAACCACAAAAAGCATCATTTTTATTTCCTGGAGATCTAGTATAATTTGTGGTGCATTTTTCATAGCAATTTGGCTCAGGATTATATGGATCTAAAATAAATAAAATTTTTTTATTATTTGTTAATAAATTTCAAACAATTTTAAATTTTACCATAAATATAACCATTTTGACATAAAGCAGCTTTATTTTCATCAAAACAAAATTTAAATTTTGTTGAATTGCATTGATTGATTTGTGAACATATATTATTTAAAAACTTTTCTTTTTTAGTTAAATCACAAAGAGTTATCATATCAGGAATTGAATCATTTATATTTACTTTCTGTAGAGAAGGCTTTATTACTTGTTTTATTATTTGCTTTCCGGATATATATTGAATTTGATTCAAATTTTCATCAAAATTTAAAAAATTTATATAGATTGACAAGTAAGATATCTTATCTGCTCCCAAAATATAAAGATCGCTTTTTTTAAAATATAAGTAAAAAATAAATAAATGAATTTTTCAAAATAAAAATTTAATATAGTAAAAATTTTCTTTACTGATTTCTAAATGAAAAATTTGATGGCAAAAATTCTGAAAAGAGAGCAAGTGTTCTTATATAAATACTTGAATCTAAATTCTTGTTTGCACCAAGAATTGAGAAATTGGTCAATTCATTTGTTTGCCAGAAATATTTTAATGATAATTCATTGAAATTTTCTTTGCTAATTAAATTAGTTTTCAATAAAGATTCATTAATCATGTCTTTTTCATTTCCATTATTTGTTAAAATATAGTAAATTTTGGAATCAATATCTACTGAGCATCTTATAAAAATCCAACCTTTATAATTATTTATTTGAGATTTATTATAATTTAAGTCACTGCTTTTATTGTTTGAAATATTATTAACAAATGTATAAAAATCAATCCCATATAATTTATTAGATCTATTGGTTTTGTATTCTTGTGGCCAGCAAAAGATATTTAAATTGTTATTATTGAGATTAGAAGTATTTTCATTTATTAGTGTTAAAGAAATCAAATTTTTCCAAACAAAATGAATACCGAAATTGAGTTTTGGGATTGAATTAAAAATCCATAATTCAATTGTGAATCTTCCAAAGTAGGCTGAATTTACATCTTTAATTGTAACATCGTCAAAATTATTTATTTTGAATATATTTTTTTTCACATATCTTTTTAATATAGGATTATTGTCTAATTCATAACCTGTAGGAGCAGTATTTACACATTTATTTTTATCATCAAATAAATAAAAATATCCGTTTTCATTATTACATTCTATGCAATAATCATAACTAAATATACAACTTTTACAACTAATATCACAAGGCTCATAGCTATTTGCTTGTGGATCATTCGAGTCATTTTTAAAGAAAAAATATCCTAAAGGAGCAGTATTATAACAATAATTGGGCATGGGTAAATCATTCTTATTGTAATAACCAGAATTTAAATTGCATTTAATACAATTATCATTAAAATCAATACAAGTCTCACAACTTTTATCACATTTGGAAAAATATTTCTGATTATTAATAGAATTTAAATAAAATCCTAAAGGAGGATTTTGATAACATTTTTTGATATTCTCCATATCTTCATATATTGAATAATAGTTTTCTGAACAAATTGTGCAATTATCTGCATTTTCCAAACAACTAAAACAAGAATCATCACATTTATTATAAATAAATTGACTTGAGATTGACGAAATTTTTTTATCAAGAAAATAACCTTTAGGAGCTTCATTAATACAAATATATGGATTGTTAATTACCGAATAAAAATTTATATTACATTTAATGCATTTAGATTCATTTTCTTCACATATTAAGCAACTAGAATTGCAACTTGTATAATATTTTTTCCCTATTAAATCATCTTTGTATAAAAAATAATTTGGAAATGGTTTTGAATTATAGCATTCGAAGTCAGTTCTTAAATCATAATCTTTAATAAAATGATATCCATCAGAGCAATCAAGGCATTTATCTTTCCCAAAAGTCGAACATCTTTTGCAATTTTCACTACATTTTCTAAAAATTTGTTTTTGAGAATCAAAATAATAATTCAAATCTGGTAATGAATTATAGCAGAAGTCTCCATCAGTGTTTCTATTTTCTTTGAAATAGAAATTATTAGGGCAACTAATACATTTTCCTTCTCCAAAACTATTACAGGACAAACATTTTGAATGACATCTCTTATATAATTTATAAGATAAATCTAAGTAATAATTAATATCTGGATTTGAATTATAACAAAAATCTCCGTTAATTTTATCATAATTTTCTTTAAAATAAAAGGCGTTTGCACAAGTTAAACATTTATCTATTTCAGAAGATTTGCAACTATTGCAAGATGAATGACATAATTTCCAAAGTAATAAAATTTGATCAAAATAATAATTAGAAGCCGGTTTATTTATATAGCAGGTATCCCCTTTTTCATTATAATTTTGTTTAAAGAAAAAATTTTCTGAACAGCTAAGACAATTATCTTCTCCTTTCCCCAAACAAGAAGAACAATTTATATTGCATTTTTCGTATAGTTTAGATTCATAATTTAAATAAAAGTTTTGATTTGGTTTATTATTATAACACCTACCGATAAAATTTAGATTATTGAAATTTTTGGATTCATTGAAAAGCATAATATCATAATCGCTAAAATAATAAGAAATGTTACATGATTTACATTTATCATCTCCATATTCTTCACAACTTGAACAATTATCAGAACATTTTTTAAACAATTTTTCATTTTTATTTAAATAAAAATTATTTTTTCCTTCTCTAATTAAATTCTCAATCGAATAGCAAATATCCCCATTTTTGTTATAATTTTCGATGAAAAAATAATCATTTGAATTATCACACGAAGTACATCTATTAACTCCAAAAGATTCGCAAGTAAGGCAATTAGAAGAACATTCTTTATAAATTTCCTTCTCTAAATCCAAATAATAATTTAAGCCAGGTTTATTATTATAGCATTTTGAAGGCTTTTTGGTTGAATCTATAAAATAAAAACCTGTTTCACAAATAAGACAAAAATCTTCTCCCTTTTGAGTACAACTCCTGCAATTTGATGAGCAGGTAGAGAGTAAATTAATTTCTGTATCTAAATAAAATCCATTTTTTTCATCTTTTAAGTAGCAATAATCTCCATTGATTGAATCATAATTTTCAATAAAATAATAATTAGGATAACACTCTTTACATTTGTTTGCTCCATATTCATCACAAGAATAACAGTTAGGATAACATTTTTTAAAAACCTTATTTTCTGAATCAAAAAAATAATTGTGATTAGGTTTTGTATTTATATTATAACAAATGTCTCCATTTTGATTATGATTCTCGATAAAATAGAATTGTTTGCTACTCTGACAAGCAGAACAAGAATTTGCAAATCCTGAATTACACTCTAAACAGCTAAAATAACATTCTTCATAAAATTCCTCATCAAAATTTAAATAATAATTCTGAAAAGGTTTCGAATTATAACATCTGTCTATATTTTTATGATTTTTTAAAAAATAATAATTATTTGCGCAAGATGAGCATTTATCTTCTCCATACTCTTCACAAGATGAACAGGATATATGACATTTTCTATATATAGATAAAATATTATCAAAGTAATAATTCAAATCAGGCAAATTATCATAACATTTGTCTCCTTCTTCATTATAATTTTCTTTAAAGTGTAGACCTGAAATACATTCAATGCATTGATTTTCATTAATTCCAGAACATTTTTTACAATTTTTATTACACTTTCTATAAATGCCTATTGTATTTTTATTGATTACATAATTAATATCTAAGAAATAATTTTCATCAGGCAAACTTTTATAACATTGAGCTTTGTATCTCAATAAATCATTTGGAAAATTCATAAACGCTATTAATTCTTCTGTTTCTTTGAAATAATAATTTTTAGCACAATTCAGGCATTTGTTGGACCCATTTTCATCACATTTTGAACAATTATCAGAACAAACTTTCAAAAAATTATCTGTCAAATCTAGATAAAAATTTTCAAAATTTTCTTTATCAAAGCATCTATCTCCGTTTTTATTATAATTGTATCTAAAATAGAAGTTGTTTTTGCATAAAGTACAGCTATTCTCTCCTGAACCGTTACAAGTAAGACAATTGTAAAAACATTGCTTATAAATTAATTGATTATTATCCAAATAGTAATTAACATCAGGACGAGAATTGAAACATTCATTTCCTGAATTATCTTTATCATCAATATTAGTGAAATTCTCTTTAAAATAATAACCAATCGAACAGCTTATGCATTTATCTTTTCCAGAGTGAACACAAGAACTACAATTTTCTGAACATTTTTTGAATATTTTATTCAAATTATCAGTCTCATCAAGGTAATATCCTAATGGAGTTTCTGAAAAACAAATATCTCCATCTTTATTAAAATTTTCTTTAAAAAAGTTATTTTCAGAGCAACTCAAACAGTAATTTATTCCAAATTTTATACATGTTTCACATTTACTATAACATTTTCTAAAAAGTCCTGCTTCATAATCAAAAAAATAATTTTTATCTGGTAATTGATCATAACATCTATCTCCATTCTTTAAACTGAAATTTTCACTTAAATAAAAACCTGGTTTACAACTTAAGCATTTTTCATCTCCTTTATCTATACAAGTTTTGCATTTCTCTGAACAAATATTATAAACATTTAAATCAATATCTAAATAATAATTTTCAGCCGGTTTTTCAGAGTAACAAATATCTCCATTTACTTTATCATAGTTTATTTTAAAGAAAAAATTTTCCACACACTCTAAACATCTTGATTCTGAATAAACTTTGCATTTTGAACAATTGGGATGACAATTTTTAAATAATTTTATTTTATTATCAAAATAATAATTTTCTGGCTTAATTATATTATTAAAACATTTATCTGTAACTTTATGATTTTCTAAAAAGTAAAATTTTTCATCATCAGAATTAAATTCAGAAATATAATTATCACATTCTAAACAATTTTCTTCTCCAATTTTCTCACAAATAGCGCAACCAATACTACATTTTTTGAATTGATTATTTTCAAAATAATAATTTGGACTAGGAAGATTAATCTTAGAATAGCATTTTGATCCATTAATAATATCATAACCTTCAATAAAATAAAAACCCGAAAAACATTCTAAACATTTATCCTCTCCGAATTGACTACATGATTTACAATTGTTTTCACATTGTTTATAAGTTTTGGAAACGGAATCTAAATAATAATTTTCATAAGGAATATTCTTAAAACATTTTTTATCTATTTCATTTTTGATAAATTTTAAATCAATTAAATAAAATTTCTCCTTGCAATTAATACAATTAGTATCTAGTGGGCCATTACAGCTTTGACAATCTTGATGGCAGAGTTTAAATAGATTATCATCTGATAAGTAATAATTTTCAGCTGGTTTAATATTAAAACATTCATCCTCAAATTTATGATTTTCTTTAAAAAAATAATTTTCAGCACATTGTAAGCATTTATCAAAACCAAAATTTATGCATTTCAAGCAATTAGAAGAACACTTTCTATATATTCTATTAGTTATATCTAAAAAATAATTAATATCCGGTAAAGCATTAAAACATTTATCTCCATTTGCATCATAATTTTCTTTAAAGTAATAATCAGAAATACATGATTTACATTTATTTTCCCCAAATATATCGCATGAAGAACATTGATAAAAACATTGTTTAAGAGTTTTATCTATTGGATCCAAATAAAAATTATTTAAATTGTCTTTATCATAACAAAAATCTCCTAAAGAATTGTAATTTTGTTTAAAGAAGTAATTTTTGGCACATTGAAGGCATTTATTTTCTCCAAATTCTAAACAAATTTGACAATTAGATGAACATTTTTTATATAAATTATTTTGAGTATCTAAAAAGTAATTTTGATAAGGTTTTTGATTATAGCAAAAATCTCCAAATTCACTAAAGTTTTCAATGAAATAATAATTATCTTTACAACTTAGACACTTATCCTGACCATATAATATGCAACTACTGCAATTATCACTACATTTTTCAATTGTTCTTTTAACAGGATCAATAAAAAAATTTTTAGAAGGAATTGAATCAATACAAATCCCAGAATTATTATCTAAATCCACTTCATTTTCAAAAAATAAGTATAAACCTGAAACACACGATTTACATTTATTTTCTCCTGATTCTTGGCAAGTTAAACAATTTTTATAGCATTTTTTATAATATCTCTCATTATTGATGTTGTTATTTTCCAAATAATAATTACTATAAGGAATCTTATTATAGCAAAAATCCCCATTGATTTTATCATAATTTTCTATAAAATAAAAATCATCTTTACATTGAAAACATAGTTTATTATTATTGAAGTTGCAACTTTTACAACTGATATCACATTCTCTAAATAAATCAACTTTATTATCAAAATAATAATTAGTCGCTGGGATATTGTTATAACAGAAATCTCCATTAATAATATCATAATTTTCTTTGAAGTAATGATTAGCATTACATTTAAGGCATAATTTTGAATTATTTATGCATAAACTGCAGCTTGTATCACATTTTTTAAATAATTTCGATTCTTGATCAAAATAATAACTTTTATTTTCCATACTAATAAAATCATAACATTTTCCACCAAAATTTTCAGAATAATTTTCTTCAATAAAATGATAATTTAGATTTTCGTTGCATTTTAGGCATTTATTTTCAGAATTATCTATGCAAGATTTACAAGATACATGACAAGGCTTAAAAACAGTTTCGAATTTCTCTGTTAAATCTGGTATATCTAAATAAAAACCATTAGGAGGATTATCATTTTTGAAACATTCATCAATTATAAGATGATTATCTTTAAAATAAAAATTTTGAGTACATTTAATACATCGATTTGGCTTAGAATTTTCACACACAGAACAATTTTGAGAACATTTTTTAAATAGGTTTATTGAAGAATCGAAATAATAATTTGTATTTTCCATTTCTGATTTGCTAAAACATTGATCTCCTTCTATATTAAAGTCTTCTTTAAAATAAAATCCTTCTTTACAAATAGTGCATTTATTAGCAATTATATTGCAGTTAAGACATCTCTCAAAACATTCATTGAAAATTACTAAAGGATTATTATTCAAATTATATTCCTTATCAATAAAAAAATTTTCTTCTGGTTTTTCAGAAAAACATATATTAGGAGGAGTCGTTGAAAACACTTTAAAATAGAAATTATTAGAACATTGCAAACAATTATTAATTCCATATTCCATACAATGTTTACAATTTAATGAACAACTCTTTAATAAATTCGTATTTTTATCTAAATAATAATTTTCTATTTCGCTAGAATAGCAAAAATCCCCAAGATATTCAATACGTGATTCCTTAAAATACAAATTTGAAGGGCATTCTAAGCATTTATCTTCTCCAGCTTCATTACAAGAAAGACAGTTATTTGAGCATTTTTTGTAGAGATTATTTTCTAAATCCAAAAAATAATTTATATTTGGTTTATTTTTATAACAAATATCACCATTAACTTTATCATAAGATTCTTTAAAAAAATATCCTTCATTGCATTCTAAGCATTTTTCTTGAGATTCGTTCAAGCATTTTTTACATGAGGGATCACACCTTTTTAATGAATTGGAATTAAAATCCAAATAATAACCATCAATTTTTGATAATTCATAACAAATACCTGTATTTAAATTATTATTTTGAATTTCATCATATTTAAAATAAAAATTTTCAGCACAACTAAAGCAATCACTAGCTTTTCCTGATTTACACATTGAACAAGATAAATGACATTTTTTAAAAATTAAATTAATTTCATCAAAATAAAAATTTCTTGTTGGTATTAAATAATTTGAGTTATTATAACAACTATCACCATTTACTTTATCCTGATTCTCAATAAAATAAAAATTTTCTTTGCATTTTAAACATTTATTTGATTCACCACTTATACAGGATTCACAGTTTTCAAAACATTTCTTTATAATATTATCTCTAGAGTCTAAGTAATAATTTTTATCCAAATCATTTATCATAAAACATTCATTTGTAGTTTGAAGTTCTTGTGAATCTTTCTTGAAATAATAATTTTTTATACAAGATAAGCAACTGGATTGTTCTGAATTTTCACATGATTTGCATTTGAAAAAGCAAGGCTTATATATTTTGATAGCATTATTATAATCTCTTGAAGGAATATTTTCTAAATAATAATTTTCATAAGGTTTTTGATCATAACAGCTCAAAGGTATATTGTTTGAAATTGATTCATAGGAATTTATTTCCGGATAAAATCCATCTATTTTATTGCATTTTTTGCAATTTTTATTCCCTTCTCTAAAACATCCAATACAAGCAATATCACATTTTCTAAACAACATTGCATTATTATCAAAATAATAATCTGAAATTTCTTCATTTTCTTTTGCATAACAAAGGTCTCCTTCGGGACTTAGAGGAATATTTCCTTTCCAATTAAGTTTATCATTTGCTTTAAAAAAATATTCATTATTACATCTGACGCATAAATTTGATTTAGATATGCATTCCATACAGGATTTATCACATTCTTTATAATTATAACCTGTTCCATTAAAATTGATTGTGTCCAAATAATAATTTATATATGGCTTATTAGAATAACATCTAAAAGGTTTATTATCAAAAGAGCTTATTGGATAGGTACCCTCTTTACATGAATTGCAAAGATTCGTTCCATTTTCAAAGATCTCCAAACAATTAAAATCTTGGTTTTTTAGGAATATTTTGTTAATTTCATCGAAGTAATAATCAACTTCAGAAATATTTTCAAAACAACTTCTGGGTAATGGAAAAATATCATCTTTAAAATAGAAATTAGCGTCACAGATTAAGCATGATTTTGAATCGTTGATACATCTAGAGCAAGTTTTTTCACATTTCTTAAACAAATTATTATCCAAATAATAATTAGAAATAAAATTTAAATTGTTATAGCATCCACTTGGAATAGAATCTCCTTCTTTAAAATAAAATCCATTATTACAAGATAAACAATCAACTTCAAAAGGACCTATACATGTTTTACAGTTAATATGGCAATTTTTATTGGTTTGAGAAACCTGATCGAAATAAGTTCCTGGAATAATCATTGAATTATCATTAACATTATTTTTCAATTCATTTAAAATTTCTTCTTCAGTAAAACATTTATTAGGGATAGTTTCCTGAAGGAAATAGAAACCTTCTTTACAAGATGTGCATTTATTTTCTCCCAGCTCATCACAACTTGAACATCTTGTTGAGCATTTTCGCCAAATATTTTCATTTGATATTATTCTAGTTTTGTCTAAATAATAATTTGAATTTAGATTCGTTAAATGACAAGCATCTGGTATTGAATGATTTTCTTGAAAATATGCACTTTTCTTATCATTACAAGAAATACAATCAATTGCTTTTGGACCAATACATTCCTTACAAGTTAAATGACAATTTTTCAATAATTTTGTCTTTTCATCTAAATAAAAATTATTAAGGTTATTTATATTGTAGCATATATCTCCAGCTATATCATTATAGAATTCACGAAAATAATGATTTTCACTACAAGTGAGACATTTATCTTTTTGGTTACATGTTTTACAAGAAGGATTGCATTTTTGTAATACTAAGTTTATTGGATCAAGGTAATATCCATTCTCTTTTGATGCTTGATAAGAAAGACATTTTCCACCTGATATTTGGCTTATAGATGCAAATTCTGGGTAAAAACCGCTTCGACAAGACAAACAATTTTCTTCAGAATTGGAATTGAAACAAGAATTACACGAAAAATGACATTTTCTATAAGATAATGTGTTTAAATCAAGAAAGTAATCTTCAAAAGGAGCTTTGGAAAAACAGCTAAAACTCG
>Ga0194116_10008423_pt1 | contig 10455 bp, 8 predicted proteins | sample TA2MahsurfametaG_4_FD_148617 | JGI IMG/M metagenome (GOLD analysis project Ga0194116, IMG submission 148617) | Freshwater microbial communities from Lake Tanganyika, Tanzania - TA2015008 Mahale S9 surface | ecosystem: Environmental > Aquatic > Freshwater > Lake | place: Tanzania: Lake Tanganyika... | reverse complement strand
TCTCTTCATATTCTTTTATAAAATCATTTAAATTATTATCTTTATCTTTAAAATTATCTAATAGTAAAAGTAAGTCTTTATAATTATATATCCTAAGAGGTATAATATTAGACATAATTATATATTATTAATAGTATTATTATTTATTTAAGTATATTTATTTTTATTATTTTGTAATAATAAAAATTGAAATTATATTTAAAACTAATTGAATAAATGATAATATATATATATAATGAATTCTATTAATAATATGAAACCTATTAAATTTGCTAATATGAAATGTTTCTTATTAACATCTGAATCAATTAAAAGAGATCTTATAAAAAATAATATATTTAAAAAAAATTATAAATTACTAAATCATAGTAATTTAGATGATATAAAAAATGATTATTTATTTACATTTATTACTTTTGGTCTTAAATTTTTTATTTATTTTGTTACAATTAATGATAAAAGATTCTGTTTTTTTATAAACAAAAAAACTGAAGAATTTATTTCTGTTCGTTTTAAATTCCATTATGATTTATATTTGGGAACAATTTTAGATGGAGAATTATTTAAAGATAATAATGGAACTTGGATTTATTCAATCAATGATATTTATTTATATAAAAATAATAATCTTACTGATAATAATTTTATTTATAGAAGAAATATATTGAATAATATATTTTCAAAAGAATATATTTATGATGATTCTAATAATTTACAATTTAATATAAAAAAATTTTATTCATTTAATTATTTAAATAGTTTTATTAAAGAAACAGAATATAATAAAGATAATCTCTCTTTTAAAATATCTGGATTATTATTTAAAGGTAATAATAAATATTGTTTAGATTATGCTTATATATATCCAGATAATAGAACAAATAAAGTTATAGATAAAAATATAACAATAGATAATAGTCAATATAAAAATTTTGAAAAAGTTTTAACAAAAGATAATATTATAGATGATAATAAAATATCAATAGATAGAAAAGATTTAAAGTTATTAAATAATATAAAAAATAATTATGAAGATAATATTTTAATTAATAAAAAATGTTTAAATAAAGAAAATATAAATAATATATTTACATCAGATATTATAGAAAAATTAAAATTATATAATGATTTATATATATTTACTTTATTCGTTAAAAATACAGATATGCCTGATGTATATGAAATATATAGTATAGATGATAATAATATGAATATATATATAAATTATGCATTAGTTAGAACATTATCTGAAAGTAAATATTTAAATAATATATTTTTAAATAATGATAATAAAATAATGATTCCATTTGATTGCTTTTATTCTTCAAATTTTAATAAGTTTGTTCCATTTAGAATTTCTGAAGAATTAATTACTCCTATTAAAATTATTAATATTTTATTCAATAAATAAAAATAATATAAAAATAATATAATAAAATAATAAAAATGTATAAATTATATTTAATAAAAAATGAAATATAAAAAAAATAAAAAATATTATAAATATATATATATTTATAATTGAAATGACTCAAAAAAAATATACTAAAACTGAATTTGAAAATGATTTAAGAAAATTAAATAAACTTTTAAATAAGTTAAATGATCAAAGTGGTGGTGCATCATGTTCTGATAATGTCAATATTGCAAAAGATTACATGAATCCTAATCCTCAAACTATGGATAATCCTATATCTAACGCTCAAGCATTATATCGTAGTCAAACAGGAGGTAAAGTTAAAAAATCCAAGTCCAAATCTAAAAAACATAGATCAAGAAAACATAGGGGTGGTGCATCGATTGGTTATGGATTAAAACCTGAAGTTTTAGATAATGGGTTGAGATTTGAGGCTGTTAAATCTTATGATTCTTGCAATTCTAATTTAGTTAAGCAAAATGGTGGTAATGGTTATACTACTCAACCTGTTGTTCTTGATAATGGATTACGATTTATGGCTGAGAAACCTTATGGTCCATGTGGTGCTCCTATTTTAAATCAAACAGGTGGAGATATTTTATCACCAATTATTTCAACATTAAGTAATTTACTTGCTCCTATGGGTGTAGAATCTTTAGCAACAGTTGCTGTTCTATTAGCTCTTAATGAAATAGGGAAACCATCTAAGAAAAAGAAAATGACTGGTGGTGAATTAGCAACTATGACATCTACTCTTGCTCAAACTTTAATTCCTATGGGTCAGAATCAACTTATGACTCTTGTTAGTCTTCTTATACTTAATTATTTTGCTCATATCTATTATAAGAAACCTAAATCTCAACGTGGTGGTAGTTTAGAACATTTAGCTACTCTTTTAGCTCCTATGGGAACAAATGCTCTAACATCTACTGCTATTTTATTATTCTTATCTCAAGTATTTAATCAAAAACGTAAAGTCTTGAAAGGTAAAATGATCAAGAAAAGAATAATGAAAGGAGGTAATCCTGTATTAGTTCAATTAGAATCTTTATTAGCACCTATGGGTATTGAAGCGTTTAGTGTTGCTGCATTATTATTAGTTTTAAATAAATTATTTGTATCTTCATTACGTAATAAAAAATCTTCACAAAAAGGAGGATCAGTAATTGCTTCAATGCTTAATGAATTAAGTGTTTTATTAGCACCTCAAGGTTTGAATGCATTCTTAACAACTGCTGCTGTTTTAGCAATTAGTCAAGTTAGAGAAAAAAATTTAAAAAAACCTAAAATGGTTGTAGAAAAGGTATCTTCTTTTGGTAAAAAAACTTTAAGTAAAACTAAATCTGTCGTTTCTTCTAAAGTTCAAAAATTAAAGTCTAAATTAAAATCCAAAAAATCAAAGAAATAAATCTTTTATCTAATATATATATTAAAATATTTATAAATATTTATAAATATTTTATCTGTAAATTATGGAATAAATTATATAAATATTTAATATTCTTTTTCTAAAGTAAATAAACATTTATTAAGATTTATATTTTTATTAGAATTTGAGTTATTTGTTTTTTTTATAGTTTTTTGTTGTTTAATATTTTTATTCATAATTTCATCGATTAAATCTTTTTGTTTTTTTTCTTCTTCAGTATATTCTTCATCTAAAATTTCTTCATCATCATTATCAAATTCTTCATTATCAGAGTTATTAATATTTTTTTTCTTTTTCATATATTTTTGAATATTTTCTTCTTTTTTGATTATAGATCCATTTTCATTGACATAAATATTATTTATAATATAATTACATTTATGATAATATTGTTTTCTTTTTTCTGCTTGATTTTTAAATACACTAAAATTATCTATAAAATCAATAATAAAACTTTTATCTCTTTTTAGTCTTAAAACTCTACCAACAGCCTGAATAATATCTGTTCTTGAAGTGATTAAAAATAATGAATTCAATGATTTAATATCTAAAGCTTCTTTTGCCATACTATAAGTTGCTAATATTATTTTTTTATCTATACTTGAATCTCTATCATTTTTTTTCATTCCTCCTACAAAATACCCATAATTAAACATAGAATTTTTTTTCATTAAATTTTCTAAATCTTCTAATAATATTTTTCTTTCACTTAAAATTAAAACTTGATTACCTTCTATTTCATAGAATGTTTTTATATATTTAAATATAATATCAGTTCTTTTAACATAATTACATACATTTGTCATCATAGTGCTTATCATTACTTGACCCATATGATTATGTATTTCTTTGATATATTCTTCATTTGTATTTGGTATTATTACTCTATCTACTATTACCACATCATTATGTTCTCTTTCTTTTTTTAAAAATATATCACCAACAAACCATTTAATAACTTTAGTTAATCCATCTTTTCTATCAGGTGTAGCGGATAAAGCTAACATTTTATTAGAATTAACTTTAAATAAAGCATTTGAGTATTCGCGAGTGCAAATATTATGACATTCATCAATAATTACTAATCCAATATCATCAAATGTATCTAAAGGATATGTTTTAGTGGCTAAACTTTTCAACATAACTAATACGATATCTTTATCTTCAATATCAATTATTTTTTGTTGAATTCTTCCTATTTTAACTCCTGGTAGAAATTCTTCTATTCTTTCTTTCCATTGATCCATTAAAAATTCTTTATTTACGATAACTAATGATTTTTTACCGATTAAAGAAAATATTTTTAAAGCAATTACTGTTTTACCATATCCACATGGTAAAGCTAAAATACCACCACCTTTTTCATTTAATATATTCATAGATAAATCTATAACTTCTAATTGATTATCTCTAATTGAACCATTAAATTTACAATTTATATTTTTTCCTTTACTACATGTTTCTTCTACCAAACCATATCTATCTATTCCATAATATTTAGGTATATATATTTTATTACTATTCTCTTTATAAACATTAAAAGATTCAACATTTTCTCCAAAACCCTCCATTACATATGGTTTTACTGTTAAATCCTTTTTTAATTTATCTAATTCATTTATACTAATATTTGATTTATATATTGTATATCCTTTTTTACCAATATAATTTTCCATATTATAAATAATTTATCTATTATTTATTTTATTATTTTTAAATCAATTTTTTTATCATTTTATATATATTTTTTTCTTTTTAACTATTATATTATATAATTTTAAAATGAATTTAAATTCTAGTATAAAAAATGGAGAAAAATTTTTAGAAAATGCTTTTGATTTTATTGAAATACCAATTGTTAGACTTTCAATTATAATAGCAATTATTGTTTATATTTTAATGGTGATACCTAAATTATCAATGGATTTAACAACATTTATGAAACATGTTTTAACAATGTGGTTTGTTAAATTATTGATAATAGTTGGTGTATATATAATTGGAAAGAAAGATCCAGTATTAGCAATATTTATAGTTTTAGCGTTAGTATTTTCTGTATTACATTTTAATAGATTAGCATTAAAAGAAGATATGGATATGGATGTAGATATAAGTCAAACATTAAAGAATCTTATAAATCAAATTAATAAAGTTAATGTTCCAGAAAAGAAACAGAATGATCATTCTATGGCAATGTCTGATATGGATTTAAATAAAATGGGAGAACATATGTCTAATAACGATTCTAATAACGATCATAAAGATTTACATAGTAAAATTAATGATTTAAATAGTAAAGTTATGGGATTAAAAAAAACAATGGATGAAAATAAAACCAAAGATATGAATGATAGTCATAAAGATATGAATAATAAAAGAGATATGAATGGTAAGAAAGATATGAATGGTAAGAAAGATATGGATGTAAAGCAAAATAATCTTAAAATTAAAACAAAAGATATGAAAGAATCATTTGAATCCAGTAGAAAGGGTTGTCCAAAACCAAAAGGTTTTAATTCAGGATTTGGAGATTGTATAACAAATACAGTTAATCAAGATGCTTGCAAACCTTGTGGTCAAGTAATGGCATTGAATGGTGAAAATGGAGCAGGTGAAATGGGTCCTCAAGGATTAATAAGCACGATAGGATATCCTGGACATGAATATGCATCTTTTTAAACCTTTGAATAAATCATAATTTATAATAATAATTTATGATTTTTTTCATATTATATTTATATAATTTATGAACTTATATTAGTAGATTCTTTTTTTTGTATTTCTTTCATATCTTCTATTATTTGATTTTTTAAATTTTCAATATTATTATTTAATTTTGCTTTATTTTCTTCTATTTCTTTATTTAATTGAGTAATTTTATTTAATAATTCATTATCTGGAATAATAGAAGGTTGAGGAGTAAGAGGTTGAGTAGGTTCAGAAATAGATTTAGGAGTAGGTATTTTATTAATTTGAGCAGTAGCGGAGATTATAGTATTAGATGTTTTATTATTAGTAGTTTTTAATTTATGTAAAAGAGGAGCAGCTAAGGCTACAGTATTTTTAACAGATTCAGTTAAATTTTTTAATTTATCAAAAAGATTGAATTTATAAAATAAGTAAATAATAATACCAATGAATAAAATAACAAATATAATAATTAATATTATTTTCCATGTAGCCATTCCTTTTTTATCTTCAGTTTTATCAATAGTTTTATCAACATTTTTATCTTCGGTTTCATCTTGAGATTTTTTATCTTCTATTTTTTCATTTTGATTAGAGGGAAATAAAAGTTTTCTATAAGTTTCGAGAGTTTCTTGAGGAATAATATTAGTATTAGCTTTAACATTACCATCATTCCATTTTTTATTAAAATTTTCATAAAAATAATAATTAATATTTTTTCTGAGTGTTGGTTTTCTATTTAAAAGATTAACAAATTCATTATTAGGATCTAATCTACCGTCACTATTGGTAAAAAAGGTTTGTTTAAAAATAAATTGAAAACTTGCAGGAATTTTAATAAGATCAGGAAGGACAAGGACAGCGAAGAAAGAATCAGGATTAGAATTATTAGGATTAGAAGCCATATCATCACCTTTATTATTAGTAATATAGGGTATATATTTTTGAGTAACATTAGGGAAAAAATCAATAACATTAAAAGATTCAATATTTTTACAGTTAATAAAGTCAGTTTTATTTTTATTCATAATAAGCATATATCTACCGATTTCTTCAAAGAGAGAATAAGTAATATCGGTTTGTTTAGTTTGAGAAGCGGTAGCAAGAATACAAATAAAAAGATGTAAAGGTTTATCACCGTCGGTTTTAAAATCAAGAATAACTTCACAGAATTCAGGATTATTAATATCAAAGGTATGAATGCTAGGTGCTTTAATAGATATATTAGCAAGATTATATTTAACTTTTGAAGTATCAGTAGGGTTTCCTCTATAAAATATATTATTTTCAATATTATTTTTGATAGAACATTTATTATCAACACTATTAATATTAATATCAATTGTTTTATTTGAATCATTTTTTTTTAAACATAATCCAGAAATATCATTAAAATTAAAATCTAAACCACACATTTCAGTGCAATAAAATTTTTTATAATCAATTTTATTATTATCATTTAAACCAGATATATAAAATAAATCATTATTTTTTATTAAATCATCCATAATTTTTTTATATTGTATATATAATTTATTATATTAATATTTTTTTTATAACTTTTTACTAATAATTATAATAAATATAAAATTAATTGGATAGTATTTATATTTTATTTTATTCCTATTTAATATATATTTATTATATTTAGATCATGGGATTAACTTTTATAGAATGGATAATATTAATAGTATTAATTATATTTTTTTGTTATGTTATAGGTATAGCTATATTATATTTAATTGATAAAAAACTTACAAATATTTCTATTAATATTCCTAAACAAGATGTAGTATTTAAATTAGATAATAATAATATGGAAAATTTTGTATCTAATTATAGAAAAACATATTACAATTCATCTAATAATTCTAATCAAAATAATAGTTTAAATTCTAATAATAATTATATAGATTTTTTTGAAGGAATATTACCATCATTAAGAGATCAAGATAAGGGATTAAATGATATTATAGATCTTAATACAAATAATAAAGTATGTATATTAAATCATGAACATCGAACTGATGGATCTAAAATGTGTAGTCCAGGTATTATGAATTTTTCTGATCCATATGATATGTCAGATATTGATAAAAATGTATTTAAATATAATTATAAATGGGAGAAATTTACGAAACAGGATTATATAAATTGGTTAAATTTACATAGGAATGATGCTACAATTTTACCGTATATTCATAAAAAGAATTTACAAAAAATAATAGAAGGTCAATCAAATATAAATATACCAAAACAAAATTTTAAATTAAATACTTTTGAATATTTTGATAAAATATATAATAATAATAATAATTATGTTTTACAATATAATAAAAAATATAAACCATATAATCCGAATGAACAGGAATTTGTTAAAGTTAATTTTAATAAAAAATAAAAATATAAAATAATTATTATTATAAATATTTTATAATATATATTATAATTTAACAAAACATTCTGTAAAAGAATAAGAAAAAAGGAATAGAAAGGAACATACCAAGATGATATCTATAAGACATACATAGATAAACATTATACCATTCTTTTACTTGCTTCATATCTTTTAAGAAATCAACCATATATAAGGGTTTAGGGGCTAACATGTAATAAAAATAATTTGTAGCAAAAGCAATTGCTGTAAACATACAGCAACCAGTCCAAACATAGTTATTCATTTTACTATTTTGTCTTATAATATACATAACAATTAAACCAAGTATTATACCTAATACTAATCCTCTAAACCATATACTCAATCTCATTTCCACTATTTGTTTATAAATATGTAATTGTTCTTTTGATAAAATATTTAAAAAATTATTTTTAACATCTCTACATCCCCACATAGTAAAAATCATACCAAAAAGAAATACAAGAGATATTAAACAATATAAAAAACATTCATAAGTCATGATTATATTAATTAATAATATATTATATTATTAGATTTAATTTCTATAATATCTTATCAATTTTCTATAATACTTTAGCGTTATCTAGTTTTTATGTAAAATATAATTTGTATAATATGTAATCAAATTTCTATAATACGTTAGCGTTATCTAGTTTTTATGTAAAATATAATTTGTATAATATGTAATCAATTTTCTATACAACGTTACCGTCATCTAGTTTTTATGTAAAAATATAATTTCTATAATATGTTATCAAATATCTATAATTCGTTAGCGTTATCTAGTTTTTATGTAAAAATATAATTTCTATAATGTGTAATCAAATTTCTATACAACGTTAGCGTCATCTAGTTTTTATGTAAAAATATAATTTCTATAATATGTAATCAATTTTCTATACAACGTTAGCGTCATCTAGTTTTTATGTAAAAATATAATTTCTATAATATTTTATCAAATTTCTATACAACATTAGCGTTATCTAGTTTTTAGAATACTTATCAAATATAATTTCTATACAACGTTAGCGTCATCTAGTTTTTATGTAAAAAATATAATTTGTATAATATGTAATCAATTTTCTATACAACGTTAGCGTCATCTAGTTTTTTGATTAATAAAAATTGAAAAAAATTAATAAATAAATAAATGTAAAAATTATATTCAATAATGCGTAACTATTACATATATTGTCGTGTTAGTTCGAAGAAACAAGATAACCGTGATAATGGAAATATATCATTGGACATGCAATTAAAGAATTGTTTTGATTATTTGTCAGAACAGGATTTAAATGGAATAACTATAAAAAAAGTTAGTGAAGTATGTAGTGCAAAAGATATAAATAATCAGAAGGGTTTATTAAAATTATTATCAGATATAGAGAATAATGGTATAATTTTAGTAAATTCATTTGATAGATTTTGTAGGAATTATACAGGATTTTTTGATAAAATTTACAAAATTTTAAGAGAAAAAGAATTATCTTTATATTCAGTTGTTCAAATGAAATTAATAAAATTTAAAGATTTGGAAGATATTTCATTTTTACATAATTATTTAGTTTATGCACAGAAAGAGATAGATATATCATCAAAGAGAGTATTAGATAGAATAAATTATATAAGAAAGAGAGGTGGATGGATTGGTATAAGAGCACCATTTGGAAAGAAAAGGATTATTAATTCACAAGGTATTCCGAATCTAGAAATAGATGAATATGAGATGAATATAGTAAGAAGAATAAGAAAGATGGCAGAGATTTTAAATATGACTCCAACACAGATTTACCAGGTTTTGTTAGCAGATAATGTTAAGACAAGAGATGGTAGAAATTTTAGATTGAGTTCAATTATTAGGATAATTAAAAATTTTAATATAAGAATGAAGGATAAATCAAAAAAAAATAATGTAAAATTAATAACAACAAATTTTAATAGACATAATATTAATGATAATCATGATATGGCTTATTATAGAGGAAAATATGGTTCATGGGATGAATCAGATTTGGATGAAGATAAGTTAAAAGAAGAAGAAGCAATATTTGATAAAATATTAGATAAAAAAGTTGAAAATGGTGAAACGCAATATTTGATAAGTTGGCTAGGTTATTCAGAAGAATATAATGAATGGTTAGATGAATCAGATATATATGATAAAGAAGCTATAGCTATATTTGAAGCAACTTATCAACCAAGAGTTGATGAATCTGAAGAAATAGATGATATGGATATTGTTAATAGAAATATCATTCAAAAGAAGACAAAGAAGAAAGTAGTTAGAGTATAAATAGTCTTTTTATCATAATTATAATAAATACAAATAAATCATAATAATTTTTTCACATTAAGTTTATATGTAAAATAATCAAATAAAAATATATTATAAATATTTTTATAAAAAAAATAATTTTTAAAAAATTTTACATATTTATAAAAAAAAAGTATTTAAAAACTATTTACTAATTTATACGCAAATTTTTTATTAATATTAATAAA
>Ga0194116_10008419_pt1 | contig 10457 bp, 11 predicted proteins | sample TA2MahsurfametaG_4_FD_148617 | JGI IMG/M metagenome (GOLD analysis project Ga0194116, IMG submission 148617) | Freshwater microbial communities from Lake Tanganyika, Tanzania - TA2015008 Mahale S9 surface | ecosystem: Environmental > Aquatic > Freshwater > Lake | place: Tanzania: Lake... | reverse complement strand
AAGCTCCTCTCTTACCGTCTCCTTAATAACTCTAGCTCCCGCAAATGCAATTAAAGCTTTGGGTTCTGCTATATTAATGTCCCCTAATAATGCAAAAGATGCAGTTACGCCTCCAGTTGTTGGATCAAGGCACACAGAAATAAATGGTATTTGATTTTCCTTTAGAGATTTTATTGATGAAATCATTCTTGGCATTTGCATCAGAGAGTACATAGACTCTTGCATTCTCATTCCTCCGGACTGACTAAAAAAAACATAAGGAAGTTTATTTGAAAATGCATAATCTGCTCCTGTAATGAATGCCTCACCTGCAGCTCTACCAACTGAACCTCCAATAAAATTAAAATCCATAGCACCTGTAACAAGTTCAACTTCATTTACTTTTCCGCGGGCAAGTCTTACACTGTCATGGTATTTTGTCTGCTCCCTAGCCGTCATTAATCTGTTTCTATAAGTTTTAGAGTCTCTAAAGTTCAAAGGATCATCAATTGGAATCATTGGAAATATTTCTTCAAACTTACCCTCATCAAACAATAATTGAAAACGCTCGGCAGGGTTAATTCTATGATGCTTAGAGCAGGTTGGACAAACGTATAAATTATCTTTTAAGTCTTGCTTATATAAAACAGATCCGCAGCTACAATTTTCCCAAAGCTTACCCTCAGGTCCAAGTTTAACTCGAAATAAATTCTTGAGTTTAGGTTTAAATCTTTTAAATTTTTCTGTAATCCAATTCATTCAATTTTATCTCTTAAAGATTTTACTATTTTATTCACCCTAATTACAGGGTTTTTACCTCTCTCTATTGAGCTTGTAATTTCCTTGCATATTTCAGAGCCTACAACCACACCGTCTGCTTTCTTTAATGATTTTATAGTTTTATTGGTAATTCCAAAGCCAATTACAATATTCTTACGTTCATCAATTTTTTTTATTTTAAAGTAGTTTTTTAGAATTTGTTTTGAAGATACTTTAAGCTTTCCCCCAGTCGTTGAAAGCATACTTATATAATAAAGCATACTATGAGAGTTTTTAATAATTTCTTTTAATCTTTTATCTGATGTGGTTGGCGCTAAAAGTTGAACAAAAGTAATACCATTTTTTTTGCATTGTTCTGCAAACTCTTTATTCTCTGGAAATGGGAGATCAACAATAATAATTCCATCAACATCAATTTCTTTACATTTTTTTAAAAAATTTTTCTTTCCGTACTGCAAAACCATATTATAGTACCCCATTAATATTACTGGCTTTGAATATAAATCTTTTTTGTATTCTTTAACTATTTCAAAAACATCATTTAATTTTATTTTACCTTTGAGAGCTCTATAAATGCTATTTTGAATCTGTTTTCCATCTGCAACACTAGTGTTATGCGGAAATCCAACTTCACATATATCAACATGTGAATCAATTGATTTTAAAATACTCATGGTCATTTTTTTATTTCTATCCCCAGCAACAATGTAAGTTAACAGAGCTGATCTTCCTTCTGTTTTTGCAATCCTAAAGGCAATATCAATATTAGTTTCGTTCAATGTAGTTTTCCAAGCTTACGTTCAAGAATTTTTCTATCTTTATTTGCATCACCACAGCTATTAACAATGATAATTGTATCTTTACTTAGTTTTGGAGCTATTTTAATTGCCTCAGCAAAAGCGTGAGATGGTTCTAAGGATGGTCTAATATATTCCATGGATGAAACTAATTTATAAGCCTTTAATGCCTCTTCATCAGTTGCAGATGTATATCGTGCGCGCTTTGTATCTTTTAAAAAACAATGTAGTGGAGAAACACCTGGATAATCTAGACCAGCACTAATTGACTCTGTTTCACTGATCTGACCATCTTTATCCTGAACCACATATTGTGCTGCACCATGTAAAATTCCAATTTTAGAATTATTTGTAAGGGGTGCCGCATGAAGTTTACTATTCTTTGGACCTCCTGCTTCAACGCCAATAAATTCTACATGAGATTTATCATAATCCATAAAGGAGTTCCAAAATCCTATTGCAGAACTACCTCCGCCAACGCAGTTAATAAGTTTAAGTTTTTTTGGAATTGTTCCGAACTGCTTAATAAGTTGCGGAACTAACTCTCTAGATATTTGAGCCGTACTCCAAGCACAGATTTTAACAAAAATATTTGGGCCCACGGTTGATCCTACACACATGTGAGTAGTGTCGCAGTTTGATACCCAGTAGCGCATACATTCTGAGACTGCATCAACTAAAGTCTTGCTACCTGAATTTACGGGTATGATTTCTGCACCATTTGCCTTAATAGCTTCAACATTTGGCGTTTGTCTTTCAATATCTTTTGTTCCCATAAATATTTTACATTTTAAGCCGAATTTTTTTGCTGCCATCGATAGCATTTTTCCAGCATACCCAGCACCCGTGTCTCCTACTATGTATTTTTTTTTAGCTTTTTTACAAAGTAGGGCATGAACAGTTGCATTATAAATTTTATGCGCTCCGCCATTTGCTTCAGATACAATTTTTGCAAATATTTCTGCACCATTTAGATATTCGGTTAGATTATTAAGCCTTACAAAAGAGGTTGGTGATCCAACGTAATTTTCAAAATAGTAGTCTCGTTCTTTTAAAAATTTTTTATCTCTTCTAAGTTTTTCAAATAGTTTAGTTAAATCGTCAATTGGTTTTTTGAGGGTTTCAGGTACAAAATTTCCACCAAATTTTCCTCCATACATATAATTTTTGTCATGCTGATCAATAATTGGAATATTTTTTTTAAGTTTTAGCATAGCTTTGTACTTTATTCATCAAATCAATAATTTTTTTTTCTTCTTTAATTCCAGGACTTATTTCAACACCACTAGAAATATCAATCTTAGAAGTATATTGTAGAGCCCTGTCCACATTCGAGACATTAATTCCTCCAGCAAGGAAATACGAACTTATATCAATATTGTTTAATAAGTTAAAATTAAATGTTTCAGATTTTTCCATAGCAGGGCTGTCTAGTAAAATTTCATCTGCATCTTTATAAAGTGATATTTTTTGGAGATCACTTTGATCTTTTACTTTTATTGCCTTAATTATTTTTTTTTTAAATTTTTTTTTAATTTCTGTTATTCTATTGTTATCCTCAGATCCATGAAGTTGAAAATAATCAAAAAAAACTTTTATTTTATCTAAAAATTCATTATTTGGATTAACTACAACAGCAACTTTCTTTATGTTCGTTGACATTCCTGAAGTGAGTTTTTCTGCTTTATTTATAGATAAATTTCTTGGTGATTTTGGATAAAATACGAAACCAAGATAGTGTACCTTAAGTTTTTCACATAACTTAATAATAGTTTTTGAAGTAATTCCGCAAATTTTAATTTGCGTCTGCATTATTTAATAAATTGTAAAACTTTATGAATATTATTTCTAATATTTCCTTTAGTGATGTCTCTTCCAATAACTAAATAATTTGCTCCAGCATTTATTGCCTGTACTGGGTTCATGATACGCTTCTGGTCTCCACTTTTTTTTTTATTAATTCTTATTCCAGGTACTACAATATCAAATTTTTTATTTACTTTTTTTACAGTTTCAATCTCATGGGCAGAGCATACGACTCCATGAATTTTTGCTTTTTTTGATAATAAGGCCAGTTTTTGAACTTGATTTTGAATTGTTGTGTTATTTCCCATTATCTTTAAATCATTATTTGTAAGCGAAGTAAGGACTGTTACAGCAAGTAATTTTAATCTTTTATTAGTCTCCTCTTGAGCTTTTTTTGCTGCTCTTAACATTTTATAACCTCCACTTGCATGAACTGTTAGATAGTCAATTTTTAGATCTTTGAGGCCTAGGATGGTTTTGTAAACCGTATTTGGAATATCTTTTAATTTTAGATCTAAAAATATTTTTACTTTTCTTTTGATAAACTTTTTTATTGCTTGGCGTCCTTTATTTGATGAAAAAAACTCAAAACCAAATTTATATCCTATAACATAATTTGCTGTAGCATCTATAATAGATTTTGCTCTTTCGACGCTAACCGTATCTACGGCAACAAAGATCGGGTAGCGTTTCATTATTTATTTGTATTTATATTTTTTGCTAAAGATTGATCTTTATTAATTCTAAATTTTAAAAGTTTTGCCATTCTAAAGCCTATCGTTCTTTTTTCACCAACTGATACTTTTTCCCCAGTTCTAGGATTTCTTGCAATTCGAGGCTTTCTAGTTTTAACTGCCCATGTTCCAAAATTTCTAATTTCTATTCTTTGACCTTGAGATAGTACGTTTGCCAGGTGTTTAAAAACTTGCTCAACCATTCTTTCGACTTGAGGATGATTTAAATATTTGTACTTAAGGGCAAGTTCACTAATTAAAGTTGAACGCTTCATCCATTATATTGTACTTGTAAGCAGTTGAACTTCAAGATTTTAATTGAGATAGACTATTCTGATTTTTCTTTTGTTTCTTTCTTTTTTGAAGTTTTCTTTTTTTCTGTTTTTTCCACTTTTAAAGCTGGCCCCAAAATGTCCGCTAAAGCTGCTCCGCTGTCAACATTTTTATATTTCTTAATCATTTCTTTTTGTTGCTTCTCTTCAAGTTTTTTAACAGATAAAGAAACTTTTCTAGTCCTGTGTTCTAAATCTAAAATAATTGCGTCTATTGCATCACCCACTGCAAATCTATTTGTTCGTTGATCTTGCTTTTCAATAGCTAATTCAGTTTTTTTAATTATTACTTGAAAACGCTTCTCTCCAATATTTACTTTTACAAAGTTATCCATGATTTCAGCAATTTTACAGGTAACAATGTCACCTTTTTTCTTATCTTTAAAAATATCGAAAGGATCATCTAAAAGAGCCCTGATAGATCCATTAACCTTATCGTCCTTAATATCAATTATTTTAAGTTTAACTGTATCACCTTTTTTATAGTTATTAAGAGCTTCAGAGCTTTCAGAATAATCTAACTGTTTATAGTGAACAAAAATATCGATTTCACTATCTCCAGTATTTAAAAATAGACCAAATTCTTTTTTGTTTATTATTTTAGCATTAACCACATTTCCAATTGGGTATTTATTTTTGAATTCATCTATTGGATTTGGAAGAGTGTCTTTGTAGGATAAATTGATTTTTTTTTTTTCTGTATCTAGTTCTTTAAGTTTTGCTTTTAGTGTATCCCCAACTTTAAAAATTGTTTTTGGATTAACACTCTTATGCAGGTGTTTTATTTCGGAAGAGTGTATTAGACCAACTACTCCATCGCTTAAATCAATAAAAGCTCCCCAATCCGTTAATTTTGTAACTTTACCCTCGTATATTTCACCAATTTTAAATTTATTTTCAATTCCTATGTAAGGATCAGGAGTTAAAGCTTTTACAGATAATGACATTCTTTTTTGTTCACTATTAATCTCTATAATTTTTGCAGATATTTCTTCTCCAACGGAAAATAAGTCTTCAGGAGATGATACTTTAAGATGAGAAATTTCAGACGTGTGTAATAAACAGTCGATTGTATCAATTGAAACAAAAGCACCATAAGATTGAATTGCTTTAATTTTTCCTTTTACAATATCACCCACTTTATACCTTGAAAGCACTTCATCTTTGCTTTGGTTTTTAGACTGCTCAAGAATTGCTCTTCGAGATGCGATGACGTTCATTCTGACAGTGTCAATTTTAATAATTAAAAACTCTAAAGGTTTGTTTAAATATTCATGAGGATTTTTGATTGGTGCATCTGAGAGCTGAGATGAGGGAATAAAAGCCTGAATATTAAATATCTCGCAAGCGAAACCTCCTTTTACAACACTTCGTATAACTCCCATTACTTTTGTTTGTTTATCAAAAGCTTCTTTAATTCTATTCCAGGATTTAATTCTTTTTGCTTTGTCTCTTGACAGAATTACTTCACCTTGTTTTGACTCTACTCGTTCAACGTAAACTTCTAAACTTTGACCTATTTTTAAATTTTCAATCTCATCAGCATTAAGTTCACTTTTTTGAATAATTCCTTCACTTTTTAAACCAACATCAATAAAAATTATTTTTTCATCTATTCTGGATATTATTCCATTTATTATTGCACTTTCTGTTGCGGATCTTTGATTTAAGTCTTGCTTTATTAAACTTACAAACTCGTCATTAGTATCTTGTGTTTGATAGACTTTAAGATCTTGCATTAATTAGGTGTACTTTCTGATCTATTATGTTGCATACTTTTTTAAAAATGGCTTTCTTACTATAAGACGAACTGTCAATCAATACTGCATCTTTCGCTGGTTTCGCTTTACTTATTCGACGTGTTGCATCGTCGTGATCTCTTTTTTTTAAATCTTTTTTTACTTTTAATAAAGAAGTTTTAATTCCATTTTTCAAATATTCTTTATACCTTCTTTTTGCCCTTTCGGTTAATGTAGCATTTAAGAAAATCTTCACAGTTGCATTTGGTATTATATTGGTCCCTATATCTCTTCCATCGCAAATTGAGCCATTAAATTTTTTTCGAGGGAAATAGATCAGTTTTTTTTGTTTGCTTTTAAGCATTTTCCGAATTTTGGTTTTTTTTGATATAGTAGATGAAAATCTAGTAACTTTTTCATTTGTCAGTCTTTTATTTTCTAATTCTTTTAAATTAAGCGTCTTTAATTGTAGCTTTAAGAATTGATAATTTATTTTTTTTGTTTTTGAGCTAAGTATCTTAAATGCCAAAAATCTATATAATTTTCCAGAGTCTAAATGAAAAAGTCCGTATTTCTTGGCTAAATTCTTAGCTAAAGTTCCTTTCCCAGCTGAAGAGGTTCCATCAATTGCAATGAGTAATTTTTTTTTCAATTTTTTTTTAGATTTTTTATTATTTTTGTAAAAGTAGGAAAACTTGTCCGAACATATTGAAAGTCTTTTATTTTAAATTTTTTATTTATTGCTTCTGATAATATTTTAAAAGACATTGCTATTCTATGATCGCCTTTTGCATCTATGACTGTGTTATTTAAAACATTAAAGTTTTTATTACCTTTAATTTCAACAGATGATTTTGTAGATTTAATATTAATCCCAACTTCAGAGAGACCTTCCTTCATGGTCTCAATTCTATCAGACTCTTTAAACCTAAGTTCTTCAATTCCATAAAACTTAGACGTTCCCTCAGCAAAAAGAGCTGCAATAAATAAAATAGGATACTCATCAATTAATCTTGGGGCCATCTCTTCCTGAATTGTTACAGACCTTAACTTAGAACTTTTTACAAATAGATCTCCTACAATTTCTCCTGAGCATAACCTTTTATTTTTTATTTGAATCTGTGCTTTCATTTTTCTTAAAGCATCGAGAACTCCCGTTCTTGTTTGATTAAGTAACACATTTTTAATACAAATTTTTGAATTTTTACTTATTAATGCAAGTACAATCATAAAAGATGCTGAAGATATGTCTCCAGGAACAAAAATATCTTTAGCATCAAGAGGCATCTTCCCTTCAAGAAATATAATTTTCTTCTTAGATTTTCTCTTTACCTGTATTTTTGCACCAAGATATTTAAGCATTATTTCGGTATGATCTCTAGTATCAAAATTTTCTTCAATTGATGAAACTCCTGGAGTATTTAATGCTGCTAAAAGAAAAGCAGATTTAATCTGAGCACTTGCCACCTTAAGTTTATAATCAGTCTGAAGACCAACAAATGATCCTTGGAAAGTAAGTGGAAAATTATCTTTATTTGAAGGCTTAACACTTGCCCCAAAGTTTTTTAAAACGTCAATGACCCTGCCCATGGGTCTCTTACTTAAAGATTTATCACCTACAAATCTTATTGTGTAAGGGTAGGTTGAGAGTAGCCCTAAAAGCAATCTTGCAGTTGTTCCAGAGTTTCCACAATTTAGAGTACCATTGAACTTTTCAAGTCCACCAACTACTTGTCCATATACAAAGTAATCTTTCTTTTTTTTTATTATTTTGATCCCAAACTTTTTGAGACTTTGAATTGTACTAAATATATCTCCAGACTCTAAAAGGTTTGATATTTTAACTATACCAGTTGCTTGTGATCCAATAATTAAAGATCTGTGTGATATAGATTTATCTCCAGGCAATTGTATTGTGCCTATAAATCTATTTATTTTTTTAGGCATATTTAGTTAAACTTATTAAGTGTTGTTTTAAATACTAAAAGTCCATATACAAGCAAAAATTATTTAAAAATTACGGGGGCATTTTGGATAAAAAAAATTGGGGAATTAAGAGAATTTGTGAATGTGGTAAGAAATTTTATGATTTTAATAAAAATCCGATCATCTGTCCTTGTGGCAAAATTCAAACCTTTGAAGATAAATTTGAAAAACTTGAAACATTGAAACAGTCTGAAAATAAAAAACCTTTAGATGAATCAAAACCTGAGGATTTAGTTGAAGATGCGGTTATTGATGAAAATAAAGATGATGATACTGTCGTATCTTTAGAAGCTGAGAGAGAAATTGAAGAGAATTTAGAAAAAGAAAAAGAGCAAGAATAGTAAATTACAATCTAAAGCTAGAGCCAAGATAAAACTGTTTTGCTTTTTTATTCTCTATTATTTCTTTAGGGGAACCTTCTGCTATTATTTCACCCTGATTAATAATGTACGCTCGATGTACAATGTCTAGAGTTTCTTTAACGTTGTGATCGGTAATAAATACAGAAATTCCCTTATCGACAAGATTTTTAAGCATCTCTTTTAATTCTGTAATTGCAATAGGATCTAGAGCGGCAAAAGGCTCATCTAGTAGAAGAATTTTAGGCTTCGTACACAAACAGCGTGCAATTTCAACTCGTCTAGCCTCACCGCCTGACAAGCTAAGTGCAGACGCTGTTCTTAAATGGGAAATTTTAAATTCATTTAGGAGATTTTCAACTAAGTCATCTTCTTTTTCTTTATCTTGAACAATTACTTCAGCAACTGCTCTTATGTTTTCCTCAACTGTCATTCCTCTAAATATTGATCGTGCTTGTGGTAGATAAGATAATCCATTCTTAGCTCTAATGTGTATGGGAAGTCCAAGCAGAGACTTATTTTCAAAAAAGACATTTCCTTCAGTAGGATTTAAGATGCCAAGTATAATTGAAAATAGAGTTGTTTTTCCAGCGCCGTTAGGTCCAAGTAAAGCACAAATTTCTTTGGGATTTACATTAAGATTGACATTTTTCAATATTACTCTTTTTTTAATTATCTTAGTAATTTTTTTAACATTCAATGTTGAGGGTGCTAAGTTTAGATAAAAATCATTTGATAAAATTTTTATTTTAGCAGAATTATTTCGAGATTTTGTGTTACTATATTTTTGATCAGCAGCTTGTTTTACTTCTAGTATTCCATCTTGAAGAATATTCTCTTTTTTTAACAATAATGGTTTTTTAGATTTGTTATTAGGGTCTTTTTCTTTTTTATTATTTTCTTGGCTTTGAATATTAGTATCGTTTATTTTTTTTTCGTTATTTAAGTCAGTTTTTTTTTCCGCTAAAGTATCATTCGAAATGACAGCAAATTTTGTGATCTTATTTTTCATTACTTAAAATTGCTGTTACTTGTTTTGTTTTATCAACAGTTTCCATAATAGCCGATTTTTTTAAGGTATCATATACCAAACTATCAGCCATTAATTTACTAGATTTTTTTTTGTCATTTTTATCAACCAGATTAGCAATAACATTTCCACTAATTGCTATAAAATTTGATTTTCCTAAAAACTCAGCTTTATTACAAGTTATGGTGTCACTTAAATAAATAATTTTTACTTTAACTTCAAAAAGAACATCGTTTGTATTTTTGTTGAAAATTCCTTTTTCAGAACTAGCTTTTATAACAGTTCCATCTTTCAGTAAAAAATCACTATCTACATCAATCAAATTAATAATATCTTGATTATCAGATTGTATTCCCGCAAGCCTTGCTCTTATATTGTATTGTTTTCCTGAAAGATCAGTCCCAGTATAGCTAATGTTTTCTACAGTGTTGTTAGCAATGATTTCAGATAGTGTAATATTTCTTGATGATTTTTTAAGGCGATATTCATTTACTGCAGGATAGATAATATAAACTATTATGATTACTACGAGTGCAGCAATAGAGATGTACATCTGCTTTTTTCTAATCGAACTAATCTGCATTCTTTAAATTCCCAAGGCTAATAAGTGATGGATATGAATTAGCCCGTATTGATTATTTTTGGATTTTACTATTAATGAAGTAATTTTTTTTTTATTCATAATTTCTAGCGCTTTTACAGCTAGAGTATTTTCTTCAATAATTAACGGTTTTTTTGTCATAAAGTTCTTAATAATTTTTTCTAAAAAATCTTTTTTATTTATTTGTCGTCTGACATCACCGTCAGTCAATATTCCAGTAATTTTTTTTTTTAAATTTCTAACAAGAACGCATCCCAACGTTTTTTTAGTAATTTCAATTATTGCTTTCTTTATTTTTTCGTTTTCAAAAACAA
>Ga0194116_10008418_pt1 | contig 10459 bp, 10 predicted proteins | sample TA2MahsurfametaG_4_FD_148617 | JGI IMG/M metagenome (GOLD analysis project Ga0194116, IMG submission 148617) | Freshwater microbial communities from Lake Tanganyika, Tanzania - TA2015008 Mahale S9 surface | ecosystem: Environmental > Aquatic > Freshwater > Lake | place: Tanzania: Lake... | reverse complement strand
CATCGATTGATGCATTGTTCCGGGGTTCCGTTTCATCTCCAAAAAGGGTGTTGATGAACTTGGCCTTTGCTTTGTTCTCATACAATCCCTGAAACAGATAAGGCAGTCCTTCCTGATCGCCTGCCTGTACAAAGGGGTGTAACTCAAGTTGTTCACCAGCTTCCTCCCAGTAATATTTTCCATCAAGCTGAATGATTTGTCCTCCCTCGAATAGTCCGTATAAGGATGACATCAATTGCATCAATTCCAGTCCCTTACTGATGTCATTGACCTGCCCAGGTACGAGTCGGATGTATTGATGGACGAATTTATTCCTAAACGTCACAAAGCGGTCGAGCATGGTTGTCTTCTCCTGTCCCATCGGGATCGCCTTCTGCCATTTGCTCCCCTCCTGCATAGAGGCATACCAGAGGTTCTTCCAATTGGTATCACTGGGGGGGGTTTCCCGGATGTTGTCCATCACCTGTTTCATGAACAGCGCATCATTGCTGCTGTCGCCGTCATGCAGCTTGTTGCTCATCTGGATAACCGCTCCCATGCGCAGGAAAAGGGTACTCATGCCCATTCCCGCCATGAAGAGGTTGTTGAGTTTTGCAGGTTCGGTTTCGATCAGGGATAGCAGGGCCTCGCCTTTCAACTGGGTTTCGAGGGATTGACGAATGGACTGATAACGTTCGTGGTATTTTTGAAAAGGGTTCATAGTGAAATGACTTTATGCTGATATTCCAGTTTTAAATCGCGACGGCCAAGGGCCAGGTAGATGGGTGTAGTTTCGGTGATGGTGGATGGGAATCCATACAACTCATCTACTGTATCTTCTTCAAATTTTTCTCTCGTATTCAGCACCCATGGATAGAGTACTGCAAAAATCTCATGAACATATTCAATGTTATATTGATGTTCATCTGCAAATCGACGGGCATAGATTTTTTGTCCGCTTTGCAGCCCATCACAGATCTTATCCATTATTTCTTTAAGGGTTTGAACATCTACCGCATCCTCTTTTCTATCCGGATGGGGACCTTTGAAACGTAGGTAATTGTGGAGGATGTTGATGCGAGCTTTAGGATCAGGCATAACAGGAGGATGAGCAATGGTTTCAGTTACGCTGAAAAAAGTATTGAAATGTTCAAAGTGATGGCCCACTGCTACAAAAAGTATATTGTGCTCCTGTAACAGTGAAAACAGTTTCGATACATGTTGTGCGCTGAAGAGTGCTGTTTCAATGTTATTGATCACCACGACTATTTTACCAGTATGTGATGAACGAAGAGACTTAAGATGATCTTCCTTTTTCTTTCCTCCAGAAAGGGGCTTACTGGTTTTATTCAATAGTTGTAGTATCCGATCAAGTAAGAATCCCGATGTAAATGAAATTCCGGTTTCCTGGAGGGTGTAAACGATAGTGAGTATATCAGATTGACCCTGCAACCAGTTGACCATCTGTTGTAAATATTCGTCCCGTTGCTGATCACTCGGGTGAATCCAAAGAGCATATGCACCTTTTTGTTTGTTAGATACGAAATCGAAAAATGATACAGGGAGAAATTGTTGATTGGGTTGATTAGTAGGGCTGAGTCCTGCTGACCAGAAAGCATCTTCCCTCTGAAGCAGGATCTGTTTCACCAGGCGACCGAATGGACGATCGCTCATGAACTGGTTCCATTGGGCAGCATCTGTAATATTCCACTGACCTGTAAAATGTCCGTTGGCAATCATGTGGTACGCTGCAGTTTTATTGAATAATCCGGATGTATGCAAGTCGATCAGCAGATCACCAATGGCATCCGCTTGTTTTCTGTTTTCTTCGGGTGGAAGGACAAAAAAACCATGCATAACGCGGTTGCGCAGTTCGGCCAGTGAATGGACTGCTTCGGATAGTACATACTGATTATCTTGTAAATCCCAAAAGAAGCGATGCAAGTTGTTGGAAAGTAGTTGCGGATCTTCTTTTATCATATTAGCTGCCCAACGGAAAAGTGGACCCGCATTATAGGCATGACCCGAAGAAGTGAGCAGTTCAATGAAGAAGTCGTTGTACACTTCTTTTTGCTTATCAGATTCAATGTATCGGGCGAAACCATTGGCAGCAATAGAGGAGAGTATTTCTTCAGCCAGTTCCACCAGTTCGTCGGCGGCGTATTGTTCATCTTCTTCCAGTACAGCATTGATTTTATCGCCGATGCGCGTACCTGCGTATAAATCAACAGCAGCAGCAAGGGATGAAGATTGAAGCAATGTGTTTTCCATGTGTATCGTTTTGGCTGAATTAAGTTAAGTAATCTTTTAATGGATTGGAGGAGATTTTATGTCATTCCTGCGGGAATTGCGCAATGATATCCAATGCCCACTGCAGAAGAAATAGTTGTATCGGGGATTCTTGGCTCGGTAAAAGGTAGTGACAAATTTATAGATACAGACTTGCCAAGTCTTGTCTTAACAATTAGCCATTCAGCCAATTTGCCCTCTTGCTTATTACTAAATTTTATATCTCCAGAACTTACATCAACTAAGCGGCAGTTTAAAACTAAATTATTATCTAAAACAAACACATCGCCAACCAAAACAAAAGAGACTCCCAAAAGCTTGCCCATTTTAACAGTCGAAGATTTATCAAAGGATGTCGATTTTTGAAGATTTTGCTCCTTTATAATTTTATTTATTTGCGAACGTTCAACTAATTGCAATCGCTTTGGAGAGACATTAGACTCAATGTCAGAAATTAGCATACTAGATAGAGCTTTGCCAAGCCCATCATACTTCGTTAATCCCGAAGTATTATCAAAATCTACAATAGCAATACGGAGAGGTTGCGCTACACTTATATTAGAAAAAAATAGAAAAAAAACCACGACTGAATAAAAATAAATAGATCGAAGAAAATACCGAAATGACATGATATTGGATATATAATTCATAAAGTGAATATAAAAGTCAACTTTTAATCTAGAAACTCAGAGTGTAAACTTAGGAACGGCTCGGGATTGGTACCCAAAAGAGCTAGTTGCCTACTCAAATACTTGACATCATCAGATTTTCCTAGTGCAACACAATTACGAAGTTGAACTATTAGATATATTTTCTGCAGGGGCATTCCAGCCCAAAGAACTTCTTTTCCCAAAGAAATATTCTTATCGACTAGCTTGCTTAACCTTTCCAAAATTTCATAGCTTTCAAGATATTTGTTTAATAATTGAAGACAAATAGCATCCATAGAGATAAAACATAGCTGAGCTACTATTTTATCGCTGAAATCATAGTTAGTCCAATTTCCATTTTTATAATCCTCGAATGAACTTTCCATCCAACTAGCTGCATTTTTTAAAAGAAGATCATTCTTAATTTGATTCTTATACAATGTTTGATCCTGAAGTGTATTGGTATAAAGTTTTTTAGTACTATTAGCAGCAAAAAATAATTTGCATTGCGCCTTCTCCTCGTCAGTTCCTACAAAAAAAAGAAGTGTACCCAAAACATCATATGGATTAAAAATTGGGATCTTTTTATCCTCAAGCTCATAATAATACTCAGAAGGAATATAGTCATAAAAAGTAAGATCAAGCAGGGGAATTAATTTACTTATATAGGCTCGCATTAAGTTACTATTACGAGACCCAAGACCAAAAATTGTTGCTTCTTGAGCCAACAAGAGAAACTTATAATAAGTAGTATCCAAATTTGGATCATCTACTAACTCCCAACGATATCTCGAAGGTGAAATCGGCTCACCCCAAATAACTGCAATCTCAGAATTAGGGAATTTTTTCTCTCTTATTTGATTGTATTGTATAGCAGCCTTGACCTCATTAGCCAAACTAGCATGATTTGAAATGGAAAATAATAGCATATCTCCAAGCTGTGTATTAACCCCATGACGTGATACTGGGAAGTATAACCATGCAGAGTCATTCTTAAACTTTTCAAATACATTTTTCAAAAAAATATATTCAAGATAGGGGTATTTTTCGTCGAGCGGTCCGTTCCAAAAATTCTCAATTTGCTGCCAGGCCTCATTAGGCTTAGCGGAAATTCTTTTATGGAGATTTAAAATATATGCCTTTTGCTTCAAAATGTTATTAGAGGTTTGCCTTGTAGCAGCGTCAAATAAACGATCCAATTGAGCTGTTGTATAATTGAATTTTTTTTCTGTATATCTCAACTCCGTTAATAATTTATTTGCACTATCGATTTCATTCTTATCAAGATAGTTTATACCATTGGCATAAAGAAGGAGCGAATTCTCAGAAATTAAACTATTATCGTATGACTTTACTGGAAGTGCAATATTTAATTTGGTGGCTATTTCATTTGCAATGCCGGTCTTCAATTGCAGCCAGCTTAAGATTTTACCTTCCTGCCTCTTGGAAAAAAGAATATCGCCCGTCTCAGCATTGGTTAGTCTAGCATTAATGACTAATTGATCATTTAATACAAAAACATCGCCAATCAACAGGTAATTAACGCCTAGAATTTTCCCAGCCTGAACAACTGTGTTTTTATTAACACTACTACTAGCTTGAAAATTTTGCTCTTTTAAAACTTTTTGAATTTGCGCTCTCTCGACTAATTGCAACTTCTTTGAGGAACTATTCTCTCCAATATCCGAAATCAACATACTACTCATTGCCTTTCCCAAGCCATCGTACTTGGCAATCCCAGAAATATTCTCAAAATCCAATATGGCTACTCGCTTTGGTTGTGAGAGTGCTGTAAAGCTTACAAGTAAAAAAAAAGGAAGAAAAGTCACCCTTCCCATACTATAATTTTTTTAACAGGTTAAGAACAGGTTCAAAATCAGGATATTTAGAAATGAGTTTCTCCGCAATTTTTTTTGCATCTCCTAACTTTCCTTGATCATAAAGGTCCAATGCCTTTGAGTAAGATTCCAAATCAACTAAGGAAAGCGACTTTGAACGCTCTTTAGACATCAATTCCTTTTTTTCCTCATCCGTCAGCTTAGTATCCATATTTTTAATGATCTTCCAAGAAAGCTGCTTCTGGATTCTAAAAAAAGAAGATGTCTGACCATCCACACCATCCGCCTTAAGTATCTTTCCCGTCTCCACATCGATGAATCTTGCATCGATTCTTAAACTACCCATCATCTCAAAATATCCTCCGGTAAGAATAACCTGTGCACCCAAAAGTTTACCAACCCTTGCAGCAGTAGCAGGATCAAATTCTTTTGAATTACTAAGTTTTTGTTCTTTTAAAATAGCCTCGAGTTTATCCCTCTCTACAATATTTAGCATATTAACATTTGACAAATCAGTTATAAGCATATCTGCTAATCCCTTTTTAAGTTTATCCATACTAGCATCTCCACTTGAATTTTCAAAGTAAATAATCGCTAGTCTTTTTGCATTTACATCCTTAGACCTTGCATTTAATTCCTTGGTGGCTGTCAAATCTTCAGTACTAGACATGTTTTTCAACTCTGCATCCCCTGTAACAATATTCTTTACATCTTTTATATTTTCACTCATCTCCCCCGTAGCACTACTTTGAGAAAAGACAAAATAGAGTATAGCACTAGTGACGCAAAGCAATAGGAAGATTGCGATAAGAACTACCTTTGTTTTTTTGCGTATAGCGGAAGTATCACTTTTAACATCCTTCACCACCTCTTTTATATCATTTATAGAGGTACCGATAGTCTTATTATCTTCCTTAAGCCCCAAGATGAAATTGTTCATATTAGCCTTATCTAGATCCAAATAGATGTCTGGATTAATTTCATTGGATTGTGATTCTTTAATAAGTCTAGTAATAGCTATATAGTATTCATTAAGGGCTTCAATTTGTATTGTAGAAATCTTTTTATTATGAGCAATTGCATTTCTTATAAGTCTAATATCCTCAAGAATGTTACGAAGAGAATCACGGCTTGTTTTGGATAATTTTAATTGCGAATTTTCAACTATCTCTTCAACACTTTTAAAAATATTCTTATCAAGAAAGATACTAGATAGTTCACTGAAAGTAGTTCCACTTAATATTCCAGTTTCATCAGCGCTTTTAAGCCATTTTTCAACAATATCTTGCTTAAACAATTCTTGAAGCTTTGACAGTACATTCTCTTTGCCGCCCAAATTTTCATTCACTAGATCCCTAATGATTAACTCCAAAGCACGGACTTGTTTAATTGCTAGCTCCTCATTACTGAGAGTCTCTTCTAAACTAAAGCTAAGATTTAATTTTTTGCACAAAGTTTCAATCCATAAACTTACTCTAAAACAAGAAATCCTGCTTTTTCCCTTATTATCTTGATTTTCAAAAAATTGCCGTAAAGCCTCTTCAAATTCTACCAACATAGCCTCAGTGAGGCCCAGTCGTTCAGATAATCCTTTAGCTGAAAGTTGACCCTTTAGTTTCTTATAATTATCAAAAGAAAATGTTTCACCAATATGCCCCACCAAGGAAAAGATTTCGACTAGCTTATTTTGAACTAGAGTAGTTAGCATGTTAAATTATTATGTAAGGTTTTAAAATTTATTATGAAATCAATAGGCGACTTTAATAGTTAGAATAAAATTACAAAACATATTACTTTTTAATTATTTAATTTATAGCTAGAAATATTTTTTTTAGTACCATAACATGAGATAAAATACATAGATATTAAGTTCTTGAAAAATAGAAGCATTATTTATAGCTAATTTCCATGGCATTTAAAAATTAACTACAGTTTTCAATCATACTTAATATAAATATTGGCTAGTCGAGAAAATTCATCAATAGCTTTTAAGACGCCCTCAAGAAATTTTCCTTGCCTGAATGAAGGTAAAATTACGCGCTCAATAACATCCCCAACCATTGCATCAGTAATATACTTTTCTATGCCTAACCCGGTTTTTATTTGAATATTTTTCATCTGAAAAGAAATACAAATAAAAATTCCATTATGAAGTGCAGCACTGCCAATACCCCATTTTTTTGCAACTTGTAATGCGAATTCACCAAAAAGGGAATCGCTAGCATATGTACTATCAAATGTGGCAAATCCAATTTCAACTTTACCGACCCAATATACAGAATCCAGTTTAGCTATAATTTTAGCCCTCTGATCTTTGGAAAAAAACGATTCGAAATCATTGACAAAGCCTTCAGGGTCAGGTATCAAAAATTGCTTATGTTCATTTTGTCTCTGCCCGCTGACGCATCCGCAAATGATGATTAAGGATAAAATATAAAAAATCGCATACAGAGAATTTTTAGGCAGGCAGACGACACTACTGTAAAGATTTTATGTCAGAAACTGACAAAAGAACCAACTCGCCCTTCTTATTTCTTACCAAATACCGAACAGAATATTCTAATTGATTTGCTGTCAATGAAATAGAATTTATCACTCCTGCTGAACTATCAGGCAAGATTAATACCTGCTGACCATACCGAAAAGGAAGTGACTTATATGCAGTATCTAATATTTTAAGGCTAGAAAGTAAGGACAAATAAGGAGAATAACTCTCCAGCTTATTTTTTTGACTTGCTATCACATTCTCTAATCTCATTTGTTGACGTTGGAATGAATCATTAACATTAGTCAATTGATTAAATTTGACTGAAAAAGCTTGCTCTAACTTTCTACCATCGTTGTACTGCTTATACAAGAGGTATAAAATTAAAAATAAACAAGCAAAAAAAAGCCATTTAAACCAGTTTCTTTGTATTGAGCTACTGGTTTCTTGAGACTGATCTATTTCCATAAAAGTTGTTTTAAAAATTTAGTACTAACCCCAAAAATTGATATCTCGGCAACTCATATTCTCAGCCTTAATAATCTGATTAAGTTCGATTCGACTTATCTTTTTTTTATAAAAAACGCTCTCCAAACTCCTCCCAAACTGGGGTGTTAGTGAAATCCCCGTAGCAGCATTCTATCCAAATTTCTAAGCAGGTAAAGGCAGGATATACTTCCACGGAAAAGAAAGAATACTGTGAAATAAAAGAACTTGCACAATCGCGGCGCTATAGACCTTAATTATTCCCCATTTCTTTGCAAGCTACACAAAATAATTTTTCCATGTCCGTAACGCAAATGTGAGCCAAAATACATAACTATAATTAGTAATTTTTGCTTACGTCAATTATAATGTAATAACTACAATAAAAGAAGGGTTAAACAAATAGTAATACTATCTTATTTAACTGTAAGTGTTAATTAGTATTATGTCAAACTATAGAAGTATTGAGTCTGTTTGCTTCAAATCTCAAACTACAACAGATTATTAGGTAAACTTTGCAAGTCTAAATAAATTAGATAGATAATTATAATTGATTTTCAGCAGGTTACCAGCACTACACCCGAAACAAAACTAATTCTGGTCACATAAAAATAATCGTTATATTTATTACGCTACTAATTTGGAGTTGGCTTACTATGTAAAAACGAAATATTTCATTATGAAAACACAATTCCTCTCTCTCCTCACAATGATAGTTATTCTTTCATCTTGTCACCCAAAAAATAAAATTGAAAGCATTGAAGAAACACTTACAAAAGCTGAGAAAAATATATCTACTGTAGATTCAACTGATTTAAAAAGCTTAGAAACTCAGATGTATGAAATTCAGCAAGATCTAGAGGAAAACCGCGCTAAATATACTGATGAAGAAGTAAGGGAGATTGGAAAGCTACAAGGTCGATATGCAGCATTGATTCTCAAAAAAGGGGTTGATGAAATAAAAGACAATTTAAATAACTTTAAAAATCAAATGGAAGGATTCATTGAAGGCATAAATACTAATTCTGATAAATAACCAACAAAAAAAATAAAAATGGAAATTTCGATCTACTTCTCACACAGCTTCGTCAATGAAAAGTTCCCTATCAATAAAATAGGTGGTCAAGGAGAACTAGCTTATGTTGATGACAAAACCGAAACTACCACCCTAGCTATGATTAAAAATGGCCTTACGAGTAGGGTAATAAATTAAACAAAATCATGTTATGGGATTGAACCGTTATGAATTTCATTTCAATAAGTTTGTAAATGCACTAAAAAGTGTTGAAAAAGCTTATTGCAAAAAGCCCTCATTGAATCCTGCAGATCTTCTATATAAGGCTAATGGAAGAACCCCCTATTTTCAACTACAGGGACTAGCCCGAATTGATGCAGGTATTTCTAAGCACAATAAAGTGGCCGAAAAATGGCTGATTGAATTCAAGCAGTTGGAAGATGCATTTGGAAAATATGATTACTGGGTTGCTGCCATTGAGCAAAATAAAAAATGGAAATTTAATGATAAGGTTGAGTCATATTTACAAGAACAAGCACTCATTCAATTGGGGGTATTAGAAGCCCGACTTATTGATAGTGGCTGGCTAAAACGCAACTCGACAGGATTTACATTTCATGAAACACCGATGATGATTTTCCAAAAGGAAGCTTCAAAGGCTGATTGGTACTCACCTAAAAAAGAGAGAAAGCTACTAAGTAAATTTTTCAAAAAGGAAGCAATAAAGATTCACGATAAGTTAAAATCCAAAGAAATTGATTTGGACTCTGTAGAGGACGGTATTCATGAATTTAGAAGGAAATTAAGGTGGCTTAGTATTTATTCCAGTGCCCTTAATGGAAAGGTAGTCATAGGCAAATACAATGATGATTCACCCCTTAAACAATACATCACACCTGCTAACCAGTCTTCTAGCTTCGGACAACTTCCTAAGAATTCGAATGAGAGCAATTTGGTAGAATTTTTACCGGGAGGTTACTACGCAATGAGTGATCTCATAAAAAAGATTGGAGAAATAAAAGATCCAGCCTTATACACCGAAGAGATGATGAGGATAGCGAAATGGCACGGCATTGGGCCACTTGAGGTGAAAAAAAAGCTCGGAAATACGTTCTTAAGTCATCAGGAGGCAATCTGCCAAGCACAATCTGTTATTAGAAAAATGGTTTTTCAGGAAAAGCTGCTGCAACATATTGCTGAATATTTTGAAGCGCAAGCTTAGTGACTGTCCATCAGAGAGAGACATATTACTAAGCTGAAAAACAGCGAGAAGGTATCACTATCTTTTATTATGGAATCCCTCGGCCACTCGAGCATCTTGGGTAAAAGAGTAATGCTAATGATATGTCTTCCGGAAGTTTTAAACTGTCTGCTTTTTAGGGATATTTACAGTGCCAATACCAACTTGACCCATTATGGTTAATGGAGTAACTACGACTAATAAAAATAAAAAATCCAATCCCATAAGTTTCTTCATATGGGTTGGATTTTTTAAGTTAGTAGTTATCTGTTTTATTTGATGATCACCGGCACACTCTCTGCTCCGGCTGGAGACTTGCGCATGCCATTAAAACTGCTCAATCTGCCCAATTAGAAAGTTTTAATTTCCTGCTCATATTTGAAAAATAATTATATGGTAAAAATGATCATATACGGCATTGTGTTTTACATTGCCTACGTACTTTTTATTAAAAAAAAGAAGCTCACGCCAGAGCAG
>Ga0194116_10008417_pt1 | contig 10460 bp, 7 predicted proteins | sample TA2MahsurfametaG_4_FD_148617 | JGI IMG/M metagenome (GOLD analysis project Ga0194116, IMG submission 148617) | Freshwater microbial communities from Lake Tanganyika, Tanzania - TA2015008 Mahale S9 surface | ecosystem: Environmental > Aquatic > Freshwater > Lake | place: Tanzania: Lake Tanganyika... | reverse complement strand
CCCCAATCCCCAATCCCCATTTGCTCAAAAAGGACTAAAAAGAATATAAAATTATTGAATAGAAAATCCATTAAAATTCAAAAGAAAATTAATTTAAATATATCAATTACAAATCTAAACATTTTTTTAGTTATTAAAATTCATTTTTCTAAAACATTTTATATGATGAAATAAAGGCTGTAATAATTAATTAGTTAAATAAACATTTTTATTTATAAATTAATGGATAAGAATTTGTTATTACTTGGAATTGGATTTGTTGGAGGAATAATTTTGGTAAATATTGGAATTGCATATGGAAAAAAAGTTTATTACAATTATACCTACAAACAACAATCCAATAACTCTTTCAATAAGAATTTTAATAATCAGAACCTACAAAATTCAAAAAATATTGATTCTCAACAAAATCAAAAATAATATAAAATAACTTTTTTAAAGTTAATAAACTCCTCTTTAAACTTATCTCAGATTAGATCCAATTTGGATAGTAAAAAAAATAGATTATCAAAAATGAATTCAAAGTTTTGATATTTAAAATAAATATAAGTTTCTCAAACTAACAGAAAGTCTAGAGAAACATTTTAAGATAAATGTGAATAATTATTTCCTTTACAAAATTTCTACAATTTATTTATTTAATAAGATTATTATAAGATCTTTTATTAAAATTTTCAAAATACATAAAATTCTATTTTCTTTTACCATTAAAAAGTCATTTTTATCCAAAACAGACTTGTCCCTTATTTCGAATAAAAATTGGTTTTGCTCTCATATTTTTTTAATTTATTAATTATAATTAAAACATCCAATCAAGAAAATCATTCTTTTCTGAATCAATAATTAATTAACACCTTTTTATTTCTTAAAAAAAAGTTAAGCGGCTTTTTATTAAATATCATTTGAAGTAAATCGAACTTTTAGCCTAAATTAATAATTTGAATTTGCTTAAACTGATGATTATTGAAATCTTTATTGATTTATATATTGTTCATAATTGAAAAAGTCGATTGATCTTTATAAAAATTTTTGTATCTCTATAAACTTGTTTAAAAAATTTCTAAAATATCAATTTATCAAATTTACAAATTAATTAATTTTTAATCAAATATGATTTATAAAATTCAAAACATTTTTGAAAAAGAAACTTTAAATACAAAAGGAAAAATTGAATCAAAAGCACAATTTGAGAATTTAAAAGAAAAACTTTTTAATAGAAGAATTCTAGTACAGCATGATTTAATTTTATTCGATAAATTTATAATAGATTTCCCTTTCAATTTTGAAGAATTTTGTAGTTATATTAAACAAATTTATCAATTCGATATAGAAAAGCAAATAAATTACGAAATGATTAAATTTGAGGAGTTGTTTGATAAGATTTTCCAATTTATTGCGATATTTTCCCTAGAAAAATTAAACAATGATGATTTAGCAAATATTTTAACTCATTTGAATATATCATTTGAAAATTTTGAAATAATTATAAATAAATTAAAAAAAGTAAACTTTCTTTTTAAAAGCGTTAGAGATGATTTGAATATTTTTCTTTGGGAGAAAATAAATGAAAATGTTAGCTTACAAAAGGAAGATATTAACCCTGATTTTTTCATTAACAATTCTTATGATTATCAAAAAATTAATAAACAGAAAATAGATTATGAAAGTAATTTATTAAAAGTTACTAGAATTCACTATAATGTTGATAGAAGTGTAGTTTTTAAAAAATACAAAAAAATTGTGATTGAAAAAGCTTACTGTCAGGAGAGAAACACGCCTATAGAAAGTTGGAAAATCCCAAATAATTTCTTTGATAAAGAAACTTTAGCAAAATTCTACAACAAATGCGAAGCAAGTCAACAATTAGTTCTTTCGAGGCATTTTCAAAAATTTTTAGGATATGATGATTTGAATAATGAAGATCATCAACTTTATTATTTTGAATATTTAACCGGAGTGAATTTGAAAAATTATATAATTAGCAAAGAACTCGATACTAGAGAATACTCTCTTATTTTTAAATATCTTGCTAAAGAAATTTTAATATGTTTTAGAGATTTGCTATATAAATGTACTCACTCATTCAGCTTTCCGATTAATTTCAATAATTTATTTTATGATACTGAGCATTTGAGATTATATATGCATTACATTGACTTTGGACCACCAAGAAAACATATTTTAGAATCTGATCAAATATTAGAATCAAAGCTTTTATACTATTATGCTTTAATTTTAATAGATATTCTTTCATTAGGAAATTCTGAATTAGGTCTATTATCACAGAAAATTGCAGCTATTTGTAATGATTTTCAAGAATTCGAATCAATGCAAAAAATTTTTGATTATATATTTAATATTGAAGAAATTTTAACAAAAGAATTAGAAAATGATATGCTTATTGCAATTATCATCGAGTGCTTGATTTCTCCTTATAAATCAAAAATTGTATTTGATGAATTCTATGATAAAAAGAATTTTCTAAGAGAGATTTTCAAATATTCAAAAATAAAAAAAGAGAGTGATGATGAAAATAAAGATAAAGAAAATACAAATGAAATAGAGAACGAGAAAGAAATCGAAAAAGAAAAAAATAATTTTTCTGTTAACACAAATAAAGATGAAAAAATCGCTTATGAGCCATATTATGAAAATATGGAAAATAATACCAATGAAGAAATTCCAAAAAAGCTTATTTCGATGAAGATGCTTTTGATACATCCATTCTTTGAAGAGACGAAATTTGAAAATAAATTTATAGCTTATATAATGAAATGTGAATCTAATGATCATTTAAATTTCATTAAATAAAAATGATAATTGAGGTAAAAATGTGAAAAATATTATTTTAGGAAATATCTGTTTTTTTATGAATAAAAAGAGATATTTTGCTACTTTTTATTTAGTATATTTAAAATTTATAAAAATCAATTTTTATTAACACTTTAAAAGTGTTACTTACCAAAATTTATGTAAAATAAGCTAATTTGTCAATCACCAACTGAAAATGTGATTAATCTTAATAAATAAACTCTTAACTATTATAAATTTTATAAAAAATTTCTAAATTAATCCAAATTTTTCTAATATGTTACTCAAACTAGCTTTAGAAAGAGGCTTTTGAATAATATAATCTGCGCCACAATTTTTAATATAATTGTTATTATAACTATAATCATCAGAAGTCACTGAAACAAAATTAACTTTTTTTATTTTGTTATTAGATTCTAATTCTCTTATAATAGAAACACTTCTTGAACCATTGAAATATTCCATATTCTCGTCACTGAAAATGCATTTTATTGAGTTTTGATTAACTTGATCATCTATCACCATTTTTAAAATATCAATTCCATCGGAACCTTCTAGAATTTTATAATAATTTCCTATTTCATTAAAAATATCTTCGAGTAAAGTTTTAATTGATTTGCGTATTATTTGATTATCATCAACCACTAAAATTGATCCTAGATAGTTAGGTAAAAAATTATTGGATTTTTTTCTTTCAATCTTTAATTCTGAATAAACTAAATTAATTTAATTTTTTAATAAATATAAAATTTTGGATTTTATAATTTATTCTGAAAAAAATTTTTTACTGTCCATCAAACTGTCCAGAATCTTGTTACTTTTTTTTTCTATTCCTGTTTTTGGGATGGAAATTTTATTTCTTGGGCTTTTCGTTATTGCATCTTCAGTCAAATTCCATAAATTACTGTTGGTTCTAAAAAATGAATTTTTGAAGCTTATTTTTTTGGTTGATCTTCTCTCTAATAATCTTTCTGTTATCACATTATAACAATTTAAATTACCAGATGATTCTGTTCTATCATTACTTAAAGATGTTCCATATAAAATTGGATTATAAGAATTTTTAATTGTTGTCCCTCCTAAAGAAATTGATTTATCTTTATCCTTATTTGATTTGATTATATTAATTGCTGGTGTAGAGAGTTTACCAGATTCTATTTTATTTTTCTCAAAAGGAATATAAAGAGAAAATTTACTTCCTACTTGATATGTGGATTTAAATTTTAAATTGATATTCAATTTTTCAGATAAAGCTTTTGAAATTGCCAAACCAAATCCACTCCCGAATCTATTTAAAATAGAATGTTCTTTTATTTTCTCTTTTTCGTTAAATAATTTTTTCAGATCTTCTTCTTTTATTCCTATACCTGTATCAATTATAGAGACTTTTATTGAGTTTAAATTTTCCTTAATTTTCGCTTTTATTTCTATTGTCCCAGATTTTGTGAATTTAACTGCATTTGAAATTACATTTAAGAGAATTTGTTTTAGTCGAACTTCATCAGATTTAATTACTAAAAGGCTAATATTTTCTTTTGAATGTAAAATAGGTTTTGTTGGATTATCAGAATTTTTACACATTAATAAAGCTTTTAAAATTTCAAAACAAAAGACCAAAATTTCATTTATATTTATTTTATCTATGAATATTTGAATATCATTATAGGAAGAATTATTGCAATATTGAGTTAGATCACTTACCAAAAATATTAGATAATTAGCTAATCCACTAATTGATGTTAAAAACTGAAAAATGTCATTTTGATATCCTTTATTCATTAATTCATTAATTAATCCAATTATTGCATTTAATGGAGTTTTTATTTCATGTGCAAGCTTACCGAATTCTTTTTTATTGATTTCTACATTTAAAAGCTCATTGTTTGATTCATTTATGTTTTGATTACTTTCGATATTTATAATATCTATGTCTTCAGTTATTAATAACTCAAAATAAATTTTTTTTTTAAAAATAATTTTTTTGAAGAAAACTTTGAAAATTGAACGAAACATTAAATTAGAATTCATTTCAACTTGACTACAATCATATGGAAATTCGTAATTATAAAAATCTTTTATAATGAATTTTCCTATATATATAAATTTATCATGTGCCTCAGATTGAAGTTTTAAATAGTTAACTTTATTTTTCAAATTATTATTTAAGTTATTTAATTCCATGATTTCCTTATTTGAGTTAAATTTAATGGCTTTATTTTCAATATTATTATTATGTTGAATAGCATTTTCCTTAACAAAATTTTTTAGACTTTTTTCACTAATTTCCAAATCATTTTTATTAATATCATATATATAATTTTTATTATTAATTATATTATTATTATTAAAATTTATTGAATTATTTTCATTATTTTTAATTAAATGCTGAGAAGAATGATTTAAATTTGGATAGCTATTAAAATTATTAATTTTATATTTAAGTTCACCACTTTGATTATTCAAATTTGAAATATAATTTTGAATATTGGAATTAATTGTATAATTAACATTTAAATGGCATTTTTTATTTTTATTTGAATTGATTATAATTGAATCAACCCGATTAATATATTCATTAATTATATTACCTACAGGATTTTTGGGAAAATCAATGATATGCATATCAAGAACATTCTCATATTTTTTGTCAGTTTCAAATTCTATTTTTAAACTCTGCAAAATATCTAATAGGGTTGTTTTTTTAGATATTTTTTTATTATAATTAATAGAATTGCTCTTAACAAACTTTAGATTTGCAGATTCATTTTCATTTATCCTATTGATATTATATATATCATTTCCAAAAGATTGTTCTATATTAATTTCTTTTTTGTCATCATCAATAGAATATTCCTGATCATATTCGACTAATTTTTTTAAAAATTCCATTTTTTCTTTACTTTCATAATTTTTATACAAAGTAGGAAGCCATTTTATATTATTTTTGTTATCTTCTAAATTTTCAACTTGATTATCAACATTAAGAACGTTAATGTTCGGAGGATTTAAGTTTTTATTATTTATGTATAATTCTTCTGCTATTTTATCTGAATTAGTGTTTTTAAAATTCATCCTTGAATTCTTAAATTTTAAATTTGTTTTTAATAATAGTTTTTCTTGTAAATTTTTATTAATTGCCTTATTAAAATCGATAATATTATCACCATTGAAAAGAAAATTCTTTATTCCAAGATCGTTGAATTTATTGGAGAATTCACAATAGACTTTTTTAAATGATTTCCGAAAAAAATAAAAATACATGTAAATATTTTCATTATTATCATTTATACAATAAGTTATAATATAGGAAATTACATTAAAAATAATTAAATCCAAAAACTCATTCGATAAAATGTAATTAAATATAAAGAGAAGTATAATTTCTGAAATACAAAACCCAATTAATAAAAACTTAAGCCTTCTAAATATCATAAAAGACCATATAGATTTAATAAAAAAAATACCAAGTAAATAATATTTACATTTCATTTTCTCGATCTGTGAAGTAAGACTATATTCATTTTCTGTTATTAACATAAATTTTTTAAAATTTAAATAAGCGAAAATTAATATAGTCAGATTATTAATAATAGAACCTATATAAGAAAGAATTTTCCTCAATTTTGAAAAAATTTTATTTTTTCTTATTTTTAATTGTACTATTGAAATTATTCCTAAAATTAAAGTAATGATTGATTGAAACACTAAAATTTCTATTGTATATTTTGAATAAAACGAAAATCCTAACATAACAAAGTGAAGAAAGAAAATAAGAAAATTGATAAAATTAGATATAAATTTCTCATGTTTTGATATAAAATTTTCTAATTTTACATCTTCAATTCTTGCGAGTATAAATTTTTTATTTATCTTATCTTGAATTTGTTTGATATCTTCAAATTCGCCAAGTAATTCCAAACAAGTTGACATTTAAAAAAATATTTTTATTAATTAATTATTGAATAATAAATATCAATAATAAAATCCAATATATTAATTTATTTTATGTGAGTATTATAATATTTTAATTATATGCTTTAAAATGTCTTTTTAATAATTCAATAAAATGTACATGGTTAATCTAGAATTTTAATATTTAATAATTTACTCATTTCCCATCTCGTTTAATACTTGAAACAGATTAGTTATTTTTATTATAAATTTTGTGAATTAAAAACTTATGTTGAAAAATATATTTTCAAATAAAAAATTTTATATAGAACAAATTATGAATTTCGAAATCAAAAATTAAATCATATTTAAGCACACTATCTTTTTTCTCCCATTTTTAATTTATTTTTAAAAGAATCATTTTAATTTTGAAATGGAGTTCACCTTAATTTTGAGTTCCGTTATTAGTTTTCATAATAAGATTATTTTCCATGTCAAGTCTTAAAAATAATAACTGAATGCCCAAAAATATTACCTTATTTGAATATGTATATTTTATATCAGATAAGGGTTAATTCTCTCAATAAATTTTTTTATATTTACCAATGAGTCTTCTGAAATCAATATTCCTCATTTTTCATTATTTTTCAAATAAATAATTAATAAATTTTTTTCTGGAATTTTTAATTGAAAATCTTAAAAGGAATTTTTTCAAATTATCCTAAATAAGTCATCATGTAAATCTTTCATCATTAATGAGATATAACATGTAAATTCTTTCTTTGTAAAATATTTTGATATAAATTAATTATCCACATTAAATATATAAAGAAATTTCTTTTTTATTTTTACCAGAAATTTCATAAAATCTTTCAAAAAATTTGAATATTTATGAAAGTCTACAAATTCAAAATTTAAATTAAAAAATATATGTAAAAAATTGATACTATTTTGTAATGCTTTTATTTATAATTTGAAATATCGTTGTTCAATAAGTATAATAGTGCGGATTCTATCTTTTAAAAACTTTTTCGAATAAAATATTCTTATTCAACTTTTTAAAAGTAAAGATTAATAGTATTCCATTTCATAAATAAAATGAATTATCTTAAAACTATAAACACTCAATAGTTTAAAATCGACCCCATTTGGAAACCCATTTAATTTGTAATTTTTATAAAATGGCGTTTTATAGAATGTTTGAATTTAGTTGATAATTGTTTTAAATATGTTAAATAATCTTTATTGTTCAGGATAAAAACAATCAAATAATTCAAATTCAAATTTCATGTTTTCTTCATTTGATTTATCAACTTTGTATATAAAACTATAACAACATTTTGTATTATCCCAACATACAAGACCTGGATAGTTAAAATATGAATTTAATAAATCAAGTGGGCCTCTATGCGTTATTAAAATATCAACTGTTTTCCCATCATCATCACTTTTGTATGTAATAATATCATATATACCTTTCTTCATTCTTTCGTAACAATCTTTCCCTGATTCAAAATCAATTATATTCAAATTTTTAAAGCAATTAGTATGAATTAATTGCGTTTCTAAGATATCTTCTTTTAGCTTATTAATATCATATTAAACAACTAAGAATGAATCAATTTCTGGATGCTCAAAGAAGTCTTCTAAAACAATTTCAGATAAGTCATAATTTAAATTTATTTTATTTTCAAAATAATTATTCTTTCTCATGCCTTTAATTAATTTTAAATTTGTTTGAATTGTACTTGCAAAAGGTGATGTATTAATGTTTATTTTCGAATGATGAGGAAATTTTTGAGCTAAATAGTCTGAGATTTTTTCACCTAAAGTATAAGCTTGCTTTTTACCTTTTTCTGTTAATTCGGGATCATTCTTATGAAAAGTTGGATTTAAGCCTACTTTATCACATCTCTCTCCATTGAGTATAAGAATTACAAAATTTTTATTTTTGAAATCTTTGTTCATTATATAATTTGAAATTAATTTAATAAAAAATTTAACTCATTTAAAATTGAATTTATTAAAAATTTAACGTTATTAGACATCGCACCAAAAAATGAATTAAGGAAATTTCTATCAAATATAATATTGAAAATTATGAATAATTCATTAAATATTTAATTTAGTTTATTTATTTTTTGGTAATTTTTTAAAAATTCTTTAATAAAATTCAAATACATTGATTATATTTTATAAAGAAATTTTACAATTAAATAAATCTAAATAATAATTTCTAATTGCTTTGATGCTTATAGATAAGCCAATTGATTTTAATAATTAGTTAAATTGTGTTTCTTTTAAAATAATTAATAAGTGTTTTCTCCTATGAATTATAAAAATCTCCTTAATTTATTAATTAAGAGTTTAATTTATTTATTATGGCCATAATATGTTGCAATTTTTCTGTTCCATCGGATTGCTCTATGTTTAAGCTCGAAATTCTACAGACAGATTTATTATCAGCATCCGTATTCATTTCCAAAAATCTATTTTCAATATCCACAATAGAGTTAATATTATTTTCTTTAATCAAATATTCCTTCTCTCTTTGTATTTGTTTTTCGACTATTAGATTGATAAATTAAATAAAATATTCTAAAATTATTTAATTATTATTAAAAACAAATGACATCAAATACGTACTTCTTAAGAATTCTGAACGACCTTCTTCGATTATTTCACAATTATCATAATTTGTAAAAGAAAATTGAGAAAAACCAAATAAATTACTAATTTTTCTAAAAGCATCAAAAAAATTAAGCAAAACCAAAATTATTAAAATAATTGGGTAAAAGATGGTAAAATATTTTCCAAAGACTGGGAATAAATCTATCACCCCTAAGACTTCTTCCAAACTAGTTTGTTTTTTCTTTAATTTTAACATTTGTAAAAAGTTATAGCAAACAGGGAAACCAATTCTTAGAATAAAAGCAGATAAAAATAATAAAGAATTCGCGTCTGTGTTTTTAGTATTAGATATATGATAAATCCCATAAACTTTTAAATTGAAAATTCCATATAAACTACATACAGTAGTATAGAGTAAAGGAATTATTACGCATAAATTAATTAAATAAATGTTTTTTGAAGTTTCAATTATATATGAAAAAATACAAAGTTTGATATCAATAAATAGCGTAATTTCAGAAAGAATCAAAATTAAAGTTAAAGAAATACAGATAATTCCTAAAAATCTTAAAAACCAAGGTCTCAAGTACAAATAATAAAAATCATAGAGTTTATTACATTTGGTTTTTTCATGATTCTCTTTTTCATTAATATTAGAATCAATATTTTTATAAAGATTATTAAGATATTTCCATTCTATGTAGAATTGAGCTATTTCTCTGTATTTTTATTTTTTTAAAATAAAAAGAATTATTGACTAAAAATACTGAATTGTTCTTTGTAGATCAAATGATATTTTATTTAATTTGTTTTTATTCTTTAATTCTTTTTCTAATAAAATTTTTGAACTCATATCATTTAATAAATTTTCTGCTGTGTGCAATGTTTTAATTTCATTTACATTCGTATTTAAATTCTTTTGCTGATATTTATAAAAGCATTTTTACATTTATATCAAGGATTTGCTTATTTGTTTTATTTTCTTTTATATTTGATTCATAGACATAACTAACTTCTGATAATTTCTATAAAAATGTTAAATTTATCATATATTTACTCGTTTAATTTCATTCATTTCATCTAATTTATTTATCATATTTTCCTTATTAGTTCCTGTTTGCCATTCA
>Ga0194116_10008414_pt1 | contig 10462 bp, 10 predicted proteins | sample TA2MahsurfametaG_4_FD_148617 | JGI IMG/M metagenome (GOLD analysis project Ga0194116, IMG submission 148617) | Freshwater microbial communities from Lake Tanganyika, Tanzania - TA2015008 Mahale S9 surface | ecosystem: Environmental > Aquatic > Freshwater > Lake | place: Tanzania: Lake... | reverse complement strand
AATTGATGATCTCGTTCAACGCGTAGAAAGTCGCATTAATCGGAAGATAAAATATTCGTTAATTAGTGAAGATTTGGACGGGCTTGTTCGACCAAACTTGAAGCTGTTCTGATTAGTGTGGTCCATGCCAAAAACGCTCAATTTTGATGATCTTGGTCAATTTTTTATTGATAATTAGTCAAGAGTTACGCGTTGTTGGTCAAAAATATCAATAATTTTAGTCAGATTGCAAAAAAGAGCGCAAAACGGTGCGCAAAGGTCTCAAGACATTTTTTTTGAAGAGTTTGGTCCAGACCGACGAGGAGGTCTTCTTTGATTAATACTCAGAGGTTTGATGATTTATATCAAGACCCCCTTACGCCAAATCGAAATTTACATTTGCATTACGAGAATTTAACAGATAGTTCAAACCTATCCGCATAATTCAATAAGTTCAGCCCGACTAAATTTACAACCTTGCAGCAATGAGTCACGTGTACGTAAGTTTTGTAGAGCCAGAATATACAGGTAATGCAAATGGTATTGTTTCACTAAGAATTTTATATGTAGTTCGTTTATTAGGCTTAAGTTAGAAAACTAAAATTTACCAAGCAAGTACTTCGGAATTGTATGATTAGTTCAAGCAGTGCCTCAATTCGAAAAAACGCCTTTCTAACCCCGTTGTCCGTATGCTGTTATAAAATTATAAGCATATTGGATAAATGTTAATTATAGAGAAGCCTATAATATGTTTGCTGGTAATGGTATACTATTTAATCACGAATCACCATGGCGTGGCGAAACTTGTGTAACAAGAAAAATTACAAGTTCTGTTGCAAAAATTTTACTAGGTTTGCAGGAACAGGTTTATTTGGGTAATCTGAATGCCCGCCCAGACTGTGGATATGCTTAAGATTATGGTGAGGCAATGTATTAAATTTTGCATCAGGAGGGATAAGAGGATTTTGTAATTGCCACCGGGGTTACTACAACTTTTCGTGGTTTTTTTATGATGAACTTTACAGAATTGGGAATCAAATCGGATTCTACAGTCAAAGATGCAGCAAAGAAAGGCAAATTAAGATCAATTAATAATGACAGTATGAATACTCGCGGATTAAAACCTGATAATATCAACATTTGCCAGAAAGTTGTATCGGTTGGGGCGATGTGTTTCCGTCCGACTAAAGTTGATTTGGCAATTGGCGAGCTGAGCAAGTCAAATAGTAAATTAAACTGGACACCAAAATATGATATGGCTACTTTAGTTAAAGAAATTGTGTTGCTAATATAATTTTGATGATAAGGAGCAGCATTTAGTATACGGTGGATTTAAAAGCAATAATTATTTTGATTAATTAAACAATGAAATTAGCAATAATTGGGTTAGGTTATGTCGGTCTGCCGCTCGCTATAGAGTTTGGAAAGAAGTATCCTGTGCTGGGTTTTGATATTGATTCTAGCCGAGTTGCAGAATTAAAGAGAGGACAAGATCGCACATTGGAGGCTGATTTACCAGGTATGCAGCAGGCAATGAAAGGTTCTGTAACCACAGGTTTACAGTTTTCAGATGTTACTAATGATTTAAAAACTTGCAACATATATATTGTTACAGTTCCTACCCCGATAGACCAGTTTAAAAAACCTGATTTAAAACCTTTGTTGAGCGCTAGTGCGATGTTAGGCAAGGTGTTAAAAAAGGGAGATATCGTAATTTATGAGTCAACTGTATATCCGGGATGCACGGAAGAGGATTGTGTGCCTGTATTGGAGAAAAATTCGGGTTTGAAATTTAATCAGGATTTTTATTGCGGTTATTCTCCAGAAAGAATTAATCCAGGTGACAAGGTAAATACACTCACAAAAATTAAAAAAGTAACTTCTGGTTCTACGCCTGAAATTGCCATTCAGGTTGACGAGCTATATAAAAGTATTATCACTGCAGGTACACATTTAGCGCCGAGCATGAAAGTGGCTGAAGCGAGCAAGGCAATTGAAAATGCCCAACGAGATGTCAATATATCCTTTGTCAATGAACTCGCTTTGATTTTTGACCGTATGAATATCGATACCCAGGATGTATTGGCTGCAGCTGGTACAAAATGGAATTTTTTGAAATTTCAACCTGGATTAGTGGGTGGTCATTGTATTGGAGTTGACCCTTATTATTTGGCGTACAAAGCAGAAAGTCTCGGCTACCATCCGCAGGTGATACTATCTGGTCGTCGCGTTAATGACACTATTGGTATGTTTGTTGCCAATAAGGTTGTAAAATTGATGATTCAAAAAGGGATTCCCATTAAGGGATCTAGAGCCTTGGTTTTGGGTATTACATTTAAGGAGAATTGTCCTGATATACGTAATTCTAAAGCTATTGATATTGTTTCAGAACTGCTTCAGTTTGGTTTAGACGTAGATATTTATGATCCGCATGCCGATAAGCATGCTGTCAAGAAAGAATACAATATTGATCTTGTAAGTGATATTTCTGAAACTTATGATGCGATTGTGCTCGCTGTTTCACACAATGAATTTTTAACCAGTGATTTTAAGAATGTACTAAGGCGACCAGCGGTATTGTTTGATGCCAAGGCATGTATAAATAGGGATTTAGTAGACGGTCGTTTGTAGGTTGTTGCACAGCATAAAGAGCGATAGAACAAACTTTTTTAGAAGCTTGGTTTGAATCTTTATTTGTAGTTGAAACAGGAGTATTATATTATCTCGGTAAAGGAATATTTTTATATAACTGGACTTACCTGATGGGTAAAGCGCTATTATTTATTAATTTACAATAAATGCATTTATCGAACAAAAAGATTTTAGTAACAGGTGCTGCTGGCTTTATAGGTTTCCATTTAGTCAATAAATTGTTATTGATGAACTCAAATGTTGTTGGACTAGATAACATAAACGATTATTATGAAGTTAGTTTAAAATATGCAAGATTAAGGAAGTGTGGGATTATTTCTGAAGCAATTGATCAAGGCGGCTTCGCAAAAAGTATAATTAATACTAATTACAGTTTTCATAAGGTAGATCTTACAAATAAGGACGCACTCGTTCAATTATTCGAGAAGGAGCATTTTGATGTCGTAGTTAATTTGGCAGCACAGGCCGGTGTAAGGTATTCAATAGAAAATCCGGATGCTTATATTAATTCCAACATAGTCGGCTTTATGAACATTCTGGAATGTTGCCGGAATTATCCTGTTGAACACTTAGTTTACGCGAGCTCTTCGAGCGTATACGGTATGAATAAGAAAATTCCTTTTTCGGTAAACGACAATGTTGATCACCCGATTTCATTGTATGCCAGTACAAAAAAATCCAACGAATTAATGGCTCATACCTATAGTCATTTATTTAATATACCTACAACTGGTTTGCGGTTTTTTACGGTTTACGGACCATGGGGTAGACCTGATATGGCTTATTATTCCTTTTCAAAAAACATACTAACGCAAAAACAAATCACGGTCTATAATGATGGCAAGATGGTCAGGGATTTTACTTTTATCTCTGATATAATCGATGGAATTGTTGCTTCCATTCAAGTCATCCCTACTAAAAAGGAGAATTGGGATGGTCAGCTTGGCACATCCCAAGCGCCCTACACAATTTTGAATTTAGGGAACAATAGACCTATAGGCTTACTTGATTTTATACATACTCTAGAGGATGCACTTGGAACCAAAGCAAATTTGAAATTTGCAGAGCTCCAAGATGGAGATGTATTAAAAACATGGGCTGATATTGATGAAACACATGATAAGATTAATTACTATCCTAAAGTTGAAATCAAAGCAGGTCTGACAATTTTTGCAGATTGGTTTAAAAAGTATTACAAAGATGGAATTACGAAATAAGAAGGTATTAGTTACTGGCGCCGATGGTTTTATCGGTTCTCATTTGGTCGAAAGATTGTTAGCAGAAGGTGCAAGCGTCAAAGCCTTTGTATATTATAATTCATTTAATAATTGGGGGTGGTTAGACACATTTCCAAAAGAAACCTTATCAAAAATTGAAATATTCTCAGGTGACATTAGAGATCCGTATGGGGTAAAGGAGGCAATGAAAGGTTGTGAAGTGGTATTCCACCTGGCTGCATTAATTGCCATACCCTACAGCTACCATTCGCCGGATAGTTATGTTGATACTAACATCAAGGGAACATTGAACATTGTTCAAGCCGCTAAGGAACTCAATATCGAAAAAATACTGGTAACTTCCACTTCCGAAGTATATGGTACGGCATTATATGTACCTATTGATGAAAACCACCCTAAACAAGGACAATCACCTTATTCAGCAACTAAAATCGGAGCGGATTATTTAGCAGATTCGTTTTACCGTAGTTTTAATCTGCCGGTAACCATCGTTAGACCTTTTAACACCTTCGGTCCCCGTCAATCGGCCAGAGCAGTAATTCCGACCATTATAACTCAGTTACTCACGGGTAAGGAAGAAATAAAATTGGGTGCATTACATCCTACACGTGATTTACTTTTTGTGAAGGACACAGTAAATGGTTTTGTTGAAATAGCCAAATCTGATTTGCTCATTGGCCATGAAGTAAATATTGCAACGAATTCAGAAATTACCGTTGGTGATTTAGCTCAGAGTTTAATTAATATCATAAATCCTAAGGCAAATATCATAAGTGACGATTTGCGTTTGCGGCCTGAAAAGAGTGAAGTTGAAAGATTATTCGGTTCAAATGATAAAATCATTAAACATACGAATTGGACGCAAAAATATTCACTGGATGAAGGTTTGAAGGAAACCATAAGTTGGTTTGAAGATTCAAAGAATTTGAGATTATACAAAGCAGACATTTACAATGTATAAAGAGCTCGTAGATTTCATCAGATCTCAGTTTAATTCTACTGAGTTTATTCCTTTGCACGCCCCGGTTTTTGAAGGTAATGAACAGAAGTATGTCTTAGAAACTATCGAGTCTACTTTTGTTTCTTCTGTTGGGAAATTCGTAGATGCTTTTGAAGAAGAGATTAAAAAGTATACAGGTGCTAAATATGCTGTTGCCTGCGTGAATGGTACTGCAGCCTTACACATGGCTCTTATATTGGCTGGTGTGAAAAGGGATGATTTGGTTATTACGCAATCTCTCTCCTTTATTGCTACTTGTAATGCTATTTCTTATTTGAATGCCCATCCTGTTTTTATAGATGTGGACAGAAAAACTTTAGGATTATCTGCAATTGCATTAGCCGATTTTTTGAAAAATAAGACTATTCAAAAAAACGGAGCTTGCTACCATAATCAAACCGGACAACGAATAAGGGCATGCGTACCTATGCACACCTTTGGTCACCCTGTTGAAATCGATGCCATAGCGGATTTATGTAAAGAGTATAATGTGGTATTGGTTGAAGATGCAGCAGAATCAATTGGTTCAACCTATAAGGGCATTCATACCGGTAATTTCGGTAAGCTCGGTGCCTTTAGTTTTAATGGCAACAAAACGATTACCTGTGGCGGAGGTGGTGTGATTATTACGAATGATGAAACCTTAGGCAAGTTGGGCAAGCACCTGACTACTCAGGCAAAAGTTCCTCATCGTTGGGATTTTGTACATGATCATATAGGCTACAATTACCGTATGCCGAATATTAATGCAGCCTTGGCATGTGCACAATTAGAACAAATTGAAAAAATTATAGGGAATAAAAGAGCACTCTCTGCAAAATACGAGCAATTTTTTGCGTCTAAAAACATCCATTTTTTTACTGAGCCAAAGGCATCCAGATCAAATTACTGGTTAAACGCCATTCTACTGAACAATTTGGAAGAGCGTAATGAAGCATTAACATTTCTGCATGATGCTGGAATAATGGCCCGACCATCCTGGCAATTAATGCACCGTCTGCCTATGTTTGAGAGTTGCATGCGAGATGGGCAGTCAAATGCAGAATGGATTTTTGACAGGTTGATAAATATACCCAGCAGTTACAGACCCGGTATTTAGTGGAAAAGGAAAGTATAATTCTTGTCGGTGGCGGTGGGCATGCAAAAGCATGTATAGATGTCATATTATCAACCAATAAATACAATATACTAGGTTATATAGATATCAAGCAAGCCGATAATCTGAATCCGGATATACCCTATTTGGGTAACGATTCCGAACTGACAAAATATGTTGACATGGCCAGTTTCCTGATTACTGTCGGTCAAATTAGTAGTCCTGCTATCCGAATACAATTGCATGATAAGTTAAAGCAGTTGAATGCCAGGTTTGCAACGGTCATTTCAACCCATGCTTACGTTTCACCATTTGCCAAGTTGGAAGAAGGGACCATTGTTATGCATGGAGCGGTGGTACAGTATAACGCTTCCATCGGGGCAAATTGTGTCATTAACGACAAAGCATTAATCGAGCATGATGCGAAAGTGGGCATGCATTGCCACATTTCAACAGGTGCAATTTTGAACGGAGATGTAACAGTCATGAACAACGTTTTTATTGGAAGTGGTACTATCGTAAAAAATGGAATTACCATTGCTGAAAATGTAGTTGTAGGTGCCGGTAGTAATGTTTTAAATTCCATTAGCGCGAATAGTATCGTATTTGGTAATCCTGCCAAAATCAAATAAAATGCTGAACCATACGATTATAATAGCCGAAGCAGGTGTAAACCACAACGGAGACTTAAACAAGGCATTTATGTTAGTAGATGCTGCTGTTGCAGCAGGGGTTGATTATGTCAAATTCCAAACGTTTAAGACAGAAAATCTGGTTTCATCCGATGCAAAAAAAGCCGAATATCAGATTGAAAACACTCAAAATAGTTCAGATTCACAACTTGAAATGTTGAAAAAGCTGGAGCTATCGGAAAACGACCACCAAGAGCTTATAAAATATTGCAAGCACAAAGGTATCCAATTTTTTTCTACAGCTTTTGACCTTCATTCGCTACAATACCTGTCAGATTTGGAGCTCGAATTGGTTAAAATACCTTCAGGTGAAATAACAAATTTACCCTATCTGAAACTAGCTGCTAAATTATTTAAGAAGGTCATTCTTTCTACAGGTATGGCAACTATGCAGGAAATACAAAATGCAGTCAATGTAGTTGTAAATCACGGGGTATTACAGAATAATATTACCATTCTTCACTGTAATACAGAATATCCAACGCCTATGCAGGATGTAAACCTGAAGGCAATGCTCAATATTCAGAAGGAAATGGGTACAGATATCGGGTATTCAGATCATACTTTGGGTATAGAGGTGCCTATTGCTGCTGTTGCACTGGGAGCAAAAATAATTGAGAAACATTTTACGCTAGATAGAACCATGGAAGGGCCTGATCATGCTGCATCTCTGGAACCCGGCGAATTAATAGCCATGGTTAACGCAATTCGTAATATTGAACTGGTACTAAGTGGAAGCGGTGTTAAAGCACCTTCTAGCTCCGAACTTAAAAACATTACCATTGCACGGAAAAGCATTCATTTGAATAGGAACCTTACCAAAAATGAAGTGCTAACGGAAACCGATTTAATCATGCTTAGGCCTGGGGATGGTATTTCTCCTATGGATATTGATATTGTCCTGGGAAAAAGAATAACGCAGGATTTGAGTAAAGGGCATAAGTTAAGTTTGGCCGATATTTCTTTATGAATATAGGTGTACTTACAAGTTCCAGAGCTGATTTTGGAATTTATTTACCGTTGCTCAAAAAAATACAGATGAGTAATCAATTGAATTTTGAATTGATTGTATTCGGAACACATTTGTCGGAGAAACATGGGTATACGAAAAATGAGATAATCAATAATGGTTTTAATGTACATCACGAAATTGAAACCATATTAGACGGAGACTCTGCGTTTATAATTGCGACAAGTATTGGACATGTCATTCAAAAATTTGCGCGTTTTTGGAATGATCATAAATTAGATTTTGATATTGTATTGTGCTTAGGTGATCGTTTTGAGATGTTTGCTGCAGTAACTGCCAGTATACCTTTTGGAATTAAGCTAGCCCATATTCACGCTGGAGAAATGACACTGGGTGCTATAGACAATATGTTCAGGCATTCAATAAGTCATTGCGCTCTTATACATTTTACTTCTACAGCACAATATGCCAGAAGAGTGGAAGAATTGCTAGACCATATGCATCCTAAAATTGTAAATGTAGGTGCATTGAGTTTAGATACTTTGGTAGATTTTGTGCCCATACGGACTGAAGTATTTAAGGAAAAGTGGCTGGTTGATTTAGCCTTACCCACAGTACTCACTACATTTCATCCAGAAACTATAGATATATTCAACAACAAACGTTATACTGAAATACTTTGTGAGGTAATTGAAAAGTATGCCGATAATGGATTGCAGTTTCTGATAACGATGCCGAATGCTGATACCAGTTCAAATATTATCCGGGAGACCTTTACTAATAGATTGAGCAATTATTCCAATGTGTATATAGTGGAAAATCTGGGTACTTTGGGTTATTTTACCGCCATTGCCCAATGTTCATTTTTACTTGGGAATTCTTCCAGCGGGATTATTGAAGCCGCCTCTTTTAATAAATACGTAATCAATTTAGGCAGTCGTCAGCAAGGAAGGATGCATGCAGATAATGTGATTGATTGTGAATTTGATTTTGATCTGATTTGTAATACCATTAACACCATAAAGAATAAAACCTGGACTGGTAAAAATCCCTATTATAATGGAGGTGCATCCGACATGATTATAGAAACGCTTAAGAAGATGATGTAATGAAGGACTATATCGAACATATCATTTCTGACAAAGCTGATGCAAGAGAAGCTCTCAAAAAACTTGAGTATATTCCTCAAAATAATAGCAGGACATTATTTGTAGTAAATAATGAGAATCAAATGCTAGGCTCCGTTACAGATGGGGATATCAGGAGAGGATTACTCAATGGTCTTGAAATTTCGGCGAGTATTGTTGGTTTTATGAATACTGACTTTAAAGTAGTCAAGCAAGATGAAAATATTATTCAGAAAATAACCGAAACCAAAAAATTAGGAGTATTATTTTTTCCGATTGTAGATGATAACAACAAGATTCTAAAAATACTTGATTTAAAGATAATAAACACAGTAATACCGGCTACTGCCGTGATTATGGCCGGTGGGCGTGGTGAACGACTAAGGCCATTTACAGATACCGTCCCAAAGCCAATGCTTATTGTCGGTGACAAGCCTATAATTGATCATAATATCGACAGGCTTATAAAATTCGGTATTACTGATATTATTATAAGTGTAAGGCACCTATCCGAGGTTATTATGGACCATTTAGGCGATGGTAGTTCCAAAGGAATCAACATCACTTATCTCCACGAAGATGATCCATTAGGTACTATTGGTGCTTTAGGTTCTATAGAATGCATTAACACTGACCATATTTTATTGATGAATTCTGATATCCTCACTAACATAGATTTCGAGGATTTTTTTAATCACTATTTGAATAATGGTTCTGCCATGTGTGTTGCAAGTATTCCATATCAGATACAAGTGCCTTATGCAGTATTGGATATTAAAGACAACCAGATTTTGTCCTTCATTGAAAAGCCAAGCTATACTTATTATTCTAATGCTGGAATTTATTTTATGAATAAAGAATTGCAAAATTTCATACCTAAGAATACTTTCTATAATGCTACGGATTTAATGCAAAGCCTTATTTCGAAGGGTAAAAAAGTGGTTCATTATCCAATGCTTAACTACTGGCTGGATATTGGTAGACAGCAAGACTATATGAAAGCTCAGGAGGATGTTAAACATTTGGCCTTGTAGATATGAGGATTTTAATTACCATCTGCGCACGGGGAGGTTCAAAGGGAATTCCTGGTAAAAACGTTAAATTACTGAACGGCGTTCATTTAATCGCCTACACAATACAAGTTGCAAACCGTTTTGCAGAATTATTCAATGCTGATATAGCGCTCTCAACCGATGATGATGAAATAAAACGGGTTGCTGCGCTATATTCGCTTTCTACCGACTATGTAAGACCCGAACATTTGGCTACGGATACAGCCGGCAAGATTGATACTATAAAAGATGTTTTGATTTACCAGGAAAATAAGCATAGGCTGCAGTATGACTATGTTTTAGATCTGGATGTCACGTCGCCATTGAGAACGTTGGAGGATTTGGTAAGTGCTTTTAATCTCATACGGCATGATGAGTGCGCTTATAATTTATTTTCGGTTAACCCAGCAGCACGAAACCCATATTTTAATATGGTTGAACAAAAAGAAAATGGGTATTACCAATTGGTTGTGAAATTAAGTAATGTAATGACGCGTCAAAGTGCACCGAAGGTTTATGACTTAAATGCATCCTTTTATTTTTATAAAAGAGCGTTTTTTGCTGCTGATTATAAAACTGTCTTTACGGATGCCTCTTTGATTTACACCATGCCGCATATTTGTTTTGATCTTGATCATGTTATCGACTTTGATTTC
>Ga0194116_10008413_pt1 | contig 10462 bp, 10 predicted proteins | sample TA2MahsurfametaG_4_FD_148617 | JGI IMG/M metagenome (GOLD analysis project Ga0194116, IMG submission 148617) | Freshwater microbial communities from Lake Tanganyika, Tanzania - TA2015008 Mahale S9 surface | ecosystem: Environmental > Aquatic > Freshwater > Lake | place: Tanzania: Lake... | reverse complement strand
ATAAAGGAAGTTTTGAAGAAGAAAGCTTATCTATATCTCGAAATCGCGATTTATTACTAAACTGCGAAATTTCTAAACAAAACAACAATACAGAAATTAAATTATTAAGTAAAAAAACGGAAAGGACTAAATCAAATCCATTATTGGGAAATCAAGCAAATCTAAAAAAAGATGAAACAGAAAATTCCAAATCAGAAAAAAAATTTTCCACAAGAATTGATAATTTAAATTATTTACAAACAAATTTAGATGAAGAAATCCTTAATTATTTTAAAAGAAATAATAGCAGAGGATTTAAAGACTTAATCAACATAAATAATAATTCAAATAAACAATTTGACATTCATAATAAAAATTTTAATATCGTTGAAGTGAATTTAGTTAGAGATAAAATCATCCATTATCCTAAAATTGAAAATAAAGATTTTTATCCTATAAAAAATGAACTAGTGAATTGTGAAGTTTATTCAAATGAAACAAATTACACTTATTCTGTTGAAGATTTTAAGCAATTAGGATTTTTATTAGATCATTACATTAAAAAAGAAAACACTTTTAATAATGAAAAAAACTTAAAAAATAACTGTAATCTCCTTGATAAAATTAAAACAGATTATGAATTGAATAATAATGGAATCCTTAATATTAATATGCAAGAGCTAACACACAATTCAATTATATATTTTGAAAATTATAATCAACTCCGTCATAAAAATATTGCCATTGATTATAATACTGAAAATTTCAGTCCCAATAAAAATGAGAAAAAAATTTCCTCAATTAATTTAGCTAATACCTCATTAGGTTCAAAACAAAAAATAAATAATTTAAACAATTTAAAAATAATTAATAATTTAAATAACGATGAAAATTATGCTAATGCTTTAAAATCTGATTTAAATGGGAAATTGTTAGATTCAAAAATTCACCCCACTGTTTCTGATTATATTTACCCTAAAAATAATATGGATAAACTTGATAGTATATATTCTAAAATTAATGGAGAAATTCTTCAAGATTATTGCAATACAGTTAGTAAGTCGAATTCTGATAAGATTAATGATAAAATAATCTTATATAGTAATGATTATAAAATAGATACAGAGTTATTAAAAAATCAACGCAAATGTAAGAAAGGTAATGATTCAATAAACATTCAAAATAAAAAAATAAATGATGTAAATCATCAACCGAATTATCTTCATCTAAATGAGATTAAAAATTATCGATTTAATAATGAATATTTTTCTCGATCTCCTACCTGCTTTTTAGATTCCGAAATCAATAAGGATTTAAATGAATCAAATTTAAGAAAAAATTCAATTTGGGTTGATTCTCAATTTATATCATCAAATAATTCCAATTTTAATCAATTTTCAGATTCAGAGGCCCAATTTAATTTTTTGTCTGATAAGCATAATTTACAATATTCTCCTCAATTTGTTGATGATATCTCAGGAATAAATCCTATTCAATGAAATACTAATTTTCTTAATTTTCTAAATTCAAATATTTTGATTCAATGTTTAATAAATCTAATCCTCTAAATATTCAGGATTCTTAAAATTTCTATTTAACAAACTTACATATATAATTAATTAGAATCAGAGAAATCTTTTGCTAATAAAACTAAATTAAAAAAAGTCTTATCAAAACTTTGAACCAAGTTGTAAATATATACTTTGTAAAAATTAAATTAAATTCGATATAATCTAGCTGATTATTGATACTCACACTCAAAAATTAAGATTTGTTTATTGTTTATTTCTAAATTTCATTGAGATTGTTAGTTTTGCATTTTCAATAAAAATCTCATGCAAGAAAAAAATTGATTGTAAATGACTAAAATGTAAAGTTGAATGTATAAGGATTTATAAAATTTAATTGTGAGTATCCAGAAAAGTTATTTTAATGATAACAAATTGATTTTAAATGATTCAAATGTAAAGTTGAATGTTTAAGGATATGTCAAATTGAATTGTTGAGTATCCAGAAAAGTTATTTTAACATAACTAATTGATTTTAAATGACATTCCTTTTTATTTATTTTTAATTTTTAAAATGTAATTCAAAATATATTTTAAAATGAATTTTAATATGAATGGTGATAATTTGTAAATAAGATTTTATAAGTATTTGTAATGAAATTTATATAAATTAATACAAATAACAATTCTAATAATAACCGTTTATTAAGATTTTAAATTGAGTATTAATCAAATTTATATAAATATAAAAACAAAGATATAAGAAATCATATAATAACTTTAACTTGATATATATTTGTATTTAATTTGATAAATGTCTTTGTGAATCAAAATTAAAAAATTTATTATCTTTACCGATAAATTGAGAAAATTAGCTCTTTCTATAATTTCTTTTAATTTTAAAAAAAAAAAATTTTCGGAATGTCAAGTAAAAATTAAACTTTCTTCCGATGATTTTGATATTTTTTAAGTAAAAAAACTATCAAATATTTGAATATTTTTAAATATTTTCTTCATGAATGTTTATAAATTATATAATGTCTGTTGGAATTTTCAAAGGTTATAAAAAAGGAAAATTAGATATAATGATTCTATTTATAATAACATTAATAATGAATTTCTTTAAATTTTGTCAATCAGAAAATAAATTTTTAATTTTCTCAAATAATTACGATAAAAATATTACTGTAAGCATTGAAATTCTCGATGTCATTGATAACAATAATTTTATTGAAGATGACTACAAAATTCTTTATGCGGAAACTCATGATTCTTTTATCCAGCAGTTTTATAAAATCCCCGATTTAGGAAATTTAAAACTTGTAATTTTTAAATCGTTTGTTTTAATATTATAAAAATATAGGCAGTATTAGTACCTAACTCTTATGTATTGAATCATATTAAATTTTCAATAAATTTCAATGAAAAATTAAGAAAGGCAATCAAATTATTCATAATTGACGAGTCCTTTATTTTAAAAGATGTTTTAATTATTAACATAGAAGATCATCAAATTATCAAAATTAGAGATTCCGATTTTGATACTTTAGTGAACATAAACTTTTTTGATAAAAATAATAATATTTCTGCTTCAATAAAGTGTAAGGTTTATATTTAATATAAATTATAAGTTTAACTTAATTTTATTAAGCTTAACCAAATAAAATAAATATAATATAAAGACGATGATAAAAATCAATTGAAAATTGATCTGTATTTAGATTATATGTATATTACAGTTTACATCGGTATTATTCTCTCAATAATAATAACATCCTACTGGTATTATTTAATATATAAAGTATATCGAAATGAATCAACAATTTTACATAAGCTTCTGATGGCTTTACCATTCTTACAAATTTTTTATTTCTCCTCACTATATATATATCTTGAAAATTATGCCCCTTATACAAGTAAAATTCGATAGATTATTTTAAAAGAGTATTAATTGAATGATTATTATAAATATTTAATTAGAAGATGCTGAAAAAGAAAACCAACTTTGGACTTTTATTTATTTAGACACTTTTTTTCTTGCATTTAAATATGTTTTTAAGACAATATTTTGGTTTATTATCATCATGGTAACATACGTAAAAAAAACTTTATATATTTATTTTAAAATTTATTATATAGGGCTGGCATATATATAGATTCAATTTTCAAAGGGAAGAATTAAGAAAATTTATAGGAATTTATTTTATAATTTATTTCTTGGTTTGCCCAGATCAAATAATAGATTCGATTTTTACTCGCAAATTTTTAAGGGTAAGATTTTCTCTAAAATTAGTTTAAATTTTCTGAAATCAAAAATTTCTTGATACACTTTTTTTTACTGGGATTGATAATTAAGCTATTCATAAAGTCCTTTTCACTCATTGCAAAAAAGCTATTTTATGCGAGAGTTTTTGCTTCAGAATATATCTTAGAATTCAAAATTAAAAGAAGTCTTTTAATGTAAAAGATTTTTCATAAAATTTTCTTAATCAATTAAATTTAATTTATACAGCGCTCATTTTCTAACAACCATATTTTGCATTATTTCTTACTTTACTCAAGTGATAATTACTATTTATACTATAAATGTTAATGATGCAGAAAAAATACTTAAAATCAACATTAATTTGAATGATTTCGTATTTATGATTATTTATTTGTAAGGCGATATATGAATAAATTAAATCTTTTGTATTTTTATTAGTTTATTATTAATTCTTTTAAAATTTTACGATTGCTTGTGATTGTCTAAGAAAAAAATAATTATAAATATTTATAGAGTTATCTTAAGGCCAAGAAATCTGCCCAATTATTTTTACGTGGATATCGAAAATCAAATTTTTGAAGTATAATAAATACATAATTGATTTTATTCGTTATTTTATAAATATTACCAAATCAACTTTAGAATGATAATGCAATGAATATGTATTTAGTAGATGTTAGGAAGATTAAAAATTATCAAATTAAAGAACAAATTAAAAAAGAATCGAATAAATTAAGAAAATTTGACTTTTTTGGGTATATTAATGAGCCTTCTAATCATCAAAAGAAAAAAGTTTTCGATGATAAAAATTTTTATCCGATTTTAATAATAAATCCTATATTCCAAAGCATTAATTACAATAACAACAATTTTGAATCTAATAACGACTATGATTCAAGTTTAATTGATAACAAAAATTATTCTTCAAAGATCAATATAAATTCAATTAATAGATCTGTTGATTCATTAGATTTCAATGAAATTAATAGCCAAACTATTAATTTGCATCAAAATTTAAATGAAAAATTCCGTCTTGGATTTATTGAATGAAATACCATTAATGATTATATCATTATTAAAATATGACTATTTACCAAATAATTTTTATAAATATAAAGAAATTGATTTATTTGAAATTCAAAATTTGATATTTAATAAATATACTTTAATTGTAAATTATTGAAAGATTATTAATATTTAATCTCTAATTCTAACCCAAACACTAAAATAAATTGTAAGTTTAATTAATTTATTTAATAATAATAAATAAATTTCGTTTTAAAATTTGTTAAATATGCATAGTTTTTAAAATCCTCAGTTTAAGAATAATTAGGGCTTTTAATTTCTATTAAAATTAATTATAAAAAACTTTTATTATTAATAAATATTAGTTGATTATTTGAAATTAATGTTTTATCGATATTTCTGTTGATTAAATAAAGAAATGATTTCTTTCAATTGAAAGAGATAAATAAATAAAAGGATTTAGAAACATTTTAATAAAATATATTATTGTTCCTTTAATTTCTTAAATTATTAATTTTTAACATTCTTTACCATCAATGAAAAATTCTCAAACATACTTGTTAATTTATAAAAAACAATTAATAGAATCTATAATTAACAAAAAAAACTTTAGTAATAAATCGGCTTATAAAGCTAAAAATGAAGTTGTAAATTCGCAAGATGATAAAAATATTTACCAATTATTCAATTGGGCAAAAAAAAAAGGTGGAATATTTGAGAATTTTCATATTGAATATTTAGATGAAAGCAATAGATACGTAACTGCAAAAAATCTAATTAAAGTAAATTATACAGATTTTAAATAAATTAAAATCATTTAAATTTATGTATCTAAACATTCAATTTATTTAGGAATCAGAGTTAATAGCGAAGTTTCCTGAAAAACTTATTTATTCAAAATCATCTGAAGAAGTTTCAGAAATTTATGAGAAAATAAAAGACTTGGAATTTTCAGATCAAATTGCTCTATATGTCTTTTTCACGAAAGAGTATTTGAAGGGTGAAAAATCTATGTATTTTGACTATATTAAATCATTACCTATGGATACAAGCTATTTTCCACATTATTACAAAGAAAAACTAAAAGATTATATAAAAGGCTCCTTATTAGAAAAAGAAGTAAATGATCATTTAATGATGTTTAAAAAAGAATATGACATATTATTACAAAGAGATCTTGCAACATTTTCATTTGGAGAATATATGAAAATGCGTTTAATTCTAGGTGCTAGACTATTCGAAGTTTCTTCAAAGGAGAATAGAGTAAAAACTTAATATTATAATATCAATTTAAAATCTTAAAAGTGTGGGCTTATTCCTGTTGCTGATTTATGTAATTTTCATCCAGAAAAAATAAACACCAAGTGGAATTATGATGAAAATAATAAATGGTTTACTATAAAGGCTTTAAAGGAAATTAAGAAAGGAGAAGAAGTATTAAAAAAATTTAAAAAAATAGATTTTCTTACAATATGGAGCATATAGCAATTTGTATTTTTTATCTTGGTATGGATTTACAATTATAGATAATCCTGAAAAAATAAAAGAATATCCGATAAATGTGACTATTGAAAATTCTAATTCTTCACTTAATTTAAATTTGAAAAATAAGAATAAGCATCTATTAAAACTAAATTTCGATTTGGATTTATATGCCTTAATAATAGAATTATCTTCTATTTACAATGTGGATGAATTTACAAATGGATTTTATTCTTTTAATGATATTAGCATAAATAATTTGGATTACAAAAAAGAAGACCCTAGACGAGAAAAGATAGAAAAATTAAAAAAACTTTTAGATCAATTAAAAATACTAATAAATAGCCAAATTAAAGGTTATTATAATCAAGAAATAGCAAAAGATCATGAAATACTAGAAGAAGCAATAAAATCTAAAGATTTTTATTTGGTCAATTTTTTTAATGTTGTAATTGAGGAGAAAAAAGTAAAATTTTTTTATTTTTGTGAAATTTTTTTTCAATTAGAAAATTAATAATTAAAAGATACTCCTAAATTATTTGACACTCATAGCTGATCTAGAGGATATTTTGAATAATTATTTCGATATTAATAACAGAATCATATTAACAAGGAAATTCATTGATAAATATCCTCATGAAAATTTAATTCATCAGCTAAGCTTAGATTTAAAATTATGAAATCATATTGAAATCAATTTAAAATGATTAGATTCTTAGCTTAAAGATGCATTTTTTAAAAGAAAATCGCAGATTTTATAAAATTATCTCAAACAAACATTTAAAGGAATTCATTAAATGGCAAACAAGCATAATTCTATATTTATTATTATTAATTTTTATTTTCTAAATTAAATTTAAAAAAGATTTAAAAAATAAAAAATTTTCAGTAATCTTTTCTTTTAATTATTTATTAACTTCAAAAATGCATAATAAATAAAAGATTATTTTATAAATTAAATTTTTTATAATGGATATCGCATTTGAAGCTGTCGGAAGCCAAGGCAAATATCAAAAAATAATTGCATTACTTGTTATTCTAGTAACTCCGTTAACATTGTTACTTAGCAGTGCATTTCCTTTTTTGACAAAAAAGCCCAATTTTTTGTGTAAAGAAAAAGATTCTATAGAAGTTTTTCATATGTGTGAAGAAAAGTATTTATGTAAAAATGATTTTTTTGAATATAAAAAGAATCCATCCCTAAGTTTAAACAATTGGTCTTATGATTATGATTTGTATTGTGAAAAATCCTATTTAAGTCCATTTATCGGAACTACGTTTTTTTGCGGAGGGATAATTGGAAGTATTTTTTTATCTCCTATCCCAGATAAACATGGGAGAAAAGAAATTTATAAAATTCTTATTATTGTTTTATTTATTTTACATTTAAATATTTTTTTTGCAATTAATGAATGGCACATCATATTAATTAATGTACTCATGGGTATAACCAGTTATGCATATTCAATGTCAACATTAATTATAACAGAATATATAGATAGAGCCACAGCTGGTATTGTTATGAGTGTGAATAATGCTATTTTTCCATTTTCAGGAATTTTAATTGCTCTATTTTTTGTATATGTCAATAATTGGAGATTTCTTTTTTTTATATCTAGTGCCTTATCTTTACTATGTGTGCTGATAAGCCAACAATATTTCTTTGAAAGTCCTAGATGGCTTAACTCAAAAAATAGGTTTGTGGAAACATTAGCTGTTTTTAAAGAGATAGCAAAAATAAATGATTCCGAAGAAAACTTCAATAAATTTTTATCAGTAAATAAAAGTAAAATAGATTAATTATTATTTATTTCAATTTACGTATTTTATAAGTTTATTTTCCGACTAATATATTTTTAATTTTGATTTATAAAATAATTTTATCATCCTTCGTAAAAAATAGACTTAATTCAAAAAACGACAAGTACCCTAAAAGAAATAAAAAAAACTTATAACATTTATGATGTTTTTCAATTTAAATCTCAAAGTCAAACCTTATCAATACTTTCTTTTGTTTGGTTTTCTAGTGGATTTTGCTTTTATGGATTAATCCTAAACCTTGAACATTTAGGTGGAGATATTATTACCGACTCAATAGTAACTTTTACAGGAGAAATTATATCTGAAATTATAAGTGGATATTTCGCTGATGAATTTGGCAGATTAATAGTACTCAAAAGTGCTGGTTTTATAGGGGGCTTCGGATTCATTTTTTATGAATTAGTTAGCAGTAGCACATTAAAAACTCTTCTTGTTTTTATGACAAGTTTTGGTTTTTCTGCAACTTTTAATGTTATTTATATCTACTCTCCTGAAATTTTTCCTACTTCAGTTAGATCAACTGTCATGGGATTTTTATATTTAATATCAAGATTAGGAGCTTTAATTGTTCCCACAGTTAGTGCGATAATACCGCACACTCCATTTTTATTTGGTATTTTAGCTATAATTTCGAGTTATCTGTGTTTTAAATTAACTGAAACTTTGGGAAGAGACATGGAAGATGACATGCCTGAAGTAAATAGACAGAAATCATTCTTATCTACATCTAATAGGAAATTGTCTAGGAAGTTCACAAGTAAATACTTCTCAAAATTTTCGTATAAAAAATCGATAGTTTCTGATTATTACTTTAAAATCGATGAAAATTGATTATATATTATTTATAAATAAAGACAATATATAGAGATTTTAATTATAAATTGCATTGTTTATTAGATTTTTTAATTGAAGGTATCTATTGATTTTAAAAATCTTTCTGAGTTTATACAATAGAATTTACTAAATTTAAGTTAAATACTTATAAATTAATAAGTTTTAGTTAAACATGATTGCTTGTATATGAATTGACTTTTAAACGAAATAACAAAATAAATATGGTTTTGTTATTTAAGAGTTTGTCAATTTATCATTTAAATTATTTTTTTTATTTTACTATTATTAATATAATATGTTAGTTATTTTTCAATAGAAAAATACCTAATGTCTGAAAGATTTGAAAAATATGAAAAATTGTCAACATCAATAGCGAAAAATAATCTCTACAATCCAGAAAGCTCAGATGAGGATAATGACGATAATTACAATATTTTACCAAAGAATCAATTTGATAATAAGTTCAAAAATTTCAGATCTCAGTTTAGAGAAAGTTTTATTAAAGATGATGAAAAAATAAATAGAGTGAAGCAACTAACTGAAAAATTATCAAATGTTCAGATAGAAGATTTAAATAAATATCCAAACAAACTAAATAAAGTAGAAACTAAATTCGAAGCAGTAGAAGATAACTTTCAACATACATATGATAATCTTAATTCAAAATATAATACTTTAAAAGACCACATTGCTGGAATGAAAAAAAGATTAGAAGAAGAAATCGATAATAAAGAAGATATGAGAAAGAATATTGGATTTAGATTAAACAATATTCAAGGAAAGATAAGATCGATGTTATTGGAAGAAAAAGAGCACTTTAAATTCTATACTGATAATATTTGTGCTAAATTGGAAGCTGAGCTGATCAAAACTGAAAACGAATTAAAAAGAGATGATGAAGTTTTAATGAAAAATATAAATGAAATAAAAGAAAATATAAAAGTAAGAAAGACAAAGATTTTTATATTAAATTCATTGATTGTAATAATATATATTAATTCACTTTGTAAATTTTTTTAAAAATCAAATAGATTGATTTACCAGAAATTTTAAACAAACTTAATTTTGAAAGAGACGAAAGAGAAAAATCGATGGATCTTCTGTATCAGGATATGACTATGGAATTTAATAAATTAAATGCTTCGGTAAAATATGTTTTCTAATTTTTAGATTCAAGAGATAACAGGCAGAAGAGACTATAGCGATAAAAATGCTGAAAATGCAATTAAAAAAATAATAGACTCTGTTCCTGAAACTATTTATTTAGAGAATGAAAATATGATGAAATTCAAAGATAATATTCAAAAATTACTTGATGAAACAGCCAATCAAATTTCAAACAAATAATTTTAAAAATTTTATATTAAAAACTTTATTTATTTTTCTGTTTTTTAAAAAAGTAAATAATATCATTTTTATCAACAATAACTAATTCAATCTATTTTATAATTTTCTTTATTTTCCTCTAAAAGAAGTATAAAATATACGAATATTATTTTATTTACAATGATTAAATAATATTCATCTTGAAATTGGATATATAAAA
>Ga0194116_10008407_pt1 | contig 10469 bp, 6 predicted proteins | sample TA2MahsurfametaG_4_FD_148617 | JGI IMG/M metagenome (GOLD analysis project Ga0194116, IMG submission 148617) | Freshwater microbial communities from Lake Tanganyika, Tanzania - TA2015008 Mahale S9 surface | ecosystem: Environmental > Aquatic > Freshwater > Lake | place: Tanzania: Lake Tanganyika... | reverse complement strand
TATAATAATTTTATGCAAAAATTTTGAATTTCTAATTATTAATTATAACAAATAATGGAAATGAAAAATACTGCTTAAAAAGTTTTATTTTAATTTGACTTAAATTTTAAGTTATAAGATTATTCTAAGAAATGATCCAAAGTTCAATTAATTATTTTTCCCAAACTAAATAGATCTATATTTAATTTATTGAATGATAAGAATTTTAATCAATCGTATTATAAGAAATTATAAAATAATTAGATTTTATAATAAAAATTTGAATAATTAAGATTTATTCTCCTTTTTTTTCTTTGAATATATTTTTCCTACAACTAAAATTGTCTTGATTAAAATTATTAATTTAACGAATTTTATTACTAAAATTCCACTAACAATTAAATGATTTTAAATAATTTTCCATTATTTTTAAATAATTTTTTAAAAAACAAATTTATAAATAAATAGATTGATTAATTCTTAGGATTAAATTAATAAAATAAAATATTATAAATCATTACAGAGAAGAAACTCAAAATAATTAAATTTTTAAAAAATGTAAAGATATATTAAAGCTAATTAATTTGATAAAAATCTAATTCAAAAATTACTTTCAAATAATTTTTTCCTGTAATTTTTTGTTATAAAAAATATTTATCAAGTTTTTCTGAGATTGATTTATATCATTCAAATATGGCTCAAAATCACTTCGTAAAATAAAGTAAATTTCAACAATACAAAAAACAGCTAGCTTTCTTACGTCTGAAGTGTGATGAGTTAATAACTCAAATAATACATCAATGAAAACTGGTAATAGAATTAGAAGCCTTTCTTCTTCTATTTTTGGGATAGAATTTTTAATACAATTTAAGATTGTCAGTATTAGGCTATTAGATTTCTTGAAATTAATATGCTTCGAAACAAACTGTATAAATAAATCTGGATCAAAATAATGAGATAAACTCATAAACAAATCTCGAAAATCATCATTTAATTCTTCATCAAAAAATTTTTCGTAGATAAAAATAATTTTTTCAATTAAAATATCTAAATAACTTGAAAAAAAATGTACATAATCAATATCCTTCAATGAATCTCGAAGAAAAAAGACTATTTTATCTACTTGATTTAATTTAATCGAATTCAATTGTGATAAAAATTCTCCTATATTCTTTTGAGGATTGCTGCTTATAAAATATAAATAATAAGCGTATTCACTCGCATTTAGCATTGAGATAATATCAGCATTAGATTTTTTATCCAATTTGTCAGTTGTTTCATTCATTTTTATTGAATTTCTTATGAATTTTTCATTATTTATCGATTTATTCTGTTGGTTTTCTTGATTATTACTATGATTATTATTTTTTTCAGAATTAATTTCTTTATTGTAATTCGATTTATTACAATTCACATTATTTATAGGGTCGATTTTCTTTAAGTTTTTCGAGCTTTTTTGAATTTTTGTTATGTTCTGATTAGAATTTAAATGTTCTGCAGGTGAATTATACAAATCAAACTCAATGATTTTTGGAGGATTTTGAACTTTGGTAATTTTATCAAAATTTTGGCGAATATTTAATAAATTTATATTTTTAGAACCGTTATTATCTGATTCTAAAAGCTTATCAGTTTGATTCACTCCATCATTAAAAACGATATCTCCTAATTCTCTTAATGGAATAGTGTAATTGTTTTTTTCATTAAAATAATTATTATTATTAAAATAAAAATATTCATTGTTAAGAATATTATTTTCTTTGAAATGGGTTGAAAATGTATAATTGGATATATTGTTATTCTTATCAAGATAATTTTTTTGATTTATCGAAGTATTTTCATTTTTATTTTGAATTCCATTGGCCTTTCCTAACTCATTAATTTTACTTTTAAATTTATTAAAAAGCATATTTTTATTTTTTTCTAAAAAAAAGTCTAAATATCTTCTATATTCATCATTCAAGAGTTTATTATATATTAGTATAATTAAATCTGTATATTTCTCAAATAATATCTCAAATATATCTAAAATTTTAAATTTTATAAAACTTTGAGTCTCAAGTTTTCCGCTTTTTAATATTTCTATTAATTTTACAATAAATTCCAAAAGCGTTTTTTCATTAGCAAAAAATGATGTTGTAAGAGGAATCAAATAATTAATATATTCAAAAACTATGTTCAGAATTTGATCTGATGCCTCTGGATCTACTAATTGTATGATTGCTACTATAATTATTGTTGGATCTACTTTTGTTTTTATAGTATCCATTAAATTTTTTGCATTTTGAGCTATTTCATTTTCTTTTATCAAGTGCAAGATTGATAATTTAATTATTATAATAAAATTTTCATTTGTAAAGAAATCTATCATAAAGAATATAAACTTTGATAAATTCTTAGTTATTTGTATTAAGAACTTTTTTGGAAGATCATTGTTTTTAGGGATGTTATTATTATTTAATTTTATTTGATTTTGTTGTTTATTTTGTTGTTGAGCTGCTATAGCATTGCTAATGTGTTCAGAGAAATTATAGTAATGGTTACTATTTAGATTTATATTATAATTGGAAATATGATAATTAATAAGGGATTTAACAAGGGCTTTATTCAAATTCTCAATATTTGAATATATATCATTAAAGATTAAAGAAACATTTTCCAATAAATTTATTTTTTTGTGAATTTCTGCATCTACTAATAAGTTTAGAATATCTGAAATATTTGCATCGATATTTTGGGATTTAGACCTTAGATTTTGAGGATTATTCTGATTTATGATCTTTAAATGTTTGTTTATATCTATATTTGAATCTCTCATGAAATTATTTACATAAATATTTTCATTATTGATAGATTTTTTTACATTGACTTCATTTTTCTCAAAGACATTATTATTCATATTGGTATTTTGCTGAACTTGATTTTCAAACTTCTTAATTAAATTTTGACTAATTGTATTGCAATTTTCATTATTATTTTTGTTTACAACATTTTCTACTAAATTTAAATTTTTAATATCAGTATTCAATTTATTAATTAGATTTCCATTCTCTTGCATAATTTCGTTTTTCAAATAGTTATTAGGATCTTTGGTTGTTGATTTAGTTTTTGGAATAAATGCAAATTTTTTATTTTGGGAATTTTTAGTGTTTTCTAATAAAATATTCACATCATCGTCGTTATTTAGATATTTCATCTGATTTGAAAATTCAAAATTATCTTTAAAATCATTTTGCAGAGATTGATTATTCGGAGAAATCGAAGTTCTATTTGTATTTTTATTAAAAATATTTAATTTATTTGTATTACTTTGACTTATCTTATTATAGTTTTTGTTTAAGTTTGACATATCATAGGTTTGATTTATACCAATTTCAGATTTATAATAAAAATTTTCTTCATTAGGATTATTGTTCAAATTTTTAATTTTTCCATTTTTAGACGGTGTTCCTGAATTAGATTTTATTTGAGAAACCATTTGTGAGATTTTATCATCCGTATTTTCTTTGAAATTTGGAAATTTAGAAAAGTTTGTTTTGTTAGCTTTACTGATAATTTCATTTTTGTTCTCATAATTTTCAACAAAAATTTTCTGTCCTTGTTTTATATATTTTTCATTATTCCTCTCTAAAAGATAATCATTTTCAATTGATTCTTGTTTAAAATCAGAATTATTAGAGATTTTTTTATTCATTATGCTCGAATTTTGGAAAACTTCTTTTTTATTTTTATTATCATAGTTAATTTGTTTATTATTACTGAAATTTGGTTGATTTTCACTATAAAGATCGCGGAAATATTTACTATTTTGAATTATGCTGTCATTTTTCATTATGTTTATTTGTTCTTCTAAATAATTCCTTCTTTCTTTATTTGGAGAATTATTTAAATCAACATTTCTATTCAGATTTTGACTTTTATTAGAATTTGAGCAATTGATATTTTGATTTCCAGCAATAACTTTACTTATATTGTCATTTTTATCAGATTTAAAATTTACAGTATTTTTATTTTTAAAATCAATATATGAATTTTTATTCATTAAATTTTCGTTTTGATAAGGAGAATTTCTTTTATTTCTGTTTATATTTTCTAAATTTTTGTCAATCTCAATAGAATTTTTATTATTTTCTTCTAATCTATTCTTTGTATTATAATCAATATTATTAAAATTATTACTTTTATTCACTTTGTAATCAGTATTAATATAACTAAAATTATCAGAATTTTCATCTTTTTCGAAATTATAGATGGTATTTCTTAAATTAGTATTTGCATAATTTGAATTTATTTTATTTGAAGAAATAGTAGTTAAATCTTTATCTCCATAATCATCATCATTATAATTAGAGTAATTATTCAGTTTAGTTTGTTTTGTTTTATTTTCTTGTAAGTTATTGTTATTGGATTTGTTATTATAATTGTAATTATCATAATCATTATTTTTATTTTTAAGAATAAAATTATTATTATTTTTTAAACCATTTTCTATTTTTTCCTCTGTTAATTTTTTCTGGTTTGGATTTGTTTTAATAATTTCATTTAAATTATTTCCAATTAAGCTTTTTTCATTATCCTCCTCTATCAAGTCATTATGCTCTGAATCTGTTGAAATATTATTCACGTCCCAACTTTTCATATCTTCTATCACAGCCTTTTGTGTTGCTAATTCAAAAAGTGCAAATATTTTCTCAGCGTTTTGTGGAAAAATTTCTCTAAATACTAAAAAAAGTTTTCTAGCATTAAACCTTACTTCGGCATTTGCATCATGGATAATACCTCTTATAAAATCTTCCAAACTTTCAATTACACTTGTGAAAACATTATCGTTATAATACTTCAAAGCGATAATCATATTTTTCACACAATTAAGCCTAATTTGCGTTCCTTTGCTTTTTAATTGTTCTAACAATTTGGTGAGAATTTTAGAAGATTCTACATTTTTAATTATTTTTTTAATTGTTTTTGCTCCTGTTTCAGAAATTAATTTATTAGCAGAATTAACGACTTTAAATAAAGTATTAATAGAAATGAGTTTTTCCAAAGCAGATTCAATTAAATTCCCTAAATTTTTAGCACAAAGAACCAAAGACCTGCAAGCTTCTTTCATTAGCGAAGATCTTAAATCTAAAATCTGAATCGAAAAATTCATAAAAAGCTTTTGATTTAAGTATTTTATAAATGTTTTTGATTGTCCATAATTACCTAAGCTAATCGAACCTAAGGTTTTTATCGCGGATTCTCTTTTCTTCCAGTCTGCTTTATTATCTTTTGTAATATCCATGATTTCATCTAATGATTTTATCAAATCACGTTCATTTTTAAAATCTTGAATAATGAAATCACTAAAATCATTCCAATCCATTTATTTTCTTAGTTTTTTATTATAGATAAAGTTTAAAAAATAAGAATTTCATGTTTTTTAAAAAAATTAATATGGATTAAATTGCGTTTTAAGTTTAAATATATTTCAATTATCTTTCCCTAGCTTATATTTTTAAATGAATATAATTTTTTGGAATACATTTCGTAATTTTTAATTTAAGATATAAATTCATTTTTTCAATTTTATTGAGAAAAATCTTCTTTTCGTTTAAAATAAAATAATATTAATATATATGTCTTTGCTTGATAAAATTTAAATAAATGATTTAATTATTATTTTTGAAAACAAATAATCTATTTAATTTATTGCTTCATCATGAATCAATAAATCAATAATTACAATAAATATATAAATATTTCATTTATTAAAAATTCAACAATTTCATTGTATAAGTTGGACTTGGAAATAGGGGATTTTCGTTCTTATTTAATTCTTCATAAAATTTGCTTTCTTCAGTCATCCCAGTAAAAACAAGCAAACTATCAATCCCTCCATTATTTGCAAATTCAATATCAGTATGTAAATTATCTCCAATCATTAAAATTTGATTTTTATTAATTTTATCAATACCATGTGTTTCCATTATAGTTTCAAGTGAACGTGGATCAGGCTTGGAGATTATAGTTGCTTGAATATCAGTAGTTGTCTCGAGTAATTTAATTATTCCAACTGAACTAGGAAACCTTTTATTATTAACTAAATAACAGCTATCTTTTGTAGCTCCAAAAAACTTTTTAGTTTGCATTATAACATGGGTTGCATAAGCTAGTTTATAATAATTTATTTCATCATCGAAACCAGAGACACAAGCATCAAAATTTTCTTCAATTTCATCTGAAAAATTTTCTGCTTCATTAATTTTAAATGATTTTTCTGAATGCATTTTCCCTCCTACTACTATAAATCCTTCCTCTTCTAAAGTTTGTTTAAAACTTTCAGTTCCAATTAAATAAATTTTTTTGATTTCTCTCAAGTGGTTTTTTATATAAGATGCAAGTAAATAACTTGCGTTTAAGATGCATTTAGGATCATTTATTTCTTTACATAGTTCTGTTATACCAGCTTTAATTAGTTTTTCTAGGAGTTCTTTTCTTGTGTGGCGATTATTGTTAGTGAGAAAATATACTTTTTTATTTTGTTTTATTAATATTTTTATTGTATCAACACAGTCTTGCAAAATCCGATTCTCCATCCAAACAACGACATCCATATCGAATATATAGTATTCATATCTTTCAATAATTTCACGGAAGTTGTTTAGATGTTTTAATTTTTGATTGGGTTTTTGAGTTTCCATTTCAAATTTTTTCAATGTAAATTTTTTCTATCTTTTTATTTAATTTTTATTAATTTATATTATCTTTTAAAAATTTATAATATTGAAAAATATTTTTGTTGAAATTTTTAATTTTTTTATTTAAATTACTATTGTAGAGTAAATTAATAAAAATAATTTGAAATAGTGATGATTTTTAAAACCAAGAAACTGGAAATTATTTTTTTAAAAAGCTTTAAAAAAGCAATGAATCTTGAAGTTTGTTATTTGAATGAAAAAATAAATATTATAATTTATTTTTAAGTAAATAAAAAATTTAATCGTGAAATAATTTCATAATTTATCAATATATTAATAAATAATATATATATCCTCAAATTTATTATTTTATATTTTTATTTAAATTTTCAATAAGTTATTTTTTGATTTAATTCTTAAATTTATTTCTTTCAAAGATTTGAATTTTTTAAATGAAATTGCAAATATATTAAGTGCATTCTTATCCAAATTTAGATTTATTATTATAATATATTTAAAGATTTCTTATAATCAGTCTGCATAATGATACATTTATTAATATAAGCAACTATCTATAAATAATAATAATTAATATCATTTCATTTTCGAAAAATTTTTAATTGTAAATTTATTTTATAATATTTTTTATACACCTTAAAAGTTTAAAATCATTTGTTATCAAAATCTCGATTTTTGAAATTAAAATTCAAATGTAGTTGATTATCATTATAAAATTTATTAATGTTTGAAAAATCATTTACTTTAGCCTCATTACGTTTAGAATAATTAAAATTGGTTTTATTCTTATTATTTATTCTTGATATTTGAGTTCCCATCTATTTCATCAATCAAAACACTATCTTTATTCAATTTGTTATTAAAATTAATATTGGTAATATTTTCATTTTTATTACTAAAATCTAAATTTTTATTCATTCTATTCTTGATGTTTTCCTCTTCTTCAATTAGCATCCATTTTTCAAGATTTTTAATTATGTATTTATTCATCCCTTCAGAAAGAGGAATTATTGAAATAATTAAAGAAAATGAAGGCATAATGATGTTTTTGATAAATCCTATTTGTGATTTAGAAATCATAGTATTTTCTCTATCACATAAAAATGAAATTGGCAAATTCATTTTTTTTTCTTTATCACCCTGATTAAAAAACTCTCTAAATATTAATTCAGACCATTTCAACTCAATATTCCAAGGCTTTGCAGGATGTGCAATATCTCCTATATGTAAAATATAATTCATAAATTCTTGCTGAAGATCGAATTTTGAAAAATTATTATTTTGATCCGCAAAAAAATCGACTAAAGATTTATCCTGTTTAGATTCAAGGAAATAATTAAGTTTAGAAGAGATTTGCCCAAAAATTTTTGAATGAAAACCCATATCAGTTGACAAAACACATTCTATTGTACGTTTTCTTAAAATTTTGAAAAACTCTTTTTTCATGTTATCAAAAATATTGAAATTGTTGTTTTGAATAAGAATAAAGGCTTGAGCAAGATGATGGTTTTCTAAAGGAGACTTGTCTAAAATTTGATTTAAATTAATTATGTTACCATTATAATAGGTTGAGATTTCAGAAAAAGTTTGAATTAAAAATGTATTTGTAAATCCAGGATGCTTATAATCGTGAATTAAAGCTGAGAAAAAAAGGCTCAATGTATCTATCCCATCTAATTGTAAAATCTAAAAGTAAATTATATTGAAAAATCAACTAAATTATAAATTAGATTTTGTTATAGAATCTTTTAAATTAATTACTTCATCAAATTTACAAGTGTTACAAAAATAAAAAGCTGTTTGTAAAACATCAGCAGCATGAAAATCCTAAAAAATTTTATAAAATTATTTATTTTATTAAATTATATTATAATATTGATTTAAGTCTATATTTTTATTTTTTGAATACATTATGATAAAAAGCATCAGGTGGTAGTGTATAACCAATTCTTATCTGGTTGATAAAATCAGGAAATTTATAAAAGTTTATGAATTTATTTATATTCTTGTAATGGAAAATTGGATAAGAAACATTGAATAATAGATTTTCCCTTCCAATTTTCTCAGCGTATTCAAAAACATCAAACTCTGGTCCAAATTCCTCAAATTTCGCAGCTTTTAAATTGACCAAAGATTGAGTTTCTTGAGGCTTAAATTCTTCTATTGGAGTCTCACTCATAACTTGCTTTCCTATTTTTCAAAATAAAAGAAATATTTAAATTGATTCTGAATTGTGAGAGGGATAATTTAAACTTTTGAGTATTTATTAATTAAAATTAATATAAATTTTTAATTTTATTTTTAAATGTTCTTCATTTAAGATTTATATAAAATTTAAAATTTTTTAGTTAATTTTTAAAAGATTTCTATTTATATAAAATAATAAATAGAATTCCAATATTCTTAACTGATTAAAATTAAAGACATTGGAACATAATTTCAAATAACCACACTAAAAATTTATATTCTTAACAGTACTCAATAATTAATAGTATTAAATATTTTGTGAAAAATTTTAGTAAAAATAAAATAAATTGAATTAATTCGTTAAAATAAAAGTTTTTATTATTGAAATTAACTCTCTAAAACTTAATGATAGTTATGAAAATCCAAATTTTTGTTAAAACAATTAAAATAAAAATAAATCTTTTATTACCATAATTTTGAATATCTCTAGATAGTAAAATTTCAGATATATTGTTTGAGTATTCATTATAAAAATCACATTCTTCTTTAGATGTCTTTTCATGTATCTTTATTTTATACATGTTATCAGATAAGATCTCTTTAATTACCCATTCTACTTCCTGAACTAAATCATTTTCATCATTTTGAATTAATTTTCTTTTGATTTTGTTCATAGTTTTTACTATTTTTTCAATTGAAGTTTGTGGAATCGTTTTTAATTCTAAAAATTTTTTATAATCTGTACAATTGGCAATGGTTTTCGGTTTAAAATCTGATCTTTGGAAGTTTTTTCTTTCATGTTTTATTTTTTCTTTTTCTTCTCTAAAATTTAAATTATTTCTATTCTTTTCTAATATGCCAGTATCAATTATTTCTTTAGTGTTACTTCTTAAAATTGATTTTTTACTATTGTTATAATTGTTGAAATCTTTTCTTTCATCATTGTTGGAAAAATTAAATATTTTATTATAATTATCTTGTTGGGAAGGATTCAATTTTGGATTTTTAAATATTTTTTGCTCTATGTTATTGTTATTTATTGAAAATTCACTGCTTTTTTCAATAATTTTATCGTTTACCACTTCTTGCATGTTTATTTTGATTATGATATTATTTTTATTTTGTAATATTAAATAAATATTAATCAATCTTTGAAATCTTAAATTTTTATAAGTATGTAAATTTAATTTAAATCATATCATACCAAACTAAACTTTTCTATAAATAAATAATTAAAAAATAATCAAAATTTAATATTTTCAATAAATTTGAAATTCAATTAAGACATCAATCATTTTCTAAAATATAAAAATTTTCATAAAAAGCAAAAGTTAAAAGAAATGAAAAAAGAATCATTATAATTTTTTAGTATTATAATCTTTATGTTATATTTATAATAATTTATTATAACTAAAATCGTTAAACATTTTGAAAAATTCTATTCTAAGCCTAAATTTTTAAGTTGAATAAATTTTTTTTTTATAAATAAAATTTCTTACTTATATTAATTTTAATTTGTATATTTTAAAAAGAAAATAATATATTTATTTTGAATTGATTTTTGATGAATCTAATTAAAATAGAATAAATAATCTTGAATATCCA
>Ga0194116_10008406_pt1 | contig 10470 bp, 7 predicted proteins | sample TA2MahsurfametaG_4_FD_148617 | JGI IMG/M metagenome (GOLD analysis project Ga0194116, IMG submission 148617) | Freshwater microbial communities from Lake Tanganyika, Tanzania - TA2015008 Mahale S9 surface | ecosystem: Environmental > Aquatic > Freshwater > Lake | place: Tanzania: Lake Tanganyika... | reverse complement strand
ATTTTTATAGCATAATTTTTTAAATTTCGCATCCAAATTAACCTCTTTAATATTTAATAAACAATTGAACAAAAGCTTTTTGATTAATCTTGTCATAAATTAATTTTTTTAATTGATGAAGTTCTTCACATTTTTCAATTATTAGTGAGTTCTTACCTTATTTTATAAATATTACTTTTTTTGAAAAATTAAAATAATTTTCATAAATATATAATGTGCAAAGATTACCAAATAAGATTATTCTTTCTTATTTAAATATTAAGCTTGAGAATTAAAAAATTTTTATGAAAATATTTATTTTCTTTAACTATTAATCTTATGAAAATCTAAAAAAAACATTATTTATTTAGGGAATTTAAATAATTTTCCTTTATTAATAAATTTTCAATGCTTAATCAAATCAAATTAAATTTAGAAATTTAAAATTTTGCGAAAATAAATGGAATATATTCAAAATTATTTATCACAAATCATAAATTATAAGAATTTAATTGTTGCATCTGGAATAATTTTAACATTAGCTTATTATATAAGGAAATTCATAAATGGACCAAAATGCATTGTTAATTCAAACAATTTAAAAGAAAAAATAATCATTATAACAGGAGCAAATGCCGGAATAGGATTAGAAACAGCTTATCTTCTACTAAAAAAAGGAGCCACTGTAATATTTGCATGTAGAGACGAAAAAAGAACTTTAGCAGCTATAAAAAAAAGAATAACTCCTTTTTATCAATCAAAAGCAGTATATATTAATTGTGATGTTTCAAGTTTTGAAAGCATTGAAATCTTCTGTGAAACATTCAAAAAAAAATTCTCTCATTTTGATATTCTAATAAATAATGCAGGAGCTATGTTTAATACTTTTAAAAAACTAAAAAATGGTATGGAAATATCATTAGCCACTAATCATTTTGGGCCAATGTACTTGACCATGCTTCTAATTAATAATATTAACCCAAAAGGAAGAATTATTAATGTTGGCTCAAGTTTACTAAAAAATTATAAATTTGATAAGGAAGAATTAGAAAAGGACATTTTATTTGAAAAAACACAAAGAAAATATGATTTTGTTAAGCAATATTCTTTATCCAAACAAATGCAGTTTGCTTTTTCCAAGTTTCTTTGCTCAAAAGGATTTAAAAATAAATATTCTACTATCAATTTTAAATCTGTCTGCTTACATCCTGGAGTTATATTAACTGATGCACAATCAAAATTTAAAGGTTTCTTTATTAATTTGGTATTATATTTAACTCTTCCATTATGGTTTATTTTCACAAAATCTATTTTTTACGGCGCTCAAACTACTTTGCATTGTGCTTTAGAAGATTACGATAAATTGGAATCTAAAAAATACTATTCAGATTGTGATGTGACTTATCTTCCTCTCTTTCTTGAAGATAAGTATTATAATAAAGAAATGTTATATTATATTTATTTACTTTTGGAAAAATACTACAATTTTGAAAAAATGCCTAAAGATGCTAGAGATATAATAGAATTAATGAGAGAATATTCTAATAAATAAAAAAAATTGATTCTTTTAAAAATTGAATATTTTTAAGATATTAAGAAAATTTTAACAAACGAATATTAGTAGTTTTTAATAATATCTTCAGTCAGATCTGAAAGTTTAGATAAATGATTTTAATATATCTAGTTTAAAATAAAATGTAAAATAAATAAAAACTTAAAAATTTCCAAAAAATAGTATTGAATTTTATAATGTCATTGAATTTCTTAACATTTATCACAAATCGAGGTAAACAAGCACCACTTTGCAAGTTATAACTTTTTTCTGCTAAACTAGTCCCTTGTTGAATTTTATGTAACTCATTTTCTATCTGTATATCCATTTTATTATTTACAATTAAATCTATCGATAAATCATTACTAGCAAAATATTTCTCAGTATCTTTTTTAGAATATTGATAATAATATTTCAATTCTATATCAGAAAAGAAACTTTTAATTTCTATTTTTCTTTCTTCAAATTTTTCTAAATTTTCGTAATATTCAAAAGATTTATATTCATTTATATCAATTAAAGATTTATGAAGTAAATTTATTTTTTTTTTGAAGAAGCTATCAAATAAATAAGCGCCACATTTTATTTTATGATCAGTATTAATTGAATTTTGATTTTGAACTTTACAAGAAGGAATTAAACTATTTTTTTTTATATTTGTACTCGATTGTTCTAATTTTGAAAAAAATTTTGAATATCCAGTTGCTTTTGATATTAAATTATCATAATTTATAGATTTTGAGCTTTCATTGAATTTTGAAATACAATATTTCCTAATAGGAAATTTAGAATATGGGTTTTCAATGCTACATGTTTCAAATATTTTATCTAATAAATTTTATTTATTTAAAGTTTATAGTTCTAAAAGAAGATTAATTAATATATTTGTATTTAATCTTAAAAAAAATTTTTTCATTGAGTATATCCAAAAATGTTAAATTTTTATAGATATGTTTTTACCTAAATTTATTTGAGGCAAGTTTTTATTTAATTTTGAGATCTTATCATCGGAATATTCAAGAATATTTTCTATTAAACATATCTTCTGAGATTTTTTTAAGTTGTCATTATCATTTATGTTATTATCAATAAAAGCATAATTTCTCATTAGAACGTCGAAATAAATTCTATTTTTTATTTTATCATATTTCAAACCATCATCAAAATTTGGAATGATCAAAACACAAAATAAAGCACTACAATTAACATATAATTTAAATTTTTTCAACTTATTTAAATCTAAATTTCTAATATATTCTTTAGCATCAAATATTTGTTCATAAGGAGGCATCCAATCAGAGGGATCAAATTCTGCAGCTAAGTCATAAATATTATAATAATTTGTTGAAACCAAATTTGATTGCTTATAATATTCATTATATATTGGTCTATCATAAAAATAATTATAATTATAAGTGTTATAGGTCGTGCTATAGTAATAAGGGTGATAATAATGGAGTCCGAAAGGATTATAATAATAAGCATAACTGTGCCCATAATAAGGAAAATAATAAATATCAGGATAGTAATAATAATGTCTATAAGTGTATCCGCTATAGACAGGAGTGTAATTATAAATAACTTTTTGTTTGATTACAGTAGAGGTATTAGAATATGATGTTCTGTATGTACTGGGATAATAAGATTGAGAATTTACAATCGACTTTGATTGATATATATTATTGTTATTTATATGAAAATTATTATATGACGGATATTGATATTTAGGTTGATAGTTTTGATTTGAATTCACTAAATTATTCAACAAATGAATAATTAAATATTAAATAAACATTAATTTAAATTTAAATTAAAAAAATAGAGTTAAAATATAAATTTATAAAAGTTTATTTTTTTACTGTTTTGCATTGTCTTTGAATTCGAAGATGTAATTGAAATTGAATTTTTATTATTCGTCACATAAGTGGATGTTTTAGTTGAATGAGTATTGAAGCTAGATCCTTTTGAGCTTGAATTAGAATCTAAAATAAAATTATTATTATATAATTTATTTAAATAAATTATTATTAGATATATTCTTAAGTATAAAAATTACAGGAGTTTGATGAAGAAGAGCCAAAAGAGCTTCCTTTACTGCTACTTTTAGAATTATTGATTCCTAAAAATTTTTGAGTAGGAGAAGTTGAATGACTTGTTGATATATTTGAACTACTTGATTTACCAAAACTTGATTCTTTTGAACTAGATTTACTCGTTGTGGAGCTCACACTCCCTTTTGATGAAGAGCCACTTCTTCCACCTCCACCTCCACTTCCTCCTCCTCTTCCTCCTCCTCCTCCTCGTCCTCCTCCTCCACCACCTCTTTTAACTATTTTAATTGGTTCATCTTGTAAAATTCTAAAATTATTGCTAGATACTTTATAATTATAAAAATTATTATTAATAGCATCAAAACTTTTATTTTTATTAAAATCATTCTGATTGATATTTGAATTTAATTCTTCTTCTAAAATAGGATTCATGTTTGTGATTAAATTAAATTCTTTTTTATTTCCTAATTTTTCATCGCCACAAATATAACATTCATATAAACATTTTCCATCTTCACATACAAAAGAAAAAGTGCTGTTGGATTGCATCAGATTACTATAAATGAAATCATTCAAAAAACTTTGTTGTTTATTTTTGCTGATATTACTATCGAAGTTATTTATTTCTAAATAAGAAAACATCGAATTGCTTAATCTAATATCTTTGAAATATTGATCAGAATTAATTAAAATATTTTCTATCTCTTTCGAAATAAAATTTCCATTTTTATTATTAATTTTAGCTAAATGATCCTCCTCTTCTAAACTTTTTTTGGCATTTTTTAATTTCTCGATTTCAAGAGGATTTAAATCAAAAAAATAATTGCTATTTTTAACATAAAATATTTCTGCTCCCATAACATATGAATTATTATTAGGATTATTTATGCCTTGTGAAGTAAAGCTATCAACTATACGTATATAAATTACACAGTATTTATCACAACAGGAAACTTCCATAAAAGTTGAATCATTCTTAATGATGTTTGTATTATCCCAAACAAAATTGGGGTTTGAACAAATAGGACAATCAGCAATGCAAATTTTATTTTCACATCTAATATAAAAAAAAGGAAAATTTGATACGTCAAAAGTACTTTTTATTATTGAAAAATCGATATCGTATCTACCAATGTAAGTTCTCAACCCTTGGGGATTTTTATATAAAGCGATTGGGATGGTTGTGTATAAAGCATCGATTTCATTTAGATTAAGTTTATTATATATTGCATTTTTATATCTTATGCATTGATACCAAGAATTTAAGTAAACTTGGGGATTATTAGGATTTGTCCCTATCTCCAAATTTTTATTAGATTTTAATTCATTTTTTAAGTTAGCTTTTTCTTGTAATTTATAAATTTCATCATTTTTATCTTTTTCAGAATCAAACAAGAAATTTCTGGAAAAATAATTACATTCAGATGAACCACTTAATATGTTCAAAGAATCAACAGCTGAATTTATAACAGTCTTCGAATAATTATTTAAATTAATTATATAATCATTGCAACTGTTATATACATCTAAATAAATATTAGAAAAGTTTTCACCAGTAAAGGCTCCATTTTCATCTCTTAAATTAAAAATAAAATCTTTGATTTTTGTTAATTTTAAAGTTTTTTTATCAAACTCTTCTATATATTCTTCATCAAATATTTTGTTATAATGTTTTTTATTTACACATATTAAAGATATATTTTGAATCATTATAGTATTCAATTTATTAAAGCAAGTGGAAAAACCACTATTTAAGTTATTGGTTTCTTTTATCATTTCCCTTATAAAATTTGTTGTTTCTTCTTGAAATTTTTCATCAATTTTTTTTTCAGGATTGATTTCGTTAATTATATTTGCAGGTATATAGAAAGAACCGAGACCATTTTTAGCATTTTTGGATTCTTGGCTCAAAAATTCAGCTAAAATTAAAGAATCTTTCTGTATGTGATTTGATAATGTTTTAATCATATTTTCTTGATCACAGCAAAAATTTTCATTAGCATAAAATTTGAATTCATTGAGAATAAGTAATTTAAATTGATCAGGGAAATTATCGAAAAATAAGCTAAAATCTTGATAGCATTTTTTAACTGGTGTTTCAACTGAAGACCATGCTAAAAGATAAATATAAACATTTTTTTTTAATTTAGAAGATCATGTGGATTAAAAATAAATGAAAGAATTAATCAGATGTATAATAAAAATGAAAAAAAAATTAAAAATTTACTTTCGGAATTAAAACCTGGAAATTTATTTGCTTGATTCTCTAGAATTATTTTAATCTTTTTTTCAATAATTTCAAAATTAGAATATAAATCTTTATCAATATTATGCAATGTAGATGGATTCTCAGTATTTTCTAGATTCATCAAAAAATCATTTTTTGATATATCGAATGAATTCATAAATGAAGTTAATGGTTTATCATCAATTTTGCAATTAAATTTTTGGAGTATTAATAATATAACTAAAGCGAAGCTCAAAAAATTTTTATTATAGTGCTTCATATAATTGATATTATTTATTTATTTTAGTTTAAATTCTCTAAATGAAAATTTTTTGACATAATTATTTTCCATAATTATAACTTAAAAATTCATATAAAAAAAACAATAATGGAAAATCCTTTCAACAAGAGCTTCAATCTTGAAGAATTTTTTAAATCATTTTCAACATTAAAAATTAAAATCTCTGAAGATAAGCATATTTTGACAATTAGTTTTAATAGGCCAAAAGAATTAAATGCCTTAAACGAAATAATTTTTATAGAAATAGGAAAAATTTTCGGAAGCATTGATAAAATACTAGAAAAAGTTGATATTAGAGTAATAATATTAAAAGGTGAAGGAAAAGCTTTCTCAGCCGGTTTGGATCTTAAGTCAAAAATACCTGAATTAATAATGCAACTAAAGTCTAATGAAGATCTCGATGTAAGCAGAAAAGCTTATTATTTATATTCGTTTGTACGTCAAATGCAAGAAAATTTAGCAAAAATAGAAAATTGCCCATTACCTGTTATCGCTTCTATTCATGGTTATTGTCTTGGAGGAGGAATGTCTATTACATCGTTTTGTGATTTTCGCCTTACTGAAAAGAGTGCAGTTTTTTCTATTAAGGAAGTTGACATCGGTTTAACTGCAGATATTGGTTTTATTCAAAAAATTATTAAACAAACAGGAAGAGAAGGTTTAATGAGGAAACTTACATTTACTGGAGAAAAATTTTTAGGAGATAAAGCATTGCAATATAATATTGTTGATGAATGCTATTCTAATAAGGAAGAATTGGAAAAAGAAACTCTAAGAATCGCAGAAGAAATGGCACAAAAATCGCCTATGGTTTTATGGGGAATCAAAAGAATGTTTAATTTTGCAAGAGAGAATTCATTGAGCGCTTCTCTAGATATGGTAGCCACTATGAACTCAGGATTAATTCAAGGAGATGATATGATTGAATCAATTACTGCATTTTTAACTAAAAGGAATGCTAAATATGCGAAAATTTAAATTTTTTTTTATTTTCTAAACTAATAAATCTTTTATTTAGCATTGGTTTAATAATATCAAATCAATTAAAAATAAAGAGGATTTTATATTCTTTTAAAAATAATGTCATAATTTTAAATTTTAATTTTGGATTATAGATATATCTGAAAATGCATTAAGAACACTTTTAAAAACTCTTAATTTTTTTATAAAATTATTAAAATTAGGAAGCAAGTTTTTGAGATGATTAAAAATAAAGTCTTTAATTTATAAAAAAAGTATAATGTGCTATTATAATGAATGAATTCTAAATATATTTCGATGATAATCAATTAAGCTGCTTTAAAAAATAATAGTTTTAATTTTTTATTAAGAAAAAAATTTTATTCTTTTTTTTAGTAATTAAGAATCCATTGATTGAAAAATTATATTTTTGTGAGCCTATTTTATAATTTGCTTCTTAAAAGCAATATATCAATATAGATAGAGCAATTTGGTTTTTAAAAAAATTTTAGCTCTTTAGAGGGACTAAAAACAAATAAATCAAATTTTATTGGTTATTTAGAGGAGATTATCAGTAAACTAAATGCTATAAATTGAATAATTTTCTGATAATTTTATTTTGTAATGGCATTTTGATATATTTAGGAATTCATTTAAATATAAATAGGTATTTTTATTTATTTATCTTAAACAGTGACAATATCGTTTAATTTCTTTTAATCGAATTAAATTTTACTAAATGGAAATTTATTAAAACCTTTGCTTTTATGAATTTTTAAGAACTTATAATATAATTTTTTAATCAAAAGATAGTTAAAAACAAAATGATCAATGGCTTACAGAACTGAAGTTTATTAAAATACAATGAATATTAATAAAACAATTAAATGTATTCCGTAAGTTGGAATATATTCATGAAAATAATTAATTTAATATATAAATATCATTCAACAAAGAATTTCATGTTAAATTTTACAATTTTAGCTTTTATCACTGAACATATTTTAATTTCCGATTTAAATAATTAAATAAAATTATAAATTTTTTTCTATCTTTTAAAAATATAAATTAACATATCAACAAGAATGAAATAAATAATTAAAATTTTAATTTTCAAAAATTATCAGATTTTGATAAAAAATATTTGAAATCATACGAATAATACCATTTACATAAAAATTCAATTAATAAATAGAGAGTTCAATTTTTAAACATTAATATTTATTGACTGATACTTTAAAAGTAAATTTGAATGAAAAAAAAAATAGTCGCTAGGAAGATAAAAAAAAGGATGAAATACTCCATAAATGAAAAAATAAAATTTCTTGACCTTTATTCTAAATCTGATAATCAAGAAGCAATTCTAATAGAAAATCGAAATACTAAAAATGAAATTCAAAGATGGTTAAAAAATGAAGAAAGTATAAGAAAAAATAAAGACAAGCCTTGGAAATATTCTAGTCACTCGGGACCAAAGTCCCTAAAGATTAGTAATGAAGATGAATTGATAAATTTTATTATAACAAATAACCTTAATGAAATTCCCACTTATTCAAATGATTTGATTAACATTATTTTAAAAAATAATCCTTTACTTATCAAAAAGCCTAAGAAATTTTTTTATGGATGGTTGTATAGATTTTTTAAAAGACACAAAATTTTATTCATCGATAAAAAGCAAACAGAAGCAGGTGAAGAAAAAGTAAGATATATTAAAAAAAATTTACTTGAAAAGCCAAAGATTTTCCGTATTGATCGTATAAAGAAAAAATTAAGTCATAAAATTAACTCATTAGAAGCAAATTTGAAATTAGAAAATTACAATTTTATGAATGATATATGTATTAAAATATTTAGGGCAAAATTTAAAAAATCAAAAAATTATAAATATGGTAGCGCTAAAATTAATTATGATTATTTTGCAATTCACAAAATTGATATGAGATTGAACATAATTATAAATGTTTTAGAAAATAATAATCTAAAAATTTCTTTTCTTAAAAGAAAATATAGAGAAATTTTCGATTCATTAATACTTCTAAATAAAGAATCTGATAATATAAATTATATTCGAAATAATAATAATTTATTGATACCTTGTCACATGGAAATAGTTTATTTTTTTGATTTTGGGAATAAGATTATTTTTCCCAAATATTATTTGTCTAATTTAAAATATAATTACAAAGAGTCAAATAAAAAAAGCTTTTTAGAAAATTTATTTAATAAAAGAAATAATATTTATTCAAATAATATTAATTCATTCACTTTTTCAAAAAATATATTATTTAAAGGAAATAAAAATTTAAAGCAAAATACAACAGACTTTAATGTTTTTCCTAAAAACTTGAGTGATTTTAATCTTCCTCAAAATTTTCCTCAAAGCTCAGTAAAAACTGTAATTAATGAGCTTTCTGAATCAAATTTACTTGGAATTGAGACATTTCATTATAATTTTAAAATTTTAGAGGTAGAGTCTAAAAATTTTTCTTTAGAAGAATTTTCATTAAGAGATATAATCTATTCTCTGAAAAATGATTATTTTTATAAAGGGAAAAGTAAAAATTCCCCTACAAATAATATACAAGATAATTTTAAAGAGCAAAATCTAGATAGGAAGAGAAAAGTTTTTCTCATAAAAAATTTTCAAAATATTAAAAAAAAAGCAGATCAAGAAGAAGTTAGAATACTAAACGAACTTTTTGATGATATAAATTTTAAAGAAAATTTAGAAATGGAAGATGGACACTTAATAAAGAATTTTAACGATGAAGATTATTTTCTCTCCCAATTTAAAGAATTTAATCAAAACAATAAAAAATACATTCAAAATAAATTCCTAAATTTTGAGGAAAAAATATACCCATTTACAATTAATGAAAACTCTTTTGATAAAGTTTATGAAATTACTTTGACTTTTTTAATAAATTTTATTTTAAATTTAAATAATTAAAACTGATTGTTGTTTAATTTATGTTTCTCTCAATTAAATTAAATTTAAATTTAAATTAATTATATTTTCAAGATATTAAGGTGTTTAACCAATCATGCTTCTAATTTAAAAAATTAATTTAATTTTTACCAAAGAAATATAATAAATTTTTCTTTTAATATTTTAATATTTTATTAATTATTATTTTATTGTTTTTAATTTTATTGAAATAAACATAAAAAATTTTTAATTAAAAAATTAATAATTTTTTAAAATAAATTTAATAAAAAATAAAATAAAAAAATAAATATTAAATAGAATATGCTGTATATTTATTTTTTCTGCCAATAATTTCATTTAAAATTCATTCTAATATCTTCAATCCTAATTTCTAAATGTATTTTTATAAACAATTTTGCAAATTTTTTCATAATCTCTACTCAATTATTCTTTGGTTTTTATCAAATC
>Ga0194116_10008404_pt1 | contig 10470 bp, 9 predicted proteins | sample TA2MahsurfametaG_4_FD_148617 | JGI IMG/M metagenome (GOLD analysis project Ga0194116, IMG submission 148617) | Freshwater microbial communities from Lake Tanganyika, Tanzania - TA2015008 Mahale S9 surface | ecosystem: Environmental > Aquatic > Freshwater > Lake | place: Tanzania: Lake Tanganyika... | reverse complement strand
CTATGAACAGAAGACTGCAGAAGTTCGTGTTAAAGTGAATTCACAACTCAGCTCGATAACAATCTTTCTATATCTGCCTCATAAATCAACGGGTAGTCCGCTTTTAAGAATTGGCTTGAAAATACCCACTCTGTGAGGCTGGTATGTCCATGATTCTCGGGATAAATCACTTCATTGCAGTTAACTATTGCTGCAAGGTAAGACAAAGCCGATTAACACACATAAATAATTCAGCAGAAGACATTTCGTAGAAAGCATCAAAAAATCTTCAGAGTATTTAACAATAGTTTTATCATTTGATGGTAGCTCGAGTTTTCGTCGCAAGTCCATTCCTGGAATATAGACTGAGTCTTGCCTAGCCTTAGAGCCTTTCAGAAATTTAGCAATTTCATGCTGGTCTGGAGTCCAAATTCCACTATAACGTTTTAAGACGGTTTGAATAGTGATGTTTGGTTTAGTGATGTGCCGAAAATGATCTTGGAGGCATTTAATCATGTCCCTAAAATATGACAGAGGAAGATGTTTGGTACACATATTTACTTAATCGGTATACAAGAAACCATAGCCAAATTGAACATGAGAAACAATTCCAGAAGTTATCCGTAGTTTATCCGCATGTTTTCCCAGAGATAGTTTTTTGTGTAACTGTAAATATTTAGCATGTGATCTGTAATTTTGAATGGATAGAGGACTTTTACGGAAATACATGACTTAGAATACTTATAAACAATTATAAGTTTCAATAATTGCCAAAGAATCGTTTGTTCATAGATTTAGAGTGAGTTAATCTTGATCGGGGCTAAAAAATCAATTTGAAAGTATTCGTCAATTTTAGTTTTGAAGTTTTGGTAGGCCATGTCAGACTCAAAGTTATGAGAAACTTCATCAATTACATTTAATATGGGTGTGAATATAGCCGACGCCAAAAGCCCGAGAAATTGGATAGATTTTAAAGATTCTAATTAATTGAGCTCAGACTCCATCCTGTTAAGCCTCTGCGTCATACGTTAAAAACAATGCCATGGAGGTAATTTAGCATATTTATTGAATTTGATTTTACAAAATTGTAGTTTAGGGAAATCGTCTGTAAAGGTTGAGAATAATCCAATGAAATCGTTTTGTAATATGTTTAAATCTCTCGGTGTTAAGACTTTACTTTAGCCAAAGCAAGAGCGCTATAGATTATGTCAAACTCTTGTGAACTCATAAATAGATGAAAAGGTAAACCAATAGTGGTTTCTGCAATCCTATCTGTCTTTGGTAGAGTAAATTTGTTTCGGTTAGAGAAGATTGGCATCTGATGACATCCAAATTCCCACCAACGGCGTGTTTCAAACTTACGCCTTAATGCAACCTCTTCAAGTTCTCGTATAGACTCGGGCTCTGATTGAATGATCCAATATGACGAAAGCATATTGCGATCCATAGCAGGGTGTGTGTTGAGTCCTAGGGAAGACGAAATATCCCTGGCACAATTATGTAAGTGGATCCAATCGCTCTCTAACCTCTTGTAGCTCTCAATTGATGCGAGAATTACGGCAGCTTGGTATTCACTCATTTTAGCATTTGTGCCAACGCTTTGAGAGACTCTCGATTCTCTCTGCATTCCAAACCTTGACCAAGTTTCGATTTGCTCAACCCAACTTGGTCGATTAGAGATAAAAACTCCACCCTCAACCCCTGGAAGAACTTTTGTTGGGTGGAAACTAACAACTACTCCAATTGGTCCTGCATGTTCATTTAATAGTTGCCCAGAGTTCTTAAAGGCTGGAAAAGAGGCTGCTGCATCAACTAGAATTGTTTGATTTGGATTGGTGAAGCGATCTAATTTTAGGTTATCTCCAAAGGAGCAGACATCCATGATTGCAGAGCAAGAGTCTTTTGGAATCAGCCTCCAATCTTGATCAACGTCTCCAAATTCAAACTCTACTTTACATCTCTCAAGTGCAAGATTTGTTGCCGCATAAGTCCAAGAAGGAGATAACCACTGTGTTTCTTTGCTAGATGACGTTGCTACGGCGCCTTCGAGTGCTAAAGTTGCATTTGCAAGCGTTACAACTTGGTCTACGCGCACTCCAAAATATTTGGCAAGCTCAGAGTGTAAGCGCAAGACCATCGGGCCAAAATTAGAATAGTATCGGGAAGCTTCAATCTCTCTCAGATAAGGGAGCAGCTCATCAACCGTGGGCAACTTTGGAATGAAGACGGGAAGTGTCATATCTTAATTATAGTACTGTACTTCTTTGAGCCCAGTCTCCTTGACCCAATTCAGTTCAATTGGTAAATAGCTCTTTGCTTTTAGCGTTATTTCTCTAAATATTGCTATCCAGATTGAGATCTTAGATCCAGTTCCTATGAATGCTTCAGAGCGCACACTCAGCAACAAAGAATCTATTGGGTTTAGATTCTCCGCAATAAGTGATGAAAGAATTGGGCTGCCAGAGACAAATTCTTTATACTCTGGCACGCTACTATCGGTGAGCACCTTTATTAGGTCTAAATCAATTTCTAGTGTGCTCAGTAATGCTTCGACTCTACTTGGGTGTACAGGCGATTTTTCATCCAAATTTAACAGATCTCCAAGTCGGTAATGAATCACAATTGAACTATTTTTCGAAATTAGACTCTCTTTGTTGTGCAATAGTGTTTCGTATAAGTGATTCGCCAGTTTTGAGTCTAGGTGAATTCTCGTGTAGTGTCCCCTAAAATCTACGGACCACGGCTTTGTCAAGCTAAATTCTGTCTCATCACTGCATTCTTCCACAATGTGTAGACTTAGAAGTATGGATTTAAGGAGCTTCATAGTTTTAATTTTTAGAAGCTTTAGCATCCGAGTTTCTTCTAATTTGTTTTCTGGTGCATAATTTTTTAAAAAATCATTAATTTGATATGATTCTATGCCGATAGCATTAAAATTAAACTCTGTAAATCTCTGAGTTACTCCTGAAGTATGAACAAAGACCTTAATTTTTCTTCCAGGGTACTTCTCTTTTAGTCTTAAAACTAAGTGGGCAGTGAAGAGTTGGGAACCAAATCCGCCCCAGGAGTGCACCCTCATGGACGGAAACTTATTCCACATCTTGCTGGTTAGCAGTCTCAAGAGTTTTGTCCTAAAACACTTTTATAGATTACATTGTGGGAATTTCTCGTACTTTGTATAGAGAACTTAGCTAACTGCTGGGATTGGTAATCCAAACACCTCTCTCTAGTCCCTGGCACGGTTAATAATTCTCTTATTTTCAAGGCCATCTCCTTTGGGTCATCTGATTCAATAAGACCTGGATGTCTTTCCCCTAGCACCTCAGGTATTGCAGAAATTCTCCTTGCCACTACTGGTACTCCAGAGGCCATGGCTTCTAACAAAACTAAGCCAAATCCCTCGTAACTGGAAGGAAGAACAAACAAGTCGATTTGCCTATACAACTCTTCGGCTTCAAGTATTTGCCCAATCCATGTCACTTCTAATTCAATTCCAAGATTGAGTGACATCAACTTAAGTTCTTCCCTTAAAGGCCCAGTACCAGCAATGGTTAGGTGACAATTCAATGCACTGTCTGCTTTTAGCATCTGCATTGCCTCTAATAGCAGAGGCACATTCTTCTGAGGAACAAGTCTTACCACAGTGCCTACTTCAAGTTTTCTTCGTTTTTCGTGTTCAATTGCTACCCTTTTTTCTACAATTGTTCTGGATAGTCCGTAGTAAACAATCATGACTTTAGTTGATCTTGTTAGCTCTCCTTCGTTCTGTAGAAAGTCAGCTACAGCTTGAGATATAGCAATACATGCCTTCGCTCTGCTTAAAACAAATCGGGAAAGAAGTCTTGAGATAATTCTTGGACCCCTTAGAAAAAAGGGTTCTGAATTGTGTCGCGTCACGACAAAAGATTTGGGCCTCAGGGCAAGCGCACAGAGTAGCTCAGACCTTGGAAGATGAGCGTGAAATACAACTCTACTCGAACTTGCTTTTCTTCTAAGTAAGAGTAATTGTCGGAAAAAGTTCAACCCGTAAAACTCTGTTGAGACCTTAATATTACTGTGCCGAAAGGCCACTAAAAGGGAAGGATGGCCCTTTAGGAATATAACTTCTACTTTAGCTCCATCAATATTTTGACTTTGCGCTAGTGTCAATAACTGTTTCTCAGCCCCCCCTAAATCAATTGTCGTTATGACATGAATAATCGACAAATTCATTCCTCCACTCCTTCTTTAAGTACAGAGACGAGACGACTCACCCAACCATCGAATGAATGATTTTTGAGAGCGACACTAAGTCGTTTCAACGTTTCCTTTCGAATAGCACCTTCCTCCATCGAACTCAAAAAAAGTATTTCGCGGGTGATAAATTCCAAAGATTCTGTTGCTGGCTCTCCGCTCCATGTTCCAAATTCAGAGCAATACTCCTGGTTCCAAGTTACGACAGGCAATCCCATAAAGGTGCTCTCAATTAAAGTTTTATCTAAAGATCCAGTAAAGAGATTTACAAAGATATCGAATCTGCCGGAGAGACCTGACAGTGATTTTCTCGCAATTGGACCGTTGAACCTAATTTCTTGACTCAAGCCGGAAGATGCTTTTAAGTTGCGAAAATACAGTTCAGATGCTGAGCTAGCAGGTTTCCCAAATACTTCAAGGCTATACAGTCTCTCCTCTCGATTTAGCGCAAGCATCAAATCGTTGAATAAATGAATATTCTTCGAGACATCTAATCTTCCGTAGTATAATAAGCGACTCAATCGTTGATAGGTTTTAGATTCAAAAGGAAAGTCGTTCTGTTTTATTCCTTGATTAATGAATACAATTTTTTCTTGATTAACTCCTAAATTACAAGACCCAGGGGTTGATGAAACAATGCGTGATAAAAAGAAGGAAGACCAAATCAAATATGGAGAATTAGAGGCGTGAGCATACCAAAGTACATGTCGCATTCTCAATAGCCAAGCTAGTGGGGCGATTATTGCGGCATGTACATCGGTCATGTAACTGAAAAGAATCGCATTTCGGTTCTTCATTAAGACGGGAAAAGTCGCCCCAATGATCCCAAGCAAGTTGAGTAACTTAAAGTTTCTTCTCCAAGGTATCGTTACTACTGTGATGTTTTCAGGTAACGGGTGTGAACTAGTCTCAGTTGTAAAAACCTTAATTGACTCAAATGATCGAGCAAGTTCAATTACTGTCTCCCTCTGGTGAGAAAAAACCAAACTATTAGGGCTCATAGAGTAATTGACGATAATCAGTTTCACAGAATATAACTGTACAATAGTCAAATCAGATAAATGGTCTAGAATAAGGTAAAATGCGAATTTATGATGTGTGGCCGCTATCTTCTCTGAAGAAGAAAACTGCCGCCTTGCCTATAAAACTGCTATCTGGGCGAGAACGGTTACTCTTGGGGTTAGTGATCTTAATAACGATATTTTTGGCATTATTGGACCTCATTGGTGTTTTAATGATAGGGGTAATTGGCTCGCTCTCAATTACTGGTGTTAGCACGGGTAAGACCGGAAATCGGGTCTCAGAAGTTCTTAAGTTTTTGAACATTGACAACTTTGGTTTTGAAACACAAATAGTCGTTATAGGGCTTGCAGCAGCCTTTATTTTGATTTCCAAAACATTGCTTTCGCTTTTTATAGTGAAGAGGACAATATTCTTTATGTCTAGACGAGCCGCAGCAATGTCAGCTGACTTAATCTCTCGATACTTTACGACTTCAGTATCTATAATTAATCAGCGCTCCGCACAAACCTCCATCTGGGCGCTCACAAGTGGGGTCAATTCCCTGATGGTAGGGGTGGTCGGAGTGTCTGTTACGTTGATAGCGGATATTGCTCTATTACTAGTTATGGGGATAGGCTTGCTTTTTGTTGACCCTATTACAGCACTCAGCACCACAATTATTTTTGGATTTCTCACATATTTTCTCTATAAGAGTATGCACAATAGAATGCAAGAACTTGGAGAACGGCAAGGGGTCTTGGAGATTGAGAGCTCTCAGAAAATTTATGAGGCAGTAAATTCTTACCGGGAACTTCTCGTAAGGGATCGGCGGGGTTACTACGCAAAGCAGATTGGCGACTTGAGATATAAATTGGCTAATGGTACTGCAGCTATGAAGTTCATGACAAATATTAGTAAATATATTCTTGAGATTACCCTTGTTTTAAGTTCTTTACTTCTCGCTTTCTATCAGTTCTCAACAAGCACAGCATTTAGAGCAATTGCAACTATTACAATTTTTATTGCTGCTAGTACAAGAATTATCCCTGCTATTTTAAGGCTGCAACAAGGCATGATGGGAATTAAGGGAGCACTTGCTACTGCTAAACCAACTATTTCCTTAATAGAAGAACTATCTAAAGTACCTATAAGTGTTTTGGAATTTCAAGAACTATCTAGAACACATATTAACTTCACTCCTGATATACGGGTTTCAAACATTTCGTTCTCTTATGAAAGTGATTCAGAAGTGTTGAAACAGATAAATTTTCATTCAAATTCAGGAGAGTTCGTGGCAATAGTCGGTGGTTCTGGGGCAGGGAAATCCACTCTTATTGATGTGATACTCGGCGCGCTCGAGGCGCAAAGTGGCCAAGTAATAATTTCAGGGTTGTCTCCAAGGACCACTTTTTCACAATGGCCAGGAGCAGTATCGTACGTTCCCCAAAATAGTCCTATGATTAATGGCACTATTAGAGAGAATTTAGCACTCGGATATCCAGCCGAGGAACTCATTGATGAATATTGTTGGGAGAGTTTAAAACTAGCTCGTCTTGATGACTTTGTAAAGTCTCTCCCTGATCAACTTGAAACACATATTGGTGACCGTGGGACACGTTTAAGTGGTGGACAACAACAAAGGCTTGGAATTGCTAGAGCCCTAATTACAAACCCAAAGCTCCTAATTCTAGATGAGGCAACAAGTTCGCTAGATGGCGTAACTGAATCTGAGATTTCAAGAGCACTAAGGTCACTGAAGGGCGAAGTGACCGTGATTGTGATTGCACATCGTCTCTCTACGATAGTTGAGGCTGATCGAATTTATTTTATTGAAGCCGGAACAGTCAAAGGAGTCGGAACATTCTCTGAGCTTAAGATTTCTCACCCAGAATTCTTAGAGCAAGCAAGACTTATGGGACTGTAATTCCTAATTTTGCTCTTAAATAACTGGAGTGTCCGAGTTAAACAAACTCGGTACTAGATTCGTTTCCAACCATGATTCATTAACTCAGGTTCAAAGTCTGCAAAAATCAATGCCTCTCGAGTGGACAATCTCGACCTTAAATAACAAGCCCACCAGCTAAGCGTACTATTTGACGCAATAATGCAGTCGTATTGTATGAATCTGAAAAGCAATAGCGTTGGTGATAGTTTTACAGATTCTTCAGGGTAGACCTTCTGAATTGAATCAAAAGTCCCGCCAAGAAGTTCTTTTGATAAAGGAATATCGTCAGAGTATATATCGAGAGTCGAAATACGTTTAATAAAATCGATTTGTTTTAAAGACGTTTCTATATTATGAAACCTTATGTTGTCACTAACTTTATTATGTGAATCGGTGAGTCTAATGTGCATCATGGCTGAGAACTCATTGCGAAAGCTTTCACTTGACCGACTGCCAATTTTGCCTTCAGAAAAATCACCCATTAAAGAATTTAGTGACATGGTATCCAACCGATCGGGATACTCTTTACTTTCAAAGTAATCTTGAATGAAAAATAATTTAGGAATAGAAGCGGCCGAAGTTTGAACTAGTTTACTCTCATTATAAACCATGAAACTAAAAAAGTTTGAGCACACCCGATGTATCAAAATTAGTACGAGTTCAAGTACAGGAGATGGATCCACCTTTTGTTTACCTGAAGAGAAAAGTGACTCAATCTTCAAATTCCTATATTGAGGATTGAATTCATCTCTGGCCTGTCTTAAGTTGTGTGGATGAATTATTGGAGAGAAATCCAAGGAATCTGCAAAAAACGAAAGCGCTGACACTTGAAATAGTTGATTTCCTAATCCTCCGCGAGTCCAAAGAATCCCAAAGCGCTCGTTAGAGAACAGCAGTTTATTAAAAAAACTACGAGCAGTGATCGTGCGCATGTCGATTATTCTAGGGGAATATTCGGATAATAAGACTTTGCCATCATGACTAGAAATTGTGCGTAGGTTCTATACTTATGTACAAAATGACATACTTGCTCTACATTACGCCTTGGACGCTTAGGGAAGAAAATTAGGGTTAGAAACTATGAAGACATTGATTTTCCACCTATTTTCAGATTTCGTAAGGGATTGAGGGGCCTTTAATTGAGAGTGCTTGTTACGGGGGCGGCAGGTTTTGTAGGTAGTCATTTATGCAAAAAATTATCTGACCTGAATTTCCAAATATATGGTATTGACAACTTCTCTAACTATTATTCAGCAGATTATAAAAAAGCCAGGCTCAGGGCATTGAATCTTGAAAATGAAATAGCCGTCTTTGATATTGCTTATTACGAGCAAATAAATAGTGCCATAACTTACTTTAGGCCTAAGTATGTGATTAATCTAGCAGCGCAGGCAGGAGTTAGACTAGCACTTGCTCGGTCAGATTCTTACACAAAAGTGAATGTTCTAGGATTTCAAAATGTAATTAGAGCCTGTATTGAAAATGATGTAGAAGGAATTTTGTATGCATCTTCTTCAAGCGTTTATGGTGACTCTACTCCAACTCCTTATAAAGAGAATACTTTATTACTAAGGCCTAAAAGCATTTATGGGACGACTAAATTGGCTAATGAGTTATTCGCTGAAATACAATCAAAGTCAAGTAAATTGCGTTTGCGCGGATTGAGGTACTTTACAGTTTATGGACCTTGGGGACGTCCAGATATGGCTTACTTTAGAATTGCGGCAGCAGCTCTCGGACAGGGCCAGTTCACTCTTTTCGGGGATGGGACAACCAAAAGGGATTTTACGTACATAGATGATGTTGTAGATAGCACTATTGCCCTATTGAAGGACCTGTCGCTTCGAGATGAAACATTCAACGACATTGTAAATATTGGCGGAAGCCAACCGTTTGAAATAAATCACCTTATTGATTTGATATCTAGAAGTGGCGATAGCCCGTTAATCATAAATAATGACAAGGAAAACACACTCGACTCTAAAGCCACGATGGCTGATAAATCTTATCTTCAATCAATTCTCGGAGAAGTAGAATTTACTAATCTCGAACAAGGGGTAAATAACGTTATGGATTGGGCGAGACGAGACGATATCAGGCCAAATCTCTTGAATTGGATTCGAAGCACTGTTTGATCTTGATCTAAGGGTACACTTATAGCATTGCGAGCAGAAACTGGAGGAATAACCATGGGGTCAGTAGTAAAAAAACGTCGTAAGCGCATGGCTAAGAAAAAGCACAAAAAACTTCTGAAAAAAACTCGTATTCAGCGTAGAAATAAAAAGTAGTTTTTAAAGTTTTACCAGAACTAACTTCTTGGAAATTGAGGTCACCGCGTAGCGGACCTTATTGATTGTGACTATGGCGCTATCTTTAACATGGTTAAGGACAGCGCCATTGTTTAATTTAGGTGTTGAGCTATATGAGCCAACTGAACAGAGGCGCTCTTGGCATCCAAAGAGTAATCCTTTGTTATCAATCAAAAGCGGAGAGCCAGGGGTTCCATGCTTTTCAGGAGATAACCGGCTAGGCAAGTCATCCTCATCCACTATAAGAAAGCGAACTTCATCAGCGTTAGGTAGGCGCAGACCACTAGCAGCAAGCCAAGCTACTGCAATCTTATTTCCAGAGTTACTTATCGAAACATCGTAACCTGCAACTGCAACACCGTTATCTGGACCATCAAGAGTGGTATAGCTCCAATCTTCTGGATAGATGGAGTTGCGCTTAGCAAGTCTTACTTCACCCTGAGTGGCGACGTTATTTGAGGAGAGCGTTAGAACTGAGTCATAAATTAAATAAACGCTCTTACCACTAGCTACTGCGCTAATTGAGAATCCAACATCTCCGGTTGTTCTTCCTTCGCTCTGTCGGTCTCCATCAACAATTTCATACGTCCAACCTGTTTTAGTAAGGGCTGCGCCAAGAATGATTCCTTGAGACTCATCTCGATAGAAAACTTGAAGTCCAGCAGGAGTTACGGCGCAGGCGTTGGAAACACTAACATCGCTGGCCGTTTTTCTTCTTACGCTCTCTTGATAATTTTGAATGTCATCGCCATCGCCGTCTAATGTTTCATAACGCCACTTCTTGCCATCATATGAGGCATGACGAAGATCTTTATTCTCAGTATCGGTATAGAAAATATGGAGCTTTTCACCTGCCTTTGACCCTGAAACACAGAGCGATACTGGACCAACTAGATTTCGATCTGACCGCCCGCCAGCAGTTGAAATACCGTCAACTATCAAACTCTTCCAAGAGTTTTTAACCAATGTCGCCAGCTTGAGATTTCCAGAAATCGCGTCAGA
>Ga0194116_10008403_pt1 | contig 10472 bp, 6 predicted proteins | sample TA2MahsurfametaG_4_FD_148617 | JGI IMG/M metagenome (GOLD analysis project Ga0194116, IMG submission 148617) | Freshwater microbial communities from Lake Tanganyika, Tanzania - TA2015008 Mahale S9 surface | ecosystem: Environmental > Aquatic > Freshwater > Lake | place: Tanzania: Lake Tanganyika... | reverse complement strand
AGCGCAGCAGGCACAGTGGGAAGCTTTGCGCCAACAGGTTCAGACATTGGCGGCCGGCCTTCAAAGCACAGGCGCCGGTCTCCAGGCCCAAATTGCGCAGTTGGCCACCGAGCTAGACCGCCGCACAGCGCCAATCGAAGCGCGCTCGGCTTCACTCGAAGCCGGTCTGCAAGCCCTCTCTCAAACCTTGCATCAACATCTGCCCGCCCAGGGCGCCCACCTGCAGGCTTTGCAGGCCCAGCTGCAAGCCCTGCGCCAACACCTGGGCTTGAACCGGCCCCAACTGCCACCAGAGTCGCGGGAACGCTTTTACGAAGCGCTGGAAGCCGAGTTCCGTGGCAGCCCCGCTGATGTGCGCCGCCGCCAATCGGGCTACCGCCACTGGATCGACCAGGCGCCACCGGGCCCGGTACTCGATCTGGGCTGCGGGCGCGGTGAATGGTTGGACCTGCTCGCGAACTGGGGGCGACAGGGCCTGGGCTTGGACGCCAGTGCCCTGAACGTCCAACAGGCCCAAGCGCGCGGGCTTGCGGTCGAGCAGGGCGATGCCCTGACGTGGCTTGCCACACAGTCCGACCAGTCGGCTGCGGGCATCACCGCCTTCCACCTGGCCGAACACCTGCCGTTTGATGAACTGCACCTGTTGATGTTGCACATCCACCGCGTCTTGCAGCCGGGCGGCCTGTTGCTGCTGGAAACACCCAACCCGGAAAACCTGGCAGTGGCCACCAACACCTTCTGGCTCGACCCCACACACCGCCAGCCCCTGCCGCCGCTGCTCTTATCCGCCCTGGCCCGGGCCTGCGGCTTTCAGGTGGTTACGCTGCAGCGGCTGAACCCGCCCGAAGAAGACCCTGGCCCGGTGGAGTCCGACACCCTTTTGCAGGCCCTGGTGCAAGGCCGGGATTGCGCCCTGGTGGCCCGCAAGCCTGGGCCGGTGGCGGCTTGACTGGGCGGGCCCCTCACGCCCCCGAGCCATGGCCGCCGTAAAGCCCCCTGCACCGCGCCACAAGCCACGCCCGCGCTTGCTGACCCTGGGTGCCTACCCGGTTGCCCAGCCGCGGCACGGCGGCCAGGTGCGCTTGGCTCAGTTGGCACGCGCCTACCGTGCGGTGGGCTTTGAGGTGCGGCAGGCCAGCTGTTTCCCCGACCAAGCCGGCTACCTCGAGCTCGGCTTGTGGCCGGGCGACATCCCTTTGCCGCACCAGCAGCTGCAGGCCTGGCAGGGTAAAGCAGGGCCTTACGTAGAGTCCGCCGCTGCGGGCGACTGGGCCGCGGCCCAGGCTGCCGTTCTAGAACGCCTAGAGATTCATGCCGGGCGCGTGCAGGTGCTCCACTTGGAGCAGCCATGGCTGTGGCCTGTGGTACAGGCCTTGGCCGCGCGGGGCCGCATCGGGCCGTTCACCCTTGTTTACGGATCTCAGAACATCGAACACCACATGCTGCAGCTGCTGTGGCAGCAGCATGCCGCACCGCAAGCGCCCGTGTGGACCGCCGCCCTGAAACAGCGCGAAATAGCCTGTGTGCAAGGCGCGCGGCTGGTGGCGGCGGTCACCGAGGCCGACCAGCAGGCGCTGCAAGCCTGGGCCCGCCCGGGCACAGCCGTGCACCTGGCGCCCAACGGCATCCAGCCCTGGCTAGCCCGCCCAAGTGCGGTGGTGGCCTTGGGTGAGCGGCTGCAACGGGAGTGGGCGGTTTGGTCGGGCCCCAAGCCCACGGACGGGGCCCCTTCGCTCTTGGCCTCAACGCCGCCGTATGCCCTCTACGTGGCCAGCGACCATCCACCCAATGTGCAAGGCTTTGCCGATTGCTTCGGGGCCAGCCTGGCCGGCTTGCCGCCCGGTCTTCGCGTGGTGGTGGCCGGCCGTGCGGGTCCAGCCCTGCAGGCCAGCGCGTGGTTTGCACAACATGCCGGCATCAACCGCTCACGCCTGTACGTCACGGGCCCGGTCAGCGAGTCTGAGCTCAGCGCTTGGCGCGAAGGTGCCGCTGCCTACGTCTTGTGCGTCACGGGCGGCGGCGGGTCCAATCTCAAAACCGCCGAAGCGCTGTACAGCGGCCGCCCGGTGGTGGCCACCGAGGTGGCCTTGCGGGGCTTTGAAGGCCTGCTGCCTTGGCCTGGCCTGGTGGTGGCCCAGCCGGGCCCCGCCTTTGTAGAAGCGGTTGCAAAGGTGCTGCTACGGTCGCCAATAGCCAACGGCCCAGCCGACTTGCTCGGCAGCTGGCCCACAAGCCCATCCACCCCTTCAACCATACCCAAACCCAACCCCGACCCCCGCCGCGAACGTCTAACCTGGGCCCAACGCCTTCAGCCCTGGGCGCAAACGGTGCGGGCCCTGGCAGGTGATCCATGACCCATTGGGTGCACATCAGCAGCCTCTTGGCCTGGCAGCGGCCGGCCGTCGGCGTGATCCGTTTTGAACGCGAGTACGCATGGTGGGCCCTGCAACACGACCCACATGGCAGCCGCTTCTGTGCCTACCTGCCGTCCCGTGGCGCTTTTGTCGAGGTGTCGGCCGAACAGCTAAGCCAGGCCTTAGTCCCCACCCCAGACGCCTGCGCCAACGCACCGGCACCACAGGCCTCCCGGCCCATAGAGCCTGCTGCAGGTGACGCCTTCATTTCCCTGGGCCTGGACTGGGACACCCTGGACCATGCTGCACTGTGGGCGCTCAAGCGGCACCACGGTCTGCAGGTCATCCTGGCTTGTTACGACCTCATCCCCAGCCGCCACCCGGCCTACTTCGAAGGGGTGCACCAGCCTGGACGCTTTGATGCGTACTTGGCCGACCTAGCCTGGTGTGCCGACGACGTGGTCTGCATCTCTGACCACACCCGACAAGACTTGCGGGGGTTTTTGGCCGTAGCAGGCGCACCCACTCCTCGCCTGCACACGGTTCGGCTAGGGTGCGACCTGCCCATCCCCATTGATGGCCCTCCCGTGGTGCCCCTGGACCGCCCCTTCGTCTTGTACGTGTCCACCCTGGAACGGCGCAAGAACCACGCCCTGCTGATGCGCGTTTGGCGTGCGCTGCGCCAACGCTTGCAGCCCTACCGCTTGGTCCTGGTGGGTATGCGCGGCTGGGGTGTGGACAGTTGGATGGCCGAACTGCAAGCCGATGCCCTCTTGCAGCAGGACGTGGTGCTGTTGCACCATTTGCCAGACGCCCAACTCGGCGCCCTGTACCGCGACTGCGCCTTCACCGTCTATCCATCTTGGGCAGAAGGCTGGGGCCTTCCGGTGGTGGAAAGTCTTGCGCACGGCCGCCTGTGCGTGGCCTCCAACACCAGTTCCTTGCCCGAGGCCGGTGGCGGCTGGGCTGAACACTTGCACCCGGGCGATGAAGCTGCTTGGGTGGCGCGTTTGGCCGAACTGATGAGCGATCCGCAGCAGCTGCAGGACTTGAACACGCGCATTGCTCAGGGCTTCAAGCCGCCCGCCTGGCACGACACGGCTTCTGCGGTGCACCAGATCGCCAGCGCGCCATGAAGCGCTTGTTCCGCAGGCCCATTGCTGAAGCCATCACCATGGCTGCCATGGGTGGCCGCCGCGAGCCACTGGCCACCGCCGCAGTGGCAGCCGCCCGCGCCGCTTGCACCGGGGCCAGCCTCTGCGCAGCCCTTTGGGCCGCCTGGCTGTACGGGCTGCGCGCCCTCAACCCAGCGTCGGTCGACTGGCTGCTGCACGGTGACGCTGCCGCCCACCACGTGGGGGTGCTGTTCTTCCTGCGCGACGCCTGGCGCTGGCCCCTTGGGGTGTTTCACGGCTTTGGCGAGGTGCCCACCAGCGTGGTGTTCACCGATGGCATTCCGGCCTTGGCCTTGGTGGCGAAGGCTGCGACCCACCTGGGCCTGTGGCCCCAGGGCTGGCAGTATTTCGGCTTGTGGATGGTGGCCTGCCATGCTGCGGCGGCCTGGTGGGGCGTGCGCTTGATGCAGGCCGTAGCGGCCCGCCAGGGTGGGGCGCCACTGCACCCCATGGCCTTGTGGGCAGGGGGCCTGTTTTTCACCATCTCACCCGCGCTGATGATGCGGGCCTACGGCCACGAGGCGCTGATGGCCCATGCCCTGGTGTTGGCTGCCTTGGCGTGGGCGGTGAAGCCCGGCCCCTGGCGCCCAGGGCCCTGGTTGGCCCTGGTGGCCCTGGCCGTGGGCACCCACGCCTACCTGGCGTTCATGACCGCCCTGATCGGCGTGGCCGCTGCGTCATCGGCGCTGCGCTGTAGCCTTCTTCGCTGGCCCGCGCTGGCCCGGCAAGCCCTGACCTGCGCTGCCGCTTTATGGGCTTGGGCCTGGGTCCTGGGCTACTTCTCAGGTGCGGCCGAAGTCTCCACCCATGGGCACGGGCTGTACTCGGCCAATCTGCTTACCTGGGTCGACCCTATGCCTTGGCGCGAGTTCATGCAACTGCACCAGCGGCAGGCCCCCTATGTGGCCGAGTGGTCGCGCTTTTGGCCCGCCCAAGCGCAGGCCACCGGCGGCCAGTACGAGGGCTACGCTTGGCTGGGCGTGGGCATGTGGGCGGTAGCGGCCCTGGCCGTGCTGAGGTCCCGGTGGGACCGCTTCCCCGCCACCATCCCCTGGCCGGTTTGGGGGGTGTGTGGGCTCCTGGCCTTGTGGGCCTTGTCGGCCCGGGTCACCCTCGGGCCTTACACCCTTGTGGCAGTTGACCCGCCGCCTGGGCTGGCCTCCGCTCTGGGGGTGTTTCGCGCCAGCGGGCGCTTCATCTGGCCGTTGACCTACCTGCTCATGGCTTGGGCCTTGGTGCGCGTGGCCAGCCGCGGCGCTCCTTTGGTGTTGTTGCTCGCGGCCTTGCTGCTTCAAGCGGTGGACACCAGCCCCAAGTGGTTTGAATTTCACAGCCGTTTTCGGCTGGGCCCCCCCGGCATCGCACCGGCCGTGCACGACCCCCGCTGGTCGGCCTGGTTAGCCCGCTGCCCACGCCTGGAGTGGGTGGCCGATGAAGCGCCCGACCAGCCCGCCGGCCACTGGATCGGCCCCACCTTGGCGGCGGGTCTGGCTGGCGCGCAGGTGTTGCCCGCCCCTACATCCCACCCGTCGGCCCAAGCGCGCGAACAACGGCGCCAGCATCTGCAGGCGCTGCAGCACGGGGCTTGGCGCAACGACACGGTGTACGTGTTCCCAGGGCCAGAACAAGGGCCTGCCGCGGGCCCGCCCAGCCCCTGGCCCCTGCAGGTACTGGACGGCTACCCCACCCTGGCCGCCCCAGCTTGCCAGGCCACCGCGCCGAGCGCGCCGGCCAAGGTCGCCTTGCCCAGCCACTGAGCCAAAGCCCGCGCAGGACACACCCGCAACCGCTGCATCAACGCGGCCACAATCCGGCCCATGGGAACTTTGCGGCTCATCTTGGCCTTGCTGGTGTTGCTCAGCCACGCTGATTGGCGGTGGCTCGGCCTAAACCCGGGCGTGATGGCGGTGATGGGGTTCTACCTCATCTGCGGCTTCGTAATGGCCGGCCTTATCAACCGGCACTATGCATCGCCTGGTCGTGCCCGCTGGTTCTACCTGGACCGCGCCGCGCGCCTGTTGCCGCAGTACGCGGTGGTGGCCAGCGTGACCCTGGTGTGGCACCTGGTGACCGCCACCCCCACGGCCTTTCTGGCCCGCATGCCCAGCGCCGTTGATGTGCTGAACAACCTTAGCGTGGTGCCTTTGAACTACTACATGGTCAACGGCTCAGACCAGTACACCTTGATACCGCCGGCCTGGTCGCTGGGTGCTGAGATCCAGTTCTATCTCTTGGCGCCGTGGTTGGTGTGGCGGCCCCGTTTGGCCCTGGCCTTTGCCGCTGCTACCCTGGGCGTGCATGCGCTGGCCTGGCACGACCAGCTCAACACCGATTGGTTCGGCTACCGCGTCTTGCCCGGAGTGCTGTGGGTGTTCATCTTGGGCATGGGGCTGTATCACCTGCAGCGCAGCACGACCCACCGGGTCCTGTGGGGGTCGGCCCTGGCCGCGCCGTTGCTGTCCAGCGCGGTTTGGGCCTATTTGCAGCACCGCGGCCTGCTGCTCAAACCCTTCCACCAGGAAGTGCTCATCGGCTGGGGCCTGGGCGTGCCACTGTTGCTGGCAGCGGTGCAGTTGGCACCCCACCTGCCGGCGGCTGCCCAGCGCTTCGACGACTGGGCGGGCAATGCCTCGTATGGTGTGTTTTTGAACCACTTCCTGCTGATCTGGTGGCTGATGCCTGAAACCGGCCGCAGCGCATCGCAGCTGGCGCTCTTGGCGGTTTGCAGCGTGGTGCTGTCCAGTTCCCTGCAGTGGGCGGTGGAGCGTCCGGTGTTGCGCTGGCGCCGGTCGCTGCGCGCGGCCCCATCGGCCACCAGCTGATGTGATGTGCGTCACAGTACATGCACCGTTTCGAGCCGATACTCGATGAGTGGTGATCCGCTCGCAGCCTATGACACCTAAATTCAGCACCGTCAGCCGCTTCCCTTGGCGCCCCGCCGGCGCACAAGTTTACGCTGCCGCTGCTTGGGCGCTGGGCATGTGCTTGTTGGGCTCTGTGGCCACCGCAGCGGGCGCGGGCGCCCAAGCGGCATCGGGCACAAACGCCCCTGCTGCAAGCAGCACGGCTGTTGTTGCCTTGGCCCCGCCCACCGTCGTGGGGCGTGTGGTTTTCTTGGCAGGCACGGCTCAGGCCTTGTCTGTGCAGGGTTCAGCGCGTGCCTTGGCCGATGGTGACGACATTTTGGCCGGTGAACAGGTGGTGACTGCTGCCGACTCATACGTGCACCTGCGCATGATCGACCAGGCCTTTGTGGCGGTTCGTCCGCAGTCGCGTCTGTCCATTGAACTCTACGAATACGACGCTCAAAAGCCCGCCGCCAGCCGCATCCGGCTTAGCCTGGATCGGGGCAACACCCGAACCGTGTCGGGCAAGGGCGGTGAAGCCGCTCGAAAAGGGTACCGCTTCAACACGCCCATGGCCGCCATTGGCCTGCGCGGCACCGACTACACCGTGGCCGCCCTAGACGACGCAACCCGGGTCAGCGTGACCCGGGGCGCTGTGGCCGTCACTCCCTTGGGCAACGGATGCCGGGCCGATGCCTTGGGTCCCTGCGCTGGGCCTTTGACCCGCGAACTCAACGCCACCATGGCGCACGCCTACCTGGAGGTTAATGCACTATCGCGTACTCCGCAGCTGGTGCGTCCCGGCCAGGGTCAGGGCTTAGAGCCCCCCAGTGGGGCGCCGTCGGTGCCGCCTGGTGCACCGACCTCTTCGGGGTCTTCTGCGCCGCCTGGTGCGGGCAGTTCCGGCAGCGCACCTGCCAACTCCGTAGGGCCCAGTTCTGCCGGTACCACCAGCGCGGCGCCGGCATCTGCTGTGGCCAGCGGCACGGGCACCGCAGCCAGCACGGGCGGCTCCACCGGTGGGACCAGCAGCACCACACTTGTGGCTACCCAGCAGGGCGCTACTTCCAGCACCGCATCCGGCAACGCCAGCAACACGACGCCCACCAGCACTGCCGTCGCCACGGCGGCGGTGGTCGAAAAGTTGGTCATTGCGGTCACGCAACTGGCCCGCCCAGTCGATGTGGTGGCACCTGCCCCCGTGGTCCCACCACGGCCCGCCGAACTCTTCTGGGGCCGTTGGTCTACCTACGCGCAAGGCGATGGTTCACCTTCCATGGCGACGCTCTTGGGCCCAGCCAGCGAAATCGTGGTGGGCAATTCGGTTTTTGGCCTCTTGCGCAACCGCAGCACTGATGCCACCGTGCCCGCCCAAGGTGCCTTCAGCTTCAAGCTGGCCAACGCTGAGGCCTATACCGTGGCGGGCACCACCCTCACGCCAGCGCAGGTGCTCAAGGGTGATTTGTCAATCGATTTTGCGCAGCGCACATTTGCCACCAGCTTGGATGTTCGCCACAGCGCCGGCACTGAGCAGCTGTATGCGGCCGGCCGGGTGCAATGGCAAGGCCTATTCGTGGCTGATTCCAGCCGCTCCAACATGAAGATAGACGGCGCTATCGTGGCCAAAGGCACCGAGGCTGCTTATGTGTTCGAGAAGTCGCTGACCAGCGGAGGCCTGCCGGGTGCAGTGCGCTGGCTGCGTTAGCCGGATCTCGCTCACACTGTTGGCTGCTGCGATCCTGGGCCTGCCCAATGGGGCAGGAGCTCAGCCACTAGCGGCTGAAGCACCCACGCTGTCCGTTGGTGGGGATGCGGCAAACACCACCTATGAAGCCGCGCTGACGGCCCTTCGGGCGGGCCTGCTTCAACGTGCCCGCAGCCTGCTCTTGGAGGTGGTGCGCCAGTCCCCACAGTTTGCGGGCGCCTGGCTCGATCTGGCCATCGTCACCCAGGCCCTGGGTGACGCCATTCAGGCTGAAGAATTCTTGGACCTCATCGAGCGCCGCTTCGCGGTGCCCCCGGCGCTGCAGCTCACCATTGCCGAGCTGCGCAACCGCATCCGTGTGGCTGAACGGACGGGTGGCGCTGCACACGAAGCAGCCCCTGCCCACACGGGGCCCGACGCAGCAGCCCCGCCATCAGCAGATGCCGCAGGCAGCCCCGCGCCCCACGCGCGCACCTCATTTGCGCCGCTGCGGGTGCAGGCCCAGTTTGGCGGCGGCTATGACGCCAACGCCAACGCGGGCCTCTCGGCCACGGCCATCAGCCTGACCCTGCCCGGCGGGCCCATCAGCCTGCCACTGGCCGACAGTTTTCGGCCGCGGGGTGATGTCTTCAACAGCGCTCAGCTCAGCGCCGAAGCCGCCCTACGCTCGCCCATCCTTCAGGCCTGGGGCATCACCCAGATCGAATGGGGTGGGGCCCTGCGCGCTTTGACTTTCCGGCGTGAAGACGCCTTCAGCACCCAAGAGCTGCAGACCAGCGCGGCCCTGAACGTCCCTGGTCCGTGGCGCGCATCGGTGAGCGCGCAACAACTGCGCCTGGGTGGCTTGGGCTTCCTCTCCTCGGTCGGCGGCGCGCTGCGCCACGCCTGGCCCACGGCGGCGTGCCAGCCCCAGGCCGCTGTGGAATGGGACCGCCGCCGCTTCGAAACCAGCCCCAACCTGGACAGCCGCCTTTTGTGGCTGGGCCTGCAGGGCCTGTGCACCGATGCACAGGGCCCCCACCGCACCAGTTGGCAGCTGCGCCTGGGTCACGAGGCGGGGCTGTCCCCACCTGCAGAAGGCTCCACCGCACCCACCAGCCGCCCGGGCACCAACACCCTGCACCGGGAATGGGTGGCAGTGCGCCGCTGGGCCCTGCCCAGCCTGCCTGCGGCCTGGGCCCGTGTCTTCCCAGGCAGCAGCACGGTACCGCCGCGCCTGGAGGCACAGGCTCAGTGGACCCACAGCCGCGACACCGGGCCCTACAGCCCTTTGCTTTCCAACAACGCCGCCCGCGTGGTGCGCCGCACCACCATGGGCCTGAACCTGTCCGTGCCGGTCGGCCCGGGATGGGCTGTCAACGCAGTTGCCCAAGGCTTTAGGCAATCGTCCAACCTACAGGTGTTTGACTTGAGCGGGCACCTGTTGATGCTTCAACTGCACAAAACTTGGTAAGCTCTTGTTTCTGCGTACGTTTGATGAAGCCTTAAATTGAGGCAAAAAGCCCGACTTGTGGGGCGTGCGCAACAAGTCTGATGCTGTTTTTGTGATCCAGCCCACACAAACAAGGGTTGCCCACGCTATACTCCTCGGAAGGTAGGCGCGTGTGCTCGTGCCCCTCAAGTTTCGAGTCAATTCCATCACAAAGGAACAGGAGTCCTGAATGTCCATCACCGTTGCAATGCGCACCCAAGTTTCCCAGCTGTACGTAGCTTTGTTTGGCCGCGCGCCTGACGGCGAAGGCTTGGGCTTCTGGGTTGGCAAGCTCGCCGCGGGCCAGTCTTTTGCATCTGTGGCTCAGCAGATGTATGACACCGCTCCTGCTCGAGTGTTCTACCCGACATTCCTGACAAACCAGGAAATCATTGGTCGGTTCTACACCAACACCCTGGGCCGTACTGCTGATGCAGAAGGCTTGGCCTTTTGGACGGGCAAGCTGAACGCGGCAGGCGCAACGCCGGGCAGCGTGATCTCCGAGATGATCACGGTGGTGGCGAACTACAAGGGTACCGATGCTGCTGGCGTGGCCAGTGCAGGCTTGTTCAACAACAAGGCAGAAGTTGCACAGGCCTATGGTGAGGCCAACAAAGACGCGGCCGGTGCCACAGCGGCGATCGCTTCTGTGACGGCAGACCGGGCAACGGTTACTGCAGCAGTTGCCTCGATCAACGCGCCGGCTCCCATCGCCAGCACAACCTTCACGCTGACCACCGGTGTGGACACCGGTACTGCTTTCACGGGTGGCGCGGGTAACGACACGTTCAATGCGTCTGGCACGACGCTCACCGCTGGCGATTCTCTGAACGGTGGCTTGGGTACAGACACCCTGAACATCACCTCAACGGCTGCTGCATCTGTGGGCACCGGGGTTTCAACGACTGGTGTTGAAGTGAT
>Ga0194116_10008400_pt1 | contig 10473 bp, 12 predicted proteins | sample TA2MahsurfametaG_4_FD_148617 | JGI IMG/M metagenome (GOLD analysis project Ga0194116, IMG submission 148617) | Freshwater microbial communities from Lake Tanganyika, Tanzania - TA2015008 Mahale S9 surface | ecosystem: Environmental > Aquatic > Freshwater > Lake | place: Tanzania: Lake... | reverse complement strand
GGTTTTTAGGAAACTCTTTAATTTTTCATGAAAAGTAGGGGAGAAGTCTCTTTCGAAACCACCGATTCGACCGATATTTGTTGTCAAACGCGCTCCACAAACTTCTTCATACATTTCATAAATTTTTTCTCTTTCCGAGAAAGGATAGAAGAAACTTGTTAGTGCTCCAGTATCAACGCCGATAACTGAATTACAAATCAAGTGATCAGCAATTCGAGCCAATTCCATGATAATCACACGCATGTATTGAACTCGTTTTGGAATGTCAGCTTGAATCAATTTTTCAACCGTCATGTGCCAACCCATGTTATTTATTGGTGAAGAGCAATAATTTAAACGGTCTGTAATAGGCGTAATTTGATTGAATGGACGTCGTTCAGCTAACTTTTCAAAAGCTCTGTGAATGTAACCTACTGTTTGTTCAGAAGAAATGATTTTTTCACCATCTACTTTAAGGACATTTTGAAAAATACCATGTGTAGCAGGGTGCGTAGGACCAAAATTAATGGTCGCATAATTTCCGTCAATCGTTTCTTTGGACTTATATGCTACGTTATTTTCTGTGATTTCACTCATAGTCAAAAATTTATCTTCCGAAGAAGCGATCGTCTTTATCTTCTCTTGTGGCATCTTCTAGGACGTGCTCTTTTCGCATAGGAAAATAGTCCATCGAATCCATATTCAAAATTCTTCTCAAATCAGGGTGACCTTCGAAATTGATTCCGAAGAAGTCATACGTTTCACGTTCCATCCAATTCGCTCCGTTGTATATATCAACGATTGAACGAATGCTTGGATTTTCGGCATGTAAAAAAACTTTTAAACGCAGTCTGAAATTGTTTGTCCAACTGTGTAAATGATAAACAACAGCGAGTTCTCTTCCTTTGTCATCCGGATAATGAACACCACCCAGAAGCGTTAAGAATGAACAAGCTAAAATCTCATCGCGATTTAACCAACTAATGATTTCGTGAATTTTTTCAGATTTGATTTCTAGTATTAAAATACCAAAATTTTCTTCTGAACTTACGACTTCCGAACCGTAATTTTCGTTGATTCGATTTAAAATTGCCTCATTATTTAGCATCATCCGTTTCTTTGGTTTCTATACCGTAATTACTCAACAAATGTTGGTATTCTTCACTGTATCTTCTTCTTGAAGACTCGTGTTTTACCAATTTATGGATGTTCATAACACCATCTATAATTTGCTCTGGTCTTGGCGGACATCCTGGAACGTATACATCTACAGGAATGATTCTGTCAATCCCTTGAAGTACGCTGTATGTATCAAAAATCCCCCCTGAGGAAGCGCAAGCTCCGACAGAAAGAACCCATTTCGGCTCAGACATTTGCTCGTAAACTTGTTTCAAAACCGGACCTAGTTTTTTAGAAATCGTTCCAGCAACAATTAACAGATCTGCTTGTCTTGGTGAAAATGAAAGTCGTTCCATTCCAAATCGAGACAAGTCATAAGCACTTCCCATTGTTGCCATGAACTCAATTCCGCAACAAGAAGTGGCGAAAGGTAAAGGCCAAACAGAGTTGGCTCTCGCCAAACCGATTGCTTTATCAAGGGTTGTTAATTGATAACCTTCCCCGTTGATAACTTCAAGATCTTCTATTTTTCCCATTCTAGTGCTCCTTTTTTTCTAATGTAAATGAAACCAACAAGAAAAAATGCTACAAACATAATAACTGCAAGTAGTCCTTCTAATTTTAATTCTTTGAAATTGACAGCGTATGGATAGAAGAAAATAACTTCTACGTCGAACAAAACAAAAAGAATAGCTGTCATGAAGTAACGAATAGAAACTGGAAATCGAGCGTTTCCTTCAGATTCAATACCACATTCGAAGTTGGCGTCTTTCTTTTTTGATTTAATCCGAGGCATTAAGATGTGAGTCACGAAAAGTGTGAAAACCACAAATCCCAAGGCAACGATAATCTGAAGAATTAGCGGAATGTAATTTGAACTTGTTGATGCCTGCTCCATAATTGGTTTCTAAATTACTCAATCTAACGTTTAAATCTTCGCAAAGTTCAAAAAGTTTGAGGCTTTGAAAAAATTAATCGCAAATTTATCTTTTTATTTTGTTTGATAATTATATTTTACAAAAGAACTGATTAAAATTATCTAACTCGCGATTCTAATTCCAAAATAAATTCTTCCTCTCGTTCAGGTGAAATAAGCAGTTCATCGTATTTATTGTAGTGAATAACCAGTCCTTTCCATGCAGTTGACATTTTTAGGCCAGCATATAGACCTTTTTGTTTTTCAATCTTTCGGATCGTTGAATATGGAATGATTCGCTTGAAAAACAGACTTCTGCATACCAATTGATTTTCCTCAAAAACAAAATAGGTGTTTTTAAAAATGAGATAGAATAGAAGCGCTAAGAACAATAATACCCCTGAAAAAGGCCAAATGACGGAAGAATCGTTTTCAGCAATTATCGAATAGGAAGCTATTCCTGAATAAAGAATAAAAACAAAAAGAAAAATAATAGGAAATGTCTTATCTCTTTTCGTTTCAAATCTCATTTTACCAAGCAAATAGAGGTCTGTTAGACATTAATGAATTGACATCTTTTCGGATTTTTTCGATCTCAGATTCATTGTCTTTATTCATCAAAGCTCTGTCAATCAATGCAACTATTGCTGGAATTTCATTTTCTTTTACGCCTCGAGAGGTAATTGCTGGTGTTCCAACACGAATTCCAGATGTCACAAACGGTGATTCAGTGTCAAAAGGAACCATGTTTTTGTTTACTGTAATATCAGCTTTAACCAACGTGTTTTCAGCATCTTTTCCGTTAAGTCCTTTTGAACGTAAGTCAATCAGCATACTGTGATTATCTGTTCCACCTGAAATGATGGTGTATCCTAATTTCACAAATTCCTCTGCCATAATTCGGGCATTTGTTTGAACTTGGGACATGTAGGTCTTGTAAGAAGGATCCAATGCCTCACCAAAAGCAACTGCTTTCGCGGCGATTACATGCTCTAAAGGCCCTCCTTGAATTCCAGGGAAAACTGCAGCATCTAACAAAGCTCCCATAGATTTCAAGTTTCCATTATTCCATTTCAATCCAAACGGATTTTCAAAATTGTGGCGCATCATTATAATTCCACCACGAGGCCCGCGCAAAGTTTTGTGAGTTGTAGTCGTTACAATGTGACAATGTTCCAATGGATCATTCAAGATTTTTGCTGCAATAAGTCCTGCTGGATGAGAAATGTCAGCTAAAACTAAGGCTCCAACTTCATCAGCAACTTTTCTGATTCGTGCATAATCCCAATCTCTTGAATAGGCGGAAGCACCACAAATAATCATTTTTGGTTTGACCTCTCGGGCTTTAGCTTCCATCGCATCATAATCAATGTATCCTGTTTCTTTTGAAACGCCATAAAAATGAGGTTTGTATAATTTGCCTGAGAAATTCACAGGTGAACCATGCGTTAAGTGTCCTCCGTGAGATAAATCAAAACCAAGGATGTTATCACCTGGATTTAGACAAGCTAAAAATACCGCTGCATTTGCTTGTGCTCCGGAGTGTGGCTGAACATTTGCCCACGTTGCTCCAAATAATTCGCAAAGACGATCGATTGCAAGTTGCTCAACTTGATCAACCACTTCACAACCGCCATAATATCTTTTACCCGGAAGTCCTTCTGCGTATTTATTAGTTAAAACACTTCCCATGGCTTGCATCACTTGTTCGCTGACAAAATTTTCCGATGCAATCAATTCAATACCATGTAATTGACGATTTCTTTCTTGTTCAATTAATTCAAAAACTCGTAAGTCCTTTGCCATTGTATAATTTTTTATTTAGCGTAATTGATAGAATATATTTTTTCTAATCCAGTTCTTAAATTGGTTAACGGTTTATATTTTGCTAGCTCGCTTAGTTTTTGTGAACTTCCAACGCGACGCTCAACTTCATAATCATATCTTTTCTTCGGGGCTTCGATATAAATGATTTCTGAATTGGAATTTGTTATGGATTTAATTTCATTTGCTAAATCTGTAATACACCATTCTGCTTCGTTGGCAATATTAATTATGTGACAACCTTTAATTCCCATTAATCTCACACACGCTTCTACAGTATCATCTATGTATGTGAAGTCGCGCGTTTGATTACCAGTACCAAAAACTGTAATTGGTTCGTTTGCAATAGCTTGTTCAAAAAATCGAGGAACCACCATTCGGTTGTCTTGATTCCATCCATAAACGTTAAAGAAGCGAAGAGAAATTACATTAATGCCTTTTTCTTCGTGATGAGAAGCGAGGTAAATTTCATTGTATCGTTTGGCCATCGCATAGGATGTTCGTGGATCAACCAAAACTTCTTCAGTTAGCGCATTTTTTACAATGGCAGAATGACTGTAGATTCCACTTGTTGAGGCGTATAATATATGTTTGACGTTATTCGCCTCCGCAGCTTCAATGATATTTCTTGTCCCGATAACTTCTACATCCATCGTTTCAACAGGATTGTCAGCGACAATATCGACTCCCAAAACAGCAGAAAAGTGATAAATTACATCACAACCTTTCGATGCGTCCAAAACGAGTTGACGGCTTCTTATATCTCCCTTGATGAATTTAATCTTGGAAAATGTGTCTTTATCAAGTTTATTTCCCCGTAAAAGCGAATCTAGAACGACAACTTCATGCTTGTCATCAACTAATCTCTTAGCTAAATTACTTCCTATAAATCCTGCTCCTCCTGTAATTAATATTTTCATTAGTTAAGTGTTGTCTGCAAATATCTGAAAAAATGTCCAATCGAAGGTTAAAAATCAATAATTAGGTGTGATTCAGAATACGTTTTATACTGTGTATTTGATGTGTTTCTTTATAATAATCAGCGTTATAAATTCCAGATTCAGATAGTTCATCGATTCGAATTCTTCCAGATGCATGAATGATATTTGAATTTTCAATTAGGATACCTACATGAATAATTTTACCGGATTTGTTCATGAAATAGGCAAGATCGCCTGGTTTAGAATCTTGAAATTCAATAAGTTCACCAATTTCAGCTTGTTGGTATGCGTCTCGCGGAAGATTAAAATCGTAAAGTCTGAAAATGAGTTGAACAAATCCTGAACAATCAATACCATAAACACTTTTTCCTCCCCACAAATAAGGAACATTCAATAATTCTTTCGCCATTTCAATTGGTGATTTTCTTTCTATTTTTTCTTCTACTTGTTGAGAAAAAATAAATTCACCGATTTTAAAGTTTTCCTCATTCGATATGAGACTTCCTTGAGAGGTGAGTTGCTTCCCCCAAGGTGTAGTAATTAACTTGGTAAATTCTCGTTGATATGAGAATTCATTTAGCCATTTTTTAAACTCTTTTTCTGTTAATGGTAGTAAATGTTTAATATCCATAAAACCTTCATAACCATCAAGAATTGTTCTTATTTTAACCCAAGGTTCGCTAAAAAATACTACTTCAACCGGTTCACCAAATAGGAGTTGAGAAACAATTTCAGCGCTGTCGTTGGAATCATTTCTCAATGGAGCCACCGAAACCATACAAAAGCATAATTTTTGTTTTTCGGTTATTAATTTCAAATTGTTCATATGTAACGATAAAAGTAAATATTAATGCGTTATTTTAATTTAATTTTGAATTCCAAATTTCAACTTTGAGTAAGGATAAATTAATTTTAGTAACGAACGACGATGGTGTTTCAGCCAAAGGAATTCATGCGTTAGCTGAAGTTGCATCGCGTTTTGGAAAGGTAGTTGTTGTCGCCCCAGATAAACCTCAATCAGGCATGGGGCATGCGATTACGATTAATCATCCACTTCGGTTGAATAAAATTGATTTATTTGGTGAAATTGAAGCTTATTCATGTTCCGGGACTCCTGTCGATTGCGTGAAACTTGCCATTTATGAGGTATTACATCGAAAGCCAGATCTTATTTTGTCTGGTGTAAATCATGGTGAAAATTCTTCAACGAATGTATTGTATTCAGGTACAATGTCCGCTGCTATTGAGGGCGCAATGGAAGGGATTTCTTCAATTGGATTTTCCTTGGCTGATTATGAACCGGACGCTGATTTTTCAGCAACTAAATATTATGCTGCGTTACTTATTGATAAAGCCCTGAATTTGGAGTTTTCTAAAGGAGTATGTTTAAACGTTAATGTACCAAAACTGAATCAATCTGAAATAAAGGGATTTAAAATTTGTAAGCAAGCCCATGCTTTTTGGGCTGATCGTTTTGATAAAAGACTTGATCAATTCGGAAGAACCTATTTTTGGTTAACAGGCGATTTTTCTGATGTTGATAAAAGACCGGATACAGATTTACACGCTCTCAAAGAAGGATACATAAGTGTTGTGCCTACTTTATATGATTTGACAGCTTACAATGAAATTACTCATTTTGAAAATTGGAAATTATGAAACTAAATTGGAATAGAGAAAATTCACTTGGTTTGTTAATAGGAGTTACCTCTCCAGTTGTTTTTCTACCAGTAGTTCTTTTGATAATGTCTATTTCATCAGGTTTTAGTTTTGGCTACTTTTGGTCACAATTTACATATTACACTGAGTTTCAAAGTAAGTATTTGTCATTGGCAATGATTTCAAATTTAATTTGGTTTTATATTTTTTTAAATCGTGAAAAATACGAATATACCAAAGGAATCATCATTGGTTTATTGTTGTATGCTCCATATATGATTTATATAAACATCATCAAGTGAATTCGAAGACAAGTATTTTTGTGATAACAGGAGAAGCTTCAGGAGACTTACATGCTGCCAACCTAATTCACGAAATGAATTTAATTGAAAAGAATATAGAATTTTTGGGATGGGGTGGTGATCGAATGATAAAAGAAGGCGTAAAAATTAGAAAACACATCTCCGAATTGGCATTCATGGGTTTCAAGGAGGTTGTTTTGAATTTAGGAACCATTTTAAGAAACTTTAAGCAATGTAAAAGTCAAATTTTAGAGTTTAAACCAGATTTTTTGATTCTAGTTGACTACCCAGGTTTTAATTTAAGGATTGCCAAGTGGGCAAAAAAGGAAGGTATTCCAGTAGCTTATTATATTTCACCACAAATTTGGGCTTGGAAACAATCTCGAATCTATCAAATCAAGGAAAATGTTACAAAAATGTATACCATACTACCGTTTGAACCTATTTTTTACAAAAAATTTCATGTAGATGTGGAATATTGTGGACATCCTTTACTAGATGAGATTACACGTTTTAATAAAATAGAAGAAAATAAGCTTAGATCTGAAAAACCAATTTTGGCAATTCTTCCTGGAAGCAGAAAACAAGAGATTGAACGAAAGTTGCCAATTATGCTCGAAGCAGCCAAACATTTTCCCAACTTCGAAACAATTGTGGCTTGTGCGCCAAATTTACCAATGAGTTACTATTTGAAATACGCTTCGAATGATGTTCGATTTGTTGAAAACGAAACGTATAAATTATTGAATAGTGCTGAAATAGCCATTGTCACTTCAGGAACCGCTACTCTCGAAACAGCTTTATTTCGTGTTCCTCAAGTTGTTTGTTACAAAAGTTCTAGCATGTCCTATTTGATAGCACGAATGCTTGTGAAAATCAAGTTTATTTCACTTGTTAATTTGATACTTGATAAAGAAGTCGTTCGCGAACTTATTCAAAATGAATGTAATTCAGAACAGATTGTAAATGAGCTTAAATCAATTAACGATAATTCTCAAAAGCGTGAAAAAATGCTAAGTGATTACGATCAACTAATTCACCTTTTGGGACAAAATGGATCCTCAAAACGAGTAGCTGAAAAAATTTGGTGCGAATTTAGTAAGATTAATTAAAAAATGTTTCGGCTTAGTTTGATATTAGTTTTATTATCATTTTGCACCCTAAACAAGGCGCAAAAGATTCGAATTGGTTTGTACAATTCACAAAAAATAAGTAATGTCAAATTTACTCCCAAGAACGGTAATTATTTCGTTTTTTCTGACACGAATTTAATTTACAATGCATCAACAAAAGATATTATTGAAATGAAAATCAATAATAATTTAATAGATGTTATTTTAAATGGGAATTTCCTTAATCGTTATTCGGAGATCAATTTTGTTGCGGAAAAAAATGAAAATTTCTTGGAAACGAAACCGATTCGACCAAATTTAAAGTCGCGATTATATGAAAGTGATTTCACTGTTCAGTCGAAAAATGGATATTTGGAGATCGTTAATGAAATTGACCTCGAGAATTATTTAGAGGGTGTTGTTGAATCAGAGGCGGGGCCAGGGCAAAAAACTGAATATTACAAAGTGCAAGCAATTATAAGTAGGACTTATGCGGTAAAATATTGGAATAAACACCAATCATCTGGTTTTAATTTGTGTGATGGGACACATTGTCAAGCTTATTTACACAAACGAAATCAATCGAGTTTAATTGATACTGCCGTGAAATATACAAGGCAAATTATTTTATTTGATTCAATAAATCAGTTAGCCTCAACCTTTTTTCATGCGAATTGTGGCGGGCAAACTTGTGAACCCGACTTAGTTTGGAATCAAAAAATGGAAGGTTTTTCAAGTTTTAAAGATACTTTTTGTGTTCACACATTCCAAGCAATGTGGACAAAAAAAATTCCTCTGAAAGATTGGTTTTCTTTCATAGAAAGTAAATACAATTTTCCCTCATGGGATTCTCTGAGTTATAGCTTGGCTGTAAATTTTGAACAGAAAGAGCGGAAAGCCTTTTATATAGATCCTGTTTATGGAATCCCATTGAGAGATTTGAGGGATGCCTTTAAATTGAAGTCAACCTTTTTTAACTGTAAAAAAGAAGGCGAATTTTTGGTAATTACAGGAAGGGGATTTGGACATGGTGTGGGATTATGTCAAGAAGGAGCAATGGAGATGGCAAAATATGGGTATAATTTCGAACAAATCTTGTTGTTTTACTATCCAAATAGAAATATTGGAAAGATTCCTATTTCTCCTTCTTTTCCTCGAAAGTAATTACAAAAATCTCCTCATCATCTTTTTTAAAGAATTTTTGTGAGCGCGCATATGCCTCGAGGTAATTTATATTTCTCAATCGTCTCAAGGTGTTTTTTGTCTCTTTCAGATCATCTGCTAATAAATCTCGCTGGTCCTGAAGTTTAGAAAGCTTTCTTTTTTGATTTATGATTGTTATGATATCTAAGTCATCAAGAAATAGAAAATAAACTGCAAAGGCTAAACTTGTTATAAAGTATTTGTTTTTAACAAATGCAGGAATCTTCTTCATTTAAACGAAATTAAATAAAAAAAGGGATCGTTAAATCCCCTTTTACTTGTTTTATTAAAGACTAATTGTTTATTTCGGTTGACAACTATTCATTTCCTTTTCATAATATGAATAGAAGTCTTTTTGTTTACCAAACCACTCATTCGCTTTGGTTAACATTTTGCATGCCTCTGTAGAATTATTATCCTTTTTCTGTAGCATCTGCGCGCTGAGTATGATACCTGTTTTCAATACTTTTAAATCGGTTTCAGTATAATTATCCAGACTTCTTAATGCTAACAAATTTTTCGTTTCTTCTTTCCAAATAGCAGTTGCAGTTTTAACATCTTTCATGTTGAATCGAATTGCAGCTTCTAATAATTTACCGGCTAACGGATTTTTTGTGATAGAAATATATTGCTCAATACCTTCCAACATTTGATCATTTATCTCCGTCTTTCTTTCAGCGTTGTCTCCCTGATAGAATAAAGGATAGTTGTTTTCTTCTTCAAGATTGAATAATACATTGATACTCGCAATTTCATTTTGAAATTTATTCAACCAAATTTTATGAATGGTCATGTTAAATATACCATTAACATCCAATTCAATTGCCGTTGCTGTTGAGGTTACTGCTTCATCCAATGGATCAGGAATAGCGACATCTTTAAGATCTTTTCTATACATTCCATAATATCCCTTGGCTAAGAAAATATGAGGAGTAGGATCATTTGCATATTTTGGTTTCACAACATAATCAGATGCTTTTTTTACAAGTTTTATAAAACTACTATCTGCATGAATTTGTGTCAATTCATCTAAATTGTTGGTAACGGTAATCACATTTTCTTTTTCAACAGAAATCTCATCTTCTTCATCTTCTGTTGTACCATCTTTGAGCGTAATTTTTTTACTAAATGTTACTGTATTGGAAACTGAATAAACACCTACTTTGTTGAACTCGACTGTAATTTGATCCGATTTTTCGGTGCCTTTCACTAATTTCCAATCTTTATCCTTGATTCCAGAAATCGTCCATAACATTCCTATTTTCTTTGTTCCTTCGTTTGTGAAAGTCGCTTTCAAGGTTACTTGATTCTCATTTTGATTTTCATCATCTAAAATAAGAATTGACTTTGATTCTGTAAATGACAGTTTTGGCTGAGCTATTACAAAACAACTCGCTAAAAGAAATAGCAATAAATTA
>Ga0194116_10008391_pt1 | contig 10480 bp, 2 predicted proteins | sample TA2MahsurfametaG_4_FD_148617 | JGI IMG/M metagenome (GOLD analysis project Ga0194116, IMG submission 148617) | Freshwater microbial communities from Lake Tanganyika, Tanzania - TA2015008 Mahale S9 surface | ecosystem: Environmental > Aquatic > Freshwater > Lake | place: Tanzania: Lake Tanganyika... | reverse complement strand
GATTGGTCATTGAGCCCAATCCCCAATCCCCAATCCCCAATCCCCAATCCCCAATCCCCTAATTTCAAATCAGTTAATTACTATTTTTATTTATTATTTTTGAATTCAATTAAATCTCATTTGATTTTATTGAATAGTTTAAATTTAAATAAAATAATTTAAATAATTATTTATAAGTATATTAATTTCTTAGATTAAGAAATCTATTCTATTGATAAAAAATTAAAAAAGAAATATTAAACAAAAATATATAATTAAAAAACATTTAATCATTTATTGAAAAAAATGAAAGAAATAAAGATTGATTTATCTTTTAACAAGTCTTTTATATTGCTTTTATTATATTACATTTTTTTATTAGAAAAACTTATTGGAGCTTACATTCTCCATCCTGATTCTCAAAATCCCATTCGAATTAAATATCCAATTATAGATTCCAATTCAAAATCTTTGGAGATAAGATTTAAATTTGACCCTAAATCACAATTAATTTTATACGATCAAGTATTTGGAGTTATGCTTTTAAACCCTCATATACAAAAAACTTCAGTTTTTCAAAAATCAAACTTATTAAACTGCGCTTTGACTAATAGCTTTGGAATCACTTATCTTACAAAAATTGTGTACTCCCAAACAACAAATGATGTTATCTACTGCAAATTTCTCAGCAGCAAAGAACCACTTTCTAAAGAAGCAACATATATTTTAAATATTTCAGGAATTTCGGAAATTGGGAAAAATATTTCAACTTCAAATATAATAAAATTTTTTACTGCTACCTCAGAATTTCCAACACAAGCTATTCTCGATCAAAATCCTTCATTTGGAACTTTTGCCTATCAACCTTTTAATTTAGTAAGCAACGACCCTTCATTTGTTATAACTTCAGTGGATATAAAAGATCCTGATAATCTTACTTTGCCAAATTCTGATTCAATAAATGGACTTCCATTATTATCCTTTTATCAGAAATTTAATATTATTATTTCATTGACAGTTAAAAGATTTTTAATATGGAAAGAATTAATATTCTTAATCGGATATGATGCAAATTTAATCATTGCTAATTATCAAATAACTGATGAAATTGGAAATTTTCAAAATATAAAAGCTGAAGAATTCGAAACAGGAAACATTTTAATTTCAGGATTGGAACTTGAAGTAATCCAACCTGATACAATTTTCAAAATAAAATTTTCTGGCTGGAATATTAATAACTCCAAAAACTTTGCAGTCCCAGCACTTTTGAATATAAATGCGAAATTATATTATAAAAATTCTTACTCATTAGTTTCATATTCTCAAAAATCTTTTGCTAATATTGGTTTGATTTTTGTTAAAGCAGAAGCCAGTCATCCAGAAGGAAGAGACTTTTGGCGAAATGGTTTATTCCCAATAAAATTCACTTTTTCTATATCCAATTTTGACATAAGTGATACGGCTTTTGTAGTAATACAGCACACAAATGCTGAAAATGGAAAAAACAGCCTAAACTTTGTTGCAAGTACTTGTGATTTTTCAGAAAATACTGGTGATGGAATTGCAGCTTCAGTAAATCAAAATTTTGGTGAAAGGCCAATATGCTATCCTTTGCGGAGAGATTTGGAATATGAAAATAGAGATTCTATTAAGTTATATGGAAAAGGTTCTGGATTTTTTTTTAAGCTGAAAAGCATACAAAAAGACAAAAATCACAGTGTTATAATATGGTTTTCAGCAGATAATTGTGGTGGTAATAATTATCTGAATTTCAGCAGTCTAATAGATTTTAAACAAGGATTTGTCTATTTCAAGTTTCAAGTAAATATTTATAGAAATATTTTTGAAAATAATTCTGATGAAAAGCGCTTTAGCAAAAGCCCTTTAAATATTGATAGCTTATTTCTTGCCTCAACTTCTAAATATTATCTAAATAATTTAGATTCTGATATATACTCTAAAAATAAATGCATTAATAATTTGATTCAATCAGGGCAATTTGATGATTCAGGGAATATTATGGAATATATCAATAGTGGATATAAAAACGCTTTCGAATTTGATGAAAATTTCTACTCTCCCAGTGTAACAAAAATTACATTAAAATGGGGAAATGAAGGAAATGATATAAATTTATATAAAGAAATTCATGATTTTTCGATAATGAATCAATTATCTGATTCACCTATTAATTGCGGAACTAATTGTTTCATTTTACCTCGATTTAATTCTCCATTTGATAATATAAATCCTATTAATGAAAGCTTTTTTTATTCTGAAGAAGCATCACTCTCTAAACAGAGTTACTTTGCTTTAGGAGCAAACCTTTATAAGAGACCTAATACTAAAACTGCTAATTATTTCCCGCTTCCTTTCAGTGTTCAAAACAATTTCATATTCAATTATAGCGGTAAATTACAATTTTCTTTTTCAAACAACTTTTTCACATCAAGTAACAAATATCCTTATTGTTATATTAGCTGGGATATTGTTAATAAAGCCAATCAATTCTATACACCCGAATCATTACTTAAGGATTTAAACTATAATCAAGATCAAAGTGGCAAATTTATTTCAAGAACTTCTATGAATGATGGAAAAAGTTATGATCTAATTTCAGAAAAAGATGGGATTTGTATGAATTCAGAATGTCAATTTTATAAAATCACTTCTATCCTTTCTTCAGCTTATCCCATATATCCAAATCCTGTCATTAATACAGGTTTATATTTTAACTGGGTTTTAGATCATTTTACAGTTACTCCTGATGAATATTTTGGTTTTTATTCATTTTCAAATTGTCTCAAATATACGATTCCCGAAAAAATTAAATCTCTTTATACCAATATTGACATTCAAATTTCTTGGAATTTTTTTAATCATCCAACTAATACTGTTGGGAAATTGATTAATGAAGGCTTTTCAATAAGAAATATTAGATTTATCAAGCTTTTTCCCGAAGGTGGAGTATTTCAAGATACACTTTATTCAACCGCAAATAGGTCAAAAAAAAATTCATTTTTACGTTCGAAAAATGATTTTATGAATTTTCATTTTGTATATTCTGAAAACGGATCGAATAATGGGGTCTGTCTTATTGAAATCAATAGCATAAATCTTTTTAATTATATCAATAATAATTCTTCCAATAATGAGAAAAGCAGCCATCTAGTTTTTTGGCTATTCCAAACAGTCTTGTTGGAGACTGATTATCAAGATTTATCAGTGAATTACCCTCTAGCAGGCACCAATGATTATCAAGCAAGTATTTATGGTTTATCTTCTGGATATTTTCTCGATGCTACTGAAAACTTTTTAACATATAATATTTACGATGTTCGAACTCCAATTATTTATGATTATAATCATGTTGGGATACGTGAACATTTGCTTTATTACAATGGTAGTGGAAAAAACAATGTGAAACTGGATAATGATTTAAATCGTCATATATATACAAAATCTTTTCCTTTTAAAGATAACAGAAGTTCTTATTTTTTCCTATTTGGATCAATGATAATACTTGATAACACTGAAAACTTAATTTCAATAAATAAAAATATCTTAATTCCAATATATTGCCCTTTATTTTATACAAATCAATTTCCTTCCAAAAACTATTATTTATATGGTAATGGATTACCTACTATATATACTGCTTGGATAACTATGAAATCTTTCGATAATATTAATTCTATTAGCAAAATTTATTCACAAAATTATTCAAATCATTTAAAGTCAAATATAATTATTTCCCCACAAAACTACAAAATTAATAATTATAATTTATCTTTAAATGGAAATTTTGCATTCAAGGTCTTATCCACATTGAAATGGAGTAATTATAATTCGTCTGGTACTGATGATAAGCTTTTTATCTTTCAAGGAACACAAATTAATAGAGAAGATTCATATGGAAAGATATTTTGTACTGGAAATATCTTGCTTTTAAACAAGAAAGTTGAAATTGCGAATGATTCGGGATTGTTAACAAATAATTTATCATTTAAAGTTAATATGAAAGACTTTTTCCTAAGTGCTTTGATATCGAAAAAAACTAAATTTTATTTCAATGGAATAGAATTCAATAGAGCTATATTAGGATCAGCCAGTATGGAGAATTTAGGTTATCCAAATGATGGAATTTCTTTTACTGATATCAATAAAAGCGAAAATGATTTTTATTTTATAGGGCTAAAGAGACCTTTAATTACTCAATTTTATGATAATGATTTTAATTATTCTTTAAATAATTATATTGCTTATTTTTGCGTTAATAATATAATTGGTAATTATCTGATGCTTACTAATTTAAACTCTATGAATACTTCGAATAATTTTTTTATTCTAGATTTCAATCCAATAAATGATATAGATTGCTCTATTAATATTTCAAACGAATCTCCTAATAATAATTATATTGCTGATTTTACTGGAAGTATTAAAATAAATGTAAAATTCAATACCACAATTCCAAATGGACTATTTTTAAATATAAACGTTGGGGGATTTATAAATTCTTTTACAAATTGTAATATTAAACCTTTATCAAATGAAAATGATTCGAGTAATAATGATTTCTTTAGAACAACTGAAAGTTGTTCAATTAAAAATGATTTAACAATAAGTTGTCCGAAAAAAAGCAGTATGAATATTTATCAAATTTATTGCTATAATGTCTATATTCAATCTCAATCTATTTCTTTGAAGATGCTTTATCTTAGCTTTGAATTTAATTCAAATAATGTTCCAAACTTTGGAACTCCCTATTCTGCTGAAAACTATTTAATTAAACAAATGCTTTCAATTTCGAAATTAATTGAGGCTGAAAATTTATCCAATCCAAGTTCTAATAAATATATCTATACATTACAAACTGATAAAAATGTATCAGATCTAACTATATCATCTAATTTTATAGAATCATTTAAAGCAAACATTGTTAATTTAGTTCCTGTTTTTAATCCACGAAATAAAAATTTTGGATCTGCTATAATAGGTATTAAATTACCTAGAACAGTTCGAGGAATGCAAATTTCATTGGAAGGAAAGTTTGATTTTATAAATCAAAATATAATCCCTCAATGTAAAATAATCATTGATAATAAAAATCTTCAAGTAATGAATTCAGATATTTATTTTTATGATGGTTGTATTATTCGAAATACTGATAATCTAAATACGAAGCAAATATTAATAAATTTTAAGAATTCGTTTATAAAAAAATTGCCTGATTTTGCCAATTATATTCAAATAAAAATTTTTCCAATTGTACAACCAGCATATGGAAGCTTCGAACAAACTGATTACATGAATAATAATTTATATAATGTGAGACTTATCCATCCAATGACAAACTCAACAATATTTCCAAACATACAATTTAATTTTAAATCTACATTTAAAGGAGATAATCTTGTATCAGAAAATTTATCCAATTTAGAAAATTTAATAAATCTATTCAATATTAACCCGCCAATTCTTGGATTAAAAGCGACTTATAGCTTTATCCTAAATTTTGAGAGTCAATCAAGCAATTTGAAAAATGCGAATTCTATTACTTTTTTCATGAATGAGAATATAGTCTATAATCCTGATGAAATTTATTGCCAAAATTTAAATATGACGGAGAATATTTATAGCAATTCTAATTATTTATCATGCTATTTTGAAGATGAAGAGCAAAGAATTCTTACAGTTAATTTTGATGATTTCATTTTATTTCAATTAAACCCTGAAAATAGCGTTAATAAATATCCAGTTACAAATTCAAAAAATATTTTAATTGGTATTTCTGGAATAATAAATAATCAATATTCACCTACTGATTTTAATTTACTTTCTGTTGTTAATAAAGTAAATCAAGATTCATCAGGAGGTCAGAATTTAAATGTTTTAGCAGGCTACGGAAAAATATACATCAATATACAAGAAACTTTTTATTATTTGAACTTTAAATTTTTAGTGACCTCTTCAAATTTTGAAACAAAATTTATAAGAAAAACTACAACTTTTAAATATAGAGTTACGATTGATAGTTCTGGTAATTCAATTTATCCTGATAGCTTTGGTAGACCAATTGAGGGAACAATAATAAAAAATGCAAAAATATATATAGTTTTTCCTAAAAATTATAATGATTATATGTTACAATTTAACTTGCAAAAATCAAATATAACAGTAACTGATTACTATTTAAATTCAGCCAATTATAATACTGTAATCAATTCACCTACAAATGTTATTGTCTATGGGAATACTCTTGTTTTGGATTTCCAAAAGAAAAATTTAACTTTTAATGTAAATTGGATCTTTTGGGAAATTTCAATTTCAAATTTTCCAACAATTCATAATTACTTGGACTACTCACCTGAAGGGCATTTCGGATTACTAAACATGATTTTAATTGGAAACAATGATCAAGGCCAAAAATATTATATTGCTAGTCATACAAATACTAATTCTATTCTGAGTAATAAATTAACACCGTATTTTAAATCAAAATTTGAAATGTTTTTTGAAGGAATTAATTTCACAACAGAACAAGATAAGATATATACAGATATAAAAACATTGGAGTCTTTTATTACAAATAGCTTTTCATCAAAATCTATTGATGAATTGGGAAAAAATTTAATAGAAATCAAGCCTGGAAGATACTCAAAAATCGGAATTATTATGAATAATCAATTAAAAAACTTGATAAATAACAAAGCAAATTTATCCCTAGTTTCACATCCTGTAATAAAAACAGGCTTTTCCGATTACATTTTAAATTCTCAATATAACAGCATATTTGAAATCCAAATAGGCGTTCCATGTTTAACCAATATAGGAGAATATATGATTAATTTTAATATCAGCAATCAAGAATACTTTATTTCACCTCCTCCAGTTAGAGTCATAATCACAAAAAGAATCATATCATCTATAATATTGAGTATCTCAGAACTGCAATACCAATATAAAATGATTCAAATTAGTTATAAATTAGATTATAATAATTTTGATTTAATTGGTATATCTAGTCAAATTTTGCAAAACAATTTACGCGCACCCATAAATGATTCATTGTCATCATCATATGGATTATTTATTAAAGATATAGCTGAAAATTTCGGTAAAGAAATGTTTAAAAATTCTAATGACGGAAAAAAAATAATTATAAGTAATAAAAAATTAAATATATTCAATTTTTATTCAAACTCCATTGGAAGTATCATATATAATATTTCTAGTCAAAATAAATGTTTTACTATTCTTCCTTTCAATTTACAGTTAAATGTAATTGAAGATCAAAATAAGCCTCCTGAAAAAGTCAATATGCAGAGCTTATTTGGTTTTGTAGAAAGTAATAGTTTAAGAAATTTATTTAGTAAAAGCAGTAAATCGAATTTAGAGCTTTTTAATAAAGAAGATAAAGATTATGATTATAAGTTTATATCGAAAGAAAATAAAAAAATAATCAAAGAAATTGATTTATTTCTACGAGAAAATGAAGAAATGGACATTCCTATTAAAAAAAAAGCTTTAGTTTCATCAACATTTTCTAAATTAAAATTCTTACAAAGCATAATTCCTACAAACAATTTCCTTAAAAACAAAATTACTATAAACTTTAAACCTCCTTTTATTCCATATTATATAAGCTGTGTACTAATTTGCTTAAGTGCAGATTTCCCAAATGATTCAGCATTAATTGATCCAAACTATTCAGATGAAGGCTTCCATATGCGATTTTACAACGGATTTTTTTACACAAATTCGGTTTTACAAATGACTTTCAACGAACTTTTCAGAAATACAAAATACAAATTAAAATGTGTTCTACAAACAGCAGAATATGAGAAAAGCACAAGAAAGTCATTTACCCAAGAAATTTATAATATACCTTCTGGAACATCGACTACAAAAGAATTAATTATTATAGAAGGTTCTACTCAAATTAAATGTTATCAAATTTTAGCTAATAATTTAATTAATCTCTCTGTTAATTATTCAACAATTAATAGTTGTCAAACAGCTTTTTTTTCTAATAAATTTTACAATTTAAATATGGGACCTGAAGAGTCTTGGAATGCTAATGGCTGTCCAGTCTGCACAAATTTAGATTTTTCAATTTTTCCATTAAATTATGATTTGGGAATATATTACGATAAAATAAGCAATATACCTAATCCAAATGGAATTTGCTTTTCCCCTCATCCTACTTGTCAATATAGCATAAATTTAGATTACATAGATGCTTTTATAATCAAAGTTTTAAATCCACTTTTAATGTCTCTTCAAATGTCTATCTCGAATTCATTCAATTTTCAATTGCCTGAAATTAAATTTTGCAAAAACCAATACTTAGCAAACATCACTAGCCAAAATATGACAAATATAAATAATGAAAAAAATAATAATGAAACTTATGCAAATAGTACCTCTCTTAGCCAAAATACAACAGTTAATAATAACACAAATAATAATAATAATGTTACAAAAATCATTTTAAAATCTGAATTTGGTTTAAATTCTACAGCAATCTCTTTTGATGAGATTGAAAAAATTGTTAATGAAAATGCCCAATCTCTGTCTAAAAATATTAGTGAAATAAATAATTTCGTTAATTTAATAAATAAAAAGGTGGAAACAGATAAATTAAATGGGACAGATTTCACTAATCTAAACAATTCTCTATCGAAAGTTATAAGTAAATCACATTTTCTATAGATTTTTTTTATTCGCTCTTTTTACAATTTATTTATTTTGTCCATAAAAATATAAAAAGACTTTTTTTAAAATTTAATTAAATTTTTTATATATTTTAAATACTTTATTTTCTTCAGCTGTATTATCAAAATCCCTGGCATCACGTAAAGTTGCTCCAGAAACCTCACTTTTTGAGTTATTTAACTTAAAATTAATAATTGCGCAAGTTGGAGAAATTTTTAAAATTCAAAATATAACAAATACAACAAATGCTGGTATTTCTTTTGGAAATAACTCAGTAAATGTTCAAACAGAAGGACAAAATTTGAGTAATAAAGTTGATCCTCTTGACACATCAAAAGAAGGCCTTGTCCCTAAAGATGTTATAAAAGAAATAAAAGAAAATGTAGATCTCGTTACAAATCTACTTATCGAAAGCAGTGTAAATAACAACAATACAAATCCTCAAATTTTCTATGAAACAAATACTTTTACTGTTCAAATTTATAATACTTATTTGTCATCTGATTCAAACATCAACATTCAAATCAAAAAAGGGCTTTCTTTAATAGATTTTAACGATTGCGCTAAAAATTTGAAATCTTTTTATAATCTCACTCAAGAAGTCATAATTAAAAAAGTTGATTATAATCCTAAGCTAGAATCAAGAAATAATATTGGAGATATTTCATATAAATTTTATTCTCCTGTCGATGGATCGGAATTAAGCTACAAAAATGCTTGTGATCAAGATCCTATTGTTATTAAAATTCCACTAAAAGAAACTCCAATTAGTAAAGATCTAATTGAAGAATATAAGGAACAAAATTTTAATCCATATGATTCAAAAGGTTATACTAATCGCTGCCTGCAATTAATAAATTCTACAAGTGGAGGGGATATCACGGTTTCTGATAGAATTGAAAGAATATATCAAAATTTTACTATTTCTTGTGGAGATAACTGCTTATTGATTGAAATAGAAACAAATAACAATTATACTGTTTGTAATTGCACAAGTACTAGTAATCCTATAGCATTTCTAGAAAAAGTACTGCTTGGCAACTCTTCTTTATTTAATATTGAAATCTTTAAATGTTACGAAAATATTTCCAAAGTATTTTGATATTAATTATTGTGATTAATAATATATTAGATATTATTTAATAAATTAAAAAAATGTTTAGTATAATATTAATGAAAATATTGGACTCATACTGACTTCATCCTTAATTTTGATAGGAATCTTAACAAGTTTAATTTGGACTTTTATACTGCTTAGAAGATACATTCAAAAATTCACTTCAGACGAAATTGTTTTTTACGATGCAAAGTATTTAACTCCAATGTTGAAGATGAAAAAAAATAACGAAGAGATAAAAAACCTAAAATCAAAGCTAATATCTCAAAAAACAAAATCTGAAAAAAATTCTGTAGATAAAATATTAAAAGAGAAAGATATAGTTTTAGCAAAAGAGAATAACATTAAAATAAGAATTAATCAAGCAGAAAATCTGTCTTTTAATCTCCCTCATAAATTTCATCTTCAAAACAATGAAGAATTAACTAAAAAGAATTTAACCCTTGGAAATGAAATTTCCATAGACAAATTAAAGGATTTTAAAAAATTTCAACTTAATACTGATACAATATTATTTGAAAATAATGATTTAAATGAAGACAACAATCAAATACAATATCAATCACAATCAATATCTAATGCAAATGCACTTGCAAATTTAAAATCATCTAAGGGTATTGAAGAGAAAAATTCCTTAGAAAATAGCTTTAATGATAGTTTTCA
>Ga0194116_10008383_pt1 | contig 10487 bp, 11 predicted proteins | sample TA2MahsurfametaG_4_FD_148617 | JGI IMG/M metagenome (GOLD analysis project Ga0194116, IMG submission 148617) | Freshwater microbial communities from Lake Tanganyika, Tanzania - TA2015008 Mahale S9 surface | ecosystem: Environmental > Aquatic > Freshwater > Lake | place: Tanzania: Lake... | reverse complement strand
TGTTGTTATCTTTTAATAATTGACCAACTTTTATTGCAAATGAATAGTGTTCTTCTGCGAAAGATGAAATAATAATCATCTTTTTACCGTTATGAGGTGCTTTAGAAATTACCCAAGCATTATCACAAAGATTTTGCTTGACTGATTTTAAATAAGCGGGTGAATAATCAATATAAACCCGATATCGCACAGCCGGAAAAGATGTGGGCGCCAAACTACCACAAGCACCAAAATATGGTCGTGCTTGCTGTTGTCGGTCTAAATGTTGTTGATAAATTGTATAGAGGTTTATAAGAAAATTACCTATTCCAAGCATTTGGTCAAGCCCTTTTACTCCTTGTGCAACAACAAATTCATGCTTGTTTTTACTTAATATGAGAGAATTGTTACTACTTTCAAGAGCATATGCAGTATGTGTTGTAGAAGCACCTAAAAAAGTTATGCAAGCAGTACAAGCAACTAATCGTTTCAACATATTAGCATCTCCCGTTTTATTTTCTTGTGGTGCGAGTATTTTGGAAAATTAAAGAGTAAATTCAGTATTTCTTCTGTACTACCAAAATAATGATTTAATTGGCTCTTTTATAAGGTCGTTTTTCCCACCGTAAGTTATGCAGCATCGTGACAAAATTCTGCTATTTTTTCTAATAACTCTCAAAGCTTTGGAATAAACAGGTTTTTGCCAATTTCCATATTTTAGCTGTTGCAGTAACATAATTGACTCCACTTATCTTTCAACTGTTCACTTTTTAGGTGTCGAGCTTTCAAGAGTTGTTTATGCAGAGTTTTTCAAAATTGAGTAAGGTAGGAAAAGGACTGCACCTAGGCTGTTGACTTTGTTGAAATTTGACTGCTTTTTGGTATTATTGTACGTGCAGTTTGGTTTTTCGTTGAAAGTAAACCTAAAACAAGGTTTCAGCCATCGTAAATAACCACAGACGGCTCTTTTTCCCCCTCTTAAGGGAGGAGGTGAGGATGTTGCTTACGGTGGCAAGGGTAAAGGTGTTTTAATCCATACATGGGTGGTCGCCGAGAGGTAGAGTCGAGGGGAATGGAATGCCGTTAGCCAATTGTACAACCCCGGCCAACGGAAACGAGAGAGAACAAGTATTGCCACTGTTAGATAAAGTAAAACTTAAAACTTTAAAGCCAGGAAGACCACGTAAAAGGCTCAAGGTACTGGCGACTGATAAAGGCTACGATTCAAAGGATAAACGTGCTGCTTTACGCAAACGAGGAATCAGACCCCAAATACCCAAACGAAACTGGAAAACCAAGAAAAACAGAGGTAGACCAATTAAAATTTCAGTTCCAAGGTTCCAACAGGAACGTTGTTTTGCATGGTATCAACGTAAATATCGTCGTTTAGTTGTCCGATGGGAACGTCAGAAAGTATATTTTGATTCCTTCATTGACCTCGCAACTATCCACATTTGGATTCAAAGGATTTTATTAGTGGGATAGGTTCATGGTAGTCGCCCCGTCCGAATGCCGCCACTTTTGTACAAAAGTGCAATTGTACTAAAGTAGTTTACTATAAATATACAATAGTATTATTATGCAACAAGTAAATTGTGCTTTAGTATCATGCAACTTTTTTCAACTCCCACAATTGTCACCTTGGGGCTAGCAGGCGGACAGGGAAAGTCTACCGTCGCCCTGATGCTAGGTCGATACCTGGGACGCTTGGGTATTCCAGTACTGTTCATTGATGCTGACCCCCAGTCATCGCTCACGAGTTTTTTAGGGGTCAAGGTACAGCCAAATACCCCCACATTGCTGGAGGTAATCACCACTACGGAAGATAAAACACCAATTGTGAATGCCATCGCCCCAGTACCGGATGTCCAATTAGACAACCGCACTATCAGTAACACCAACTTGTTTTTAATCCCCTCAGACGATGGACTTGAGAACGCGAATTACAAGCTTGCATCCAGCGGCATTAGTTTATTTCTCCTGAGAAACCGCTTGCAACCAATCGCCAATAACTTCGGAGTAATAATAGTAGATCCTCCACCAGAGAGATCGCACTTAGCCCAAACTTCCCTTGGTGCTGGCGACAAGTGGATAATCCCCGCAGAAGCCAACGTCAAGGGAGTGCAGTCTTTAGTCAGAACCCTCGAACTAGTCAAAGAATTTCAGCCTGCATTACCCTATGGCTCACTCTTGGGAGTCATACCCTTCCGCGCCAAATGGACGGGCGTAAACCCTACAAAAGCCACCAAAACCAGCATTGAAGCAATGGGGGAAATCGTAGGGAAAGACTTGATGTTACCCCACCTGCTCGAATCCGATGTATATAAGAATGCCATCAACCAACGGGTATCCCCCACAGACTTAGGACAACCTTCCTTAGAATATCCCATCCAGGTATTGGCGCAAAAACTAAGACCAACACTACCAGAACAGTACGCTAAGTTAATCCCCACCGAAACCGTGTAATTTATAGTACCAGGAGTTACCCATGAGCCTTTTAGACGAAATTCGCAGCCGTGCTAATCAACCAACCGTCCCCCCACGCCAGGATGTATTGCAACAACCAACTACTACTGACACTTTAACAGAACCTACTGCCAGTGAATCCGTACAGCAACCTACCGTTGTATCGGAACTCAAACGACTGGAAGAATTACTCGCCAACTTCCCAGAAATCGCTCCTAGAGTCCCCGTGAGGTTGGAAACCCCCATTAAAAACGAACTTGACTCACTATGTAATCAAGAGAAAGTGACAATCGAAACATTACTTGAGGCTTTCTACGTAACCTGTAAAGATAAAGAATCGGTGATGCGCCAAGTTTTGAAAGAAGCAAAAAAGCGGTTAAAAAGTAGGAAAGAAGTGGGGAATATTCGGTCGAGTCTTACCAAACTTAATAATTTAACTAAAAATAGAAAGTAGTAACAGACAAACTCAAGTTCAAGTCTTAGAAAAACAATGAATGTTGAACAGAATGTCAAAGAAGTTTCAGGAGTAGAAATCACCAAGGCTATCTTGGTAGATTTGCAAAAACTCTCCTCTTACTCTGGAGAACCAGTAGCAGCTGTCTATGCAGACAACCTACTGCGTACTATGCGCCTCATGCGTGATAAATTACCTTTTGACCCCTATACAGAAGTGGTAATGGCGCTCCATGATGCACTCTTCTTTCAAAACCGATGGATTGACTACAAAGCCAGTCACTACAAGGGAGTTTATGACTTACTTACATCCCTAGTCAATCAAGAAACACTCAACAATTCATCAGTCGAGGACTCTATTTTAAATTTAGAAAACTTAGGCTTTGATACCTTACCTTTCGGGGTAAAAATTGACGGCAGCTTAGATACAGATTCAGACGAGTCATAATACAGAATGGAAGATGAATCTGTGACTCAACACTTTTTAGACACCTCAGTCAGCGAATTGTAGTAGCATTGCAAGAAACAATCAAACTGATGGACAAAAATAAATAATCAAGAATTGCCGACGAATGTACATCACTACTCAAAAAGAGGAATTTAGCTATGCTTACATCAATGCGGTCGCATCTGCTGCGGGTTATTCATTCCAAATAGCACCCAGACCATTAGATTACAGGACTTGCCACACCAGGTTCTAGACGGCGAACTCGGATTGATTTGCAAGTCAAATGTACTTCTCAAAAATTACTAGATGATGACTTTGTTAAAATTCCTCTGGAAATCAAAAATTATGATGAATTAAGAAACGATAATCCAGACGATGACCCCCTGTTGTTAGTCGTTGTCTTAGTCCCTGACTCAAAAGAAGATTGGCTGCAACAATCGGAAACTGAGCTTTGCTTGAAGCGTTGTGCTTACTTTCTGTCGATACGCGGTCAACCACAAACTGAAAACCAAACCAGTGTCACTGTTTATTTACCCCGTCAAAATATTTTTAGTGTGGAAGCGCTAATTGCTCTAATGCAGCGAATTGCTAGCGGAGAAACAATATGATAGTTACCGTGCGTGACCCGGATATTCTCTCGAATTTAGACCCCCAACAATTAACCACTTACCTACAAGCACGGGGTTGGCAACAGGAGAGTCAAATTGGTAATTCTGAAACTGTTTGGTTTATTTCAACCGCTAGGGGAGCAGAATTTGATATTACCTTACCCCTAAACGCGAAAACTCGCTCTTTTGCACTGCGGATGTCCGAAATTTTGGCAACTTTGGAACAAGTTGAAGCCCGTTCTCAGTTAGACATTTTGAGCGATTTAATTACCACAGTCCCAAATACCGAAATCCAAGGAATGGTAATTCGACTAGCAGAACGAAATCATCCAGGCAATAATGTCACAATTCTTGGCTTTGTTTTGGTCAAGCCCCGCCAAATTCAGCTTTCTTTAAATGAATCTGAATACAATTTGGCTCGGACTGCTTATCAGGAGAGGCTACCAGTCATTTGTACTGGGGATTTAATTAAGTCCCATGACACTTTTGTACTTTCAAGAACTAGTAGTTTTACCAAGTTATCCGTGCCGAGAAAGCCCCTAAATTCTATTTATGGGGGCTAGGCACGGGCACCTTATCGCCGTGATGCTCTCTGTTGTGGTATAGTTACGTTAGTGAGTTGAACGTAACTATGCTGGTATTTGAGGCAAAGCTGGAAGGAACAAACGAGCAGTATCAATCGCTGGATGAAGCGATTAGAACTGCTCGTTTTGTTCGTAATGCTTGTTTGAGATACTGGATGGATAACCGAGACATTGGCAGGTACGACTTGAGCGCTTATTGTGCTGTTCTTGCTGCTGATGAAAATTTCCCTTGGGTTGCCAAACTTAACTCTATGGCTCGTCAAGCTAGTGCTGAAAGAGCGTGGAGTGCAATTGCTAGATTCTTGTCTACGACACGCTCCGCGAATGATAATTGCAAAAAGAAGATACAAGGATTGAAAGGTTATCCACGTTTCAAGAAAGAACAAACCCACGGGAGCGTTGAATATAAAACTAGTGGATGGAAGCTTTCTGATGAGCGTCGCTACATCACTTTTAGTGATGGATTCAAAGCAGGAACTTTCAAACTCTGGGGAACTCGTGACCTGCATTTCTACCAGTTGAAGCAGATTAAACGAGTTCGTGTTGTGCGTCGTGCTGATGGGTACTATGCCCAATTCTGTGTTGACCAAGAACGTTTGGAAAAACGAGAACCGACACAAACTACTATCGGTTTAGATGTAGGCTTGAGCCACTTCTACACAGATAGTAAAGGAAGTACAGTTGAGAATCCGCGCTACCTACGTCAGGGCGAAAAAGCTCTAAAACGTCTACAGCGTAAAGTTTCACGTAAGAAAAAAGGTTCCTCAAATAGAGTCAAAGCTAGAAACAAATTAGCAAGAAAGCACCTCAAAGTAAGTCGCCAGCGTAAAGACTTTGCTGTCAAATTAGCAAGGTGCGTAGTCAAATCTAACGATTTGGTGGCGTATGTTCGGCGAAGCCGTTGCCGAAGGCTAGATTTGAAGGTGCGGAATATGGTGAAGAATCACCCCACCGCTAAGTCAATCAGTGATGCATCGTGGTCGCTGTTCCGTCAATGGGTTGAGTATTTTGGTAAAGTGTTTGGAGTCGTGACAGTTGCTGTCCCACCCCACAATACAAGTCAAAATTGTTCTAACTGTGGCGAGATTGTCAAAAAAACTTTGAGTACTAGAACTCATATTTGCCACAATTGCGGAACGGTGTTAGACCGCGACCATAATGCGGCACTGAACATCCTTGAGATCGGACTCCGTACCGTGGGGCACACGGGAACGTTAATCGTCTCTGGAGACATCGACCTCTGCGCGGGTGGGGAAACTCCTCCGAGTAAGTCGAGTCGTGGAAAGAGAAAGCCTAATCCGGTAACGGATTAGAATCCCCGCCATTTATGGCTGGGGTGGATGTCAATTTATCAGATCATTTAACCGAGCAAGCCGCAGTCTAAAAAAAGTGGCTTTGATTTAATTATGTCGAGCTAACTAACGTAATGAATCAGAACAATAATGTGATGAAGAAAAAGATACAAACTCTCCTGCGTAAAGCATTGCTAAAAAATGGCTTGATGGAATATGCACTCTTTGAATACGAATTAAAAGAACATATCAACTACTGGTACAAAGGGCTAAAAGCCGACCGGGATGAGTTCGTATTTATAGTCACAGAAAATTCAGGACATGTGGCAATGGTACTGATAACCAACGAGAAAATCATTTATGTAAATGAAGATGCCAGAGAAAAACTAGCCCAGTTTTGGCAAGACTCGTACAAAAAGAATATGGAACGTCTGATTCCAATGATGGCAGACGATTTAGCGAATGGCATTATCTCAGTTAATGGAGTTAAGACTTTATCTCGCACCCAAAAACCGTTTTTATTTGAGCAATTTTTGCTCCCCTGACAAATTTTCAACTGGCTCCCAAGTTGCTTTCTTGTTACTGGGATTGTCGCCTTTTCCCCACACGGGCTGCTAACTTATTAGTTAACTCCAACTGATATTGATTTTTATTGTCCTCATAAACCAAAATAGTCCTGGGGTCAGCATGACGGCTCAAATGCTGCACCTTTCGGTAGTCACCTTCTGCTAAGTCGAGGGCATCGGTAATCCCCGAATGCCTGATTTTATGGGGAGTCATCCGCTTTTTGATGCCAGCACGTTCACAGGTTCTTCTCACAATGGCGTAGATGCCATCCCCGGTGAGTTGGTGTCCATAATTGTGGAAGTCCAAAGCAATAAACAAAGGATCACTGGGTTTAATATTTGTGCGACAGCCCAGCCAGTCGCTAATCGCCTCTGCAACTTCTGGGTTTAAGTCAATCCTAGTAGAATCATTGCCCTTACCCTTGCCATAAACAATTAAAGTCAAATCGTGGTAATCAAAATCTCCCACCATTAACTTCGCCACCTCCCCCCGCCGCAAAACATTTGCCCAAAGCAGCAGAAATAAAGCATAATCCCGCTTTCCCTTAGTGCAAGTGGTATCAATTACATCAAAAACTTTGTTGTATTCATCAACTACAACACCCCGCGTATCCCTGTACTTAGTCACCTTTAAAGACTCAATGCGGTCGCCATCAAAATAAAACTGACAGCGTTTGAGATTGCGACCCACCTTAATTAAATACTTGAGGGCAGCCAAGTACCGATTAATCGTCGCCGCCTTCCTACCCTCTGCCACCAAATGATTCTTAAACTTGAGGATTAACCCATTAGCCGTCTGATCATCCAACCCCCAGAACTCAGAGACATCTTTCTGAGTCGGTTCCCTTTGCAGAAAATACTCAAAAAATATCCGTATATTGCCAGCATACCCCCGTTGAGTTGTCTTAGCCTTTTGCTGCAACGAAGCCAAAAAATCATTTGACGCTTGCAACTGACTGGCAACTTGAGTCAGAGAACTTTCAGTATATGTACTTAACTTATTCATTTGTATCGTTTATGACAATGCGGCTTTTCGTTAACTCTAGACCTCCTCTCACAATACAACTAGAAAAACCACATTTCACCAAGATCATGAACACACAAACAATTTTTGACTTCATTATGGGTAGGTTTGGGTTGATTTGGGCTGCTCTACGTGCAAGATGTAGTTATTTGTACAGTCTGGGTCAGCCAAATCTCCAAGGCAACCAGTCGGCGTAGTTATTATTCGGGAGCAATGGTCAACGGTTGTACTGAAAGCCTATTAGGGTAATCGGACTCTCCCACTCCAAATCACTTGCCCTACCTAGAGAGCATCTAGGTAGGGCTTTGATATCAATCCTGATATCGTATATGCGGGCTTTTGTTGAGGCTTACCACTATGGAGCAAATTGTGCAACAGCTTGTTGCACAAATTCCTTGGGGGCATGTCCGTATTTTGGATGCTGTCAAAGACCCTTCAGCAAAGCTATGAACTATCTGTTATTGTAAAAATATATGCCATAAGAGAACCATATCTTTTGAATAAATGCTAAAATCTTCCCTATACAGGGAATAATTAGAAATTATTTATTGATTTCCTCAAAATTTCTCTCATAAATAGTTCCCCAAGTAACAAATCGTTGAAAGTTTGCTCTAGGTGAAAGTAATGTTTTTAGCTTGTAGGTAATGCGTATGTATATAGAAACTTTTACTCCTACTGAAGCGGCGGCATTTGTAGAATTACCAACCAAGAAGATTTATAAGGAAGTAGAACACAAAATTTTTCCTGAATATAATCCACCCCGGCTAAATTTTGCTGCATTGGTTTATCTACGTTTAATTAAAGAGATAGACTTTATCAATGTTGATTTTCGTTCATCTCTTTATCAAAGCTTAGTAAGAGCCTTGGAGCAAAAGTTACCAACCATTGAAATAGCAAAATTTGTCAAAATAGAAGTCGAGCCTATTGTCAAGGAGGTATTAGAACTTATCAAATGTTTTCAAGCGTGGAAAGAAAATTTAGTTTCTGATCCGAACATAATGGGCGGAGAAACAGTGTTTCCTAATTCTCGGCTGACGGTTCGTCATATTGGTTCAATGCTTGATAGAGGAGAGTCCCTAGAGGTAATACATGAAGACTATCCTTATTTAACTGAAGAAGATATAAAATTTGCTCAAGTCTACGTGAAAGCTTACCCAAGTGTTGGACGACCTAAAAATAATTAAATTCCTGATTGATGAGGATCTTTCACCAGCTGTTGCACGTTACTTGTGTAACGAGCTTTTTATTGATGCAATTGCTGTGAGAGATAGGGGGTTACTTGGTGCAAAGGATTATCAAGTTTTAGAATACGCTTTTAATGAAGAGCGTATTCTTGTAACAGCAAATGTTCGAGATTTTGAAAAGTTTGCTCGTACTACAGAAATCCACGCTGGCATTGTCTTCATATGCCAGGGAGATTTATCTCGAAATGAGCAAATTGCCATTGTCAAAGAAGCTGTAAATGCAATCAATGCTGAATTAGAAAAAGGACGCGATATGTTAAACCGTGTCCTATATATGGAAGAAGATGGTACTAAAAGATTTGAGAATTTGGGAGAAAACTAGCAAGAGTATTACGCAATTGGCTATTTTATTATTGGTGTCTACCAGACACGTTCTAGACACTAAGTGTCAGGGTCGTGTCTAGAGCGGTGTCTGCCAATGTCTATGCTGTATAAGCGTTTCAAGCTTTGGTGTCTGTGGTGAGGAGTGAGGAGTGTCCGCAAAAAAAGGGGGGTTTTGGGAGCAGACACCAGCCACAGAAAGGGACTAAATTTGATTGAGCCTAATAACACCTTCACCAATCCAATCAGCCAATCCTGCCCCCACAATTTCATACATCCAGCCCTTAATAAGCTCTACACTAAATCTCTCCCCATTAACTTTAAAGTTACTTTTAAACTCCCTAACATCAGCTTCAATCCGCTCAGTTATGATGAAATATTCATACAGTTTTTGCGCCATAGGTGATAGTTTTTTAGCTTCATTTTGGGTATTATCTGCCTTGCTACCAAGATTGAATTCCAGTTCAAAAATGCGCTCTAAAGTGGCTTTATCGATGGTTGGCAGTTCATCACTAGTCACAGGTTTATCAAGCCTAAAATCAATTCGCTTGCTGTCGAGTTTAGGCAGTTCAATATCAATCCATTGCCCATGCCCCGGCAGCTTAATTTTACCCATACCACTAGCAATAGCCTCTGTGGTGATTGGGTCAATAGTTGCGATTAGTTCTACTTCTAATAGTGCCGCATCTCTCAGTTTTGATAACCCTTTGGCTTTGGCTAAAATCTCCATTGTGCGGTCGTGAGCTACGAACAAAGGAATCATTAATTGTTTGCGGGATTCAGTCATGGCACAACGAAACCACCTGCCAATAAAATCAGGGTCAGGCTTCCACTTATCTTCATCACAATTTAAGGGCATTGGCTCAATTATGTTATCTGTCCATGTGGTGAATTCTTCACAGATAACTGATAGCATCTTACCCGATGCTCTTAGGTTCTCCGTCCACTGTTCTTCTGTTAATCCACTCTGGCGGTAATCTTCATAGCGCTGACGCATTTCATCCATGTACCATTGCATGAAATCGGCTATTTCTTTGTAGCCTGTAATCAGCCGCACACCTCGCCACTCGACAAGAGTGCCGTGAGGGTCAAGTACAATAATGTTCCAGCCCGCTTGTACTTTCTGCCAAATAATCTCTCTGGTAGTCCAGCTTTTACCAGCACCCATGCCACCAAATATTAAAGTGGGGTAGCCGATGGTGTTTTTAATCCAGCGATATTTGTCACCAGGAGCGTAGCTTGCGGAAGCAGGCATCGCTTCTGGGGAGTTGCCAGTAACCTTGTCTGACGGGTCAATCGTCCCCTGTAAAGTCTGGCTACCTTGCAAATAGGGCGTTTTCATAGAACGCAGTTGCTTAATATACTCTGCTTTCTGTTCTTCAGTCATCCCCGCCGTTTGCGCCGAAAAAATCGCCTCGGATGCTTCCAATTGCGTGACTTCAAGCTCAGTGTGGGCGTAAATCTCGGCTTTTTGAATATCCACAGTGCGATCGCCGGCGATT
>Ga0194116_10008380_pt1 | contig 10488 bp, 10 predicted proteins | sample TA2MahsurfametaG_4_FD_148617 | JGI IMG/M metagenome (GOLD analysis project Ga0194116, IMG submission 148617) | Freshwater microbial communities from Lake Tanganyika, Tanzania - TA2015008 Mahale S9 surface | ecosystem: Environmental > Aquatic > Freshwater > Lake | place: Tanzania: Lake... | reverse complement strand
AATATAAAATATTTAATTTTAAAATTTTTAAGTTAATTCTAATCATTGCTTGATTTAACACACTTTTTCACTTGAATTCTCATGGAAAAAAAAATAAAAAAGAAAGTAAAAATTTTAATTCTGAATCCAAATTTATCAAATTTTGAAGAAAATAAAATTAAATCAAATTAAAAATTATTTAAAATCTTAATTTTAAATGTGTGTTTTAAATTAAACAAAAATTATTTTAATTAATAAAAAATTATAATAAAAAATGTCTTCATTTTGAAGACATTATTTTCACAATAAATTATTTTTTCAAAAAATAATTAAAAAAATGAGGTATCTAAATTTTCTATAATAAACAAGTCAATAAATTTTTTATGATAAAATAAATTGAAAAAAAGTTGAAATTCTAATATAATAGTATCAAAAAGCTATACTAATGTTTCAAATTTAATTCTCATTTCTAGAATTTAAAATTAATTTAATCGAAGGAATATAATTTTTTGCCTGCAAGCAATAAGATCGAAAAGACATTAGAATCACATAAAAAAATGCTTTTTTATTATTTATAGTCATATGATTTAATAAAAAGTCCCTAGTGGATGAAAATTATTTCTTCAAATTTTATCAAATTACATCAAATAATTAAAAATAAATTTTTTACTTTGTTAAAATTTTTTTATAAATCCATAAAACTGATTGAATTTTTTTAGAAATTAAAATAAAATTATTTTTAATTAATTTATTACATTCCATTCTCAAAGTATTTTAATATTAATAATTACAAATTAGCTTAAACGATAATTCACATTTCAAATATTTTCTACTAAAAACTTTTTAATAAAAATAATATCTAAGTATTTATAACATATTTTATTTACAAAATAAAATAAAAGTTAAAAACTTTCGTATCTGTATATAATGTGTTAAATTTCTACAATCGAAATAGAAATTGGTAACATAATTAATAATAAACACTAATTTATCCACATTTAAACGGATTTATGAAATTTATAAATTTTTCCCATTTGGACATATTATCATCCTTATTCTCTTTTCCAAATTGGTCATTTTTACTTTGATTAGCTTGTTCAAGTAATTCCATTGCACTATGCAATTCAGATTGATTTTCACTTAATTTATCAAATCCAAAATCTCTTGACATGGAGTGTCTGAATGATTAAGTTTATGTTATTTAAAAAGTTACTATGTATTAAGAAAGAAGAATTTAAAACTTTTATATATTTAAAATTAAATAATTACAATTTATTCTTTTCTCTTTGTGACTTTTTATTATTTTTAATAAAATTTGACTCCCTATTAAATTCTTTTGAATAAATTAATTGATTATTGTTGTTATTATAAAGTCTATTAGAATTTGAAGATAAGACTTTTTTATCATTAGACAATTTGGGGTTATTATCTTTAGATTTAGAATTAGCTCTTTCATTACTTTTATTCGCTCTCTCAAGATTATTTGAATCAACTTCATCATCAAATGGGTTGGGAGTTGCCATATAATTATTACTTTTTGTCCTTAAATGGTTTGAGTTCATTATAATTATATCTTCTTTATTATTTTTACTTTTAACACTTTTTTTTATTTGTGAATCTATTTTTTGTTTATGCTTTGGAATAGAAGATGCTTCTGTTAAATTTCCAAAGCTTGGATTGCCTTTAAAATTATTTATTAGATTTTGAACTTCTTGTTCATTTGTTTTCAAATTTTTATATTTTTCTTTCGGGGAATTTATTGGAATTACATTAAATAAATTGTCATTATCTAATATTTATTTGAGTAAAAAAGTAATTTTATGATTTATTCATCAATATTTAAATAAAAAAATTGTTAACTTTTAATTATTAAAATACCTATCTGATTTGAAGAATGTCTATTATCCGATATTTCTTTATTTTTATTAGATAAACTTATTTTTAGATTATCTTTTTCTAGTTGTTTATTAATTTTATTCAGTGGTTTGGAATTTTTAGATAGCTTATTGAATTCGTAATTATCCATTTCATATTCTCTTGTTGTTTCGAATTTTCTATCGATTTGAAGATCAGCTAAATTCAATCCTTTAGCATTTCGAGTAACATAGAAATCTTCACCTTGTTCATTTCCTTCAGTTTCTGCAGCAAATAATCGGAAATCATTTTGATCTTTTTCATCATCGTCCTTTATGAAATTTTTTATTGTAAATTCTTCATGATTATATAAGTTTCTCTCTATAATTTTTTAAAAATTAACGTTATTGAATGTATAATAACTTTTTTTTTATTAAAATAAATTTTATCGAATATCTTTACCATCCCATCTATCAGCATTATCATAAAGATTTTTTTTCTTAGAGTCTATATATTTCCATAAATAAATTCAAAGAAAAGAATAAAATTTTATATTTTTAAAAATCAAATTACCATTTTCTTTGTTTTTATGCTTGTTCTTATTTTTTCCTTCAATTTTCGAGAATACAACATCAATTACAGAGCTATTCATTTGATTATTGTCATATTTCTCTATCTCATTTTGAGTTTTGTTTAAAGCATTCATAATGGATTTATTTTTGTTACTATTTATTTTTTCTTTTATATGGTCCCGAGATATCTCATTAAAACTTCTGTCCATAGATTTGTCAATTTTATTTTTGATTGGATTATTGTAATACATTAATTTGCCAAAGTTATTCTCAAATTCCTCTTCAGAATTATCATTATTAAATTTATTAGCATTATAATCATTCTCTTTTTTTGTGTTATTCGTAAATTTTTCAAAAAATTTTTTGTCTTTAAAATATGGCGATTTCATATTATTAACATTTTTTGATTTTTTTGAATTCTGCATAATTATGAAGTTTTCTAAATCGTAGCCATTATCTTTGAAATCTATACTATTTTCTATTTTATCTTTATTGAAATTGTCATAATTTTGATTAAGGTTCTTAAAATTATTATAATTTTCCTTTACAATATTTTCATTTTCAAATTGTCTTGGACTTAAATCTCTTAAAATGTCACTAGCAGTTTTATTACTAATTTTATTTATACTATTTTTATTCTTTAAGTGTGCGGAAGCGAAGTTCATTTTAATGTCACTATTTTTGGCAGTTTTAGATTCGAATAAAGCTTTCTCATTATCATGTAAAATGTTATTTTTTGGGTCCAATGGATTTTTTATTTCCATATTTATATATTTTTCTTTATCAGAAATCTTATTAGATTCAGTTTTTAATGGTCCAATAGAATCTATGGTATTTGATTGATCTTTAATTTTGCTTGCTTTTGATAATTTTTTATTTTTTAAAGCTGCAATTTTAGCTTCTTTATAGTTTTCTATAAATTTGTTATCAGTTTGAAGAACTTGATTTTTGAAATTATTGTTTACTATATTTTCATTATAGGTAGGTGTTTTTGCTATCAATATTTTTTTCTTCTTTTTTACAATTTTGCTATTTTCTTGGATTGCTTCTTTTTCATTATCGATAATATCATATTTTTTTATCTCTTCATTATTGAATTTTCCCAAATTCAACTTGAGATTGTTGGAACCATCATTATTTTTAAAATTATTAGCAACATTTGAATTATCATAATAATTTTTTTTAGAGTTTTCAGTTTCATTTTTCATGTAAGCAAATTTTTGCTTATTATCTATAATATTTTCAATGTGTTCTTTTTTTAGATCTTTTAAATTTAGTTTATTTTTAGTGTTTGCTGAAATTGTTATTTTGTTATTTTTTTTCTCAGTTTTATATTCGATACCAATGGAAGACTTATAAGAATCAATTGGATTGGGATTCCCTTCTTGATTTATTGTATCATCAATTTGAATTAAATTATTTCTGCTTGAATTTTTAATAGAAAGCGCATTTATCAATTCATCTTTTTTACTAATTTTTATTTTATTTGAATCATTTTTTATAATTGATGTACTATCGAATTCACTTATTTTCTTATTTTCAAAATTGGTTTTATTTATTTTTGATAATTTTTCGAGCTCAATATTCTCATAATGTCGAAACCATGGATGGTCAAAGATTTCTTTTACTTTTATTCTACTTTTCAAATCAGGAGAGAGTAATTCTTAAAATATTATTTATCATTAATAATAAATAATGAAGAATTAGTTTTTTGATTTAGTAATAAAACTGATATACAGTAATATAAAAAATTTATTATTACAATCAATAAATTCGTTAAAAATAAAAAAATAATAATAAAAGCTTAAAATATATTATTTACTTATTATAAGGTCCTTGCAATCATCACTAATATCTTTATCAAATTTCAAGTTAAATTTCACAATATTATCAAAAACTTCATAACAGTCATTATAGTTTACTTCTGCTTTGAAAGGAGAATAACCATGTAGAAGTTCATATAAAAGCACTCCTAAACTCCAAACATCAATCCCATGATCATAAGGCTTTTCTCGGATAATCTCTGGTGCCATATATTCATACGTCCCACAAAAAGTTGACCTATTTCCTACATTTAATTCTACACACCAACCGAAATCACATAACTTCAATTTATTATTTTCAGCAATCAATATATTTTCAGGCTTTAAATCTCTATGGATTAAATTATTCTCATGAATAAAATTAACCGCAGAACATATTTGTACAAAGTATTCGAAGGCTTCGCTTTCGGAAAACCCGCTGTTTTTCCTAATTGCTCCAAATAAATTGCCTGAATCTGTATACTCCATAATTAAGTAAATGTTTTTATCATCTTCCCAAAAAGAATATAATTTTACAATATTTTCATGAATGAGTCTACCAGTGTAGTTGATTTCTTTATAAATTAAATCCAATTTATGTCCTGCATCTAAAATCCTCTTTTTATTCATTTCTTTTATTGCAACGTAAAATTTTTTTTCTTTGTGTTTGCAAAGAAAAACTTCTCCGAATCCGCCAGAGCCTAAAACATAATATGAATTTTTCGCAGTCCCAGATCGTATTTTTTCGAAGTTTGAATAATTATAATCTGGATGAGGAACAAACTCTTTCAAAAATTTTCCAGGCTTAAGAAAAATTGATTTTATTGAATTTTTTCTTTTCATAGGAATGCTATCATTTTGAAGAATTTGTGAAGTTTCGTTTAAATGTGCTTCAAAAAAATGGTTAATCATGCATGCCTTCGCACAGAATTTTTTTAAGCATTTTGTGCAAGGATGAGGTGTTGTCATACCCTTCTTACATTTTTTACTCTCGCAATTCATATTTATTCTTTTTATTTGAATTTTGATAAATATTATTTATTTTTCAAAATAATGAATTTAAATAAACTTTTTTTACAATTATTTGGAATGACTTTACTTTTAATATAAAGAGTTTTTATTATAATTTATTGAATTTTAGACAAAATTGAAATTTCAACAAATAATTAAAGAAATCTCATTTCATAAAGACTTACTACAAACTTGAAATATAAAATAATATTTTGTATATCTTAAGTTTATTTCAAATAATCCTGAAAATAATACATTTTATTTAATAACTTGATTCTTCTATTTAATTTTAAGATAAATTTAAAAAAGTATTCAAATAATTTTCTTATTTAAATTTTAAAAAAATAAAGTAAAATAAAAATTTGAATTTAAAATTAAAAATTAACATCATTAATAAATAATTTATTTATGAATAAAATTCGTCGTATTAATCATATTTCTCTTTTCTTTTTCCACTGTTTCGTATAATTTATTTGCGGTCTTTATCAAATTTTCTGGATTTACTATTTTTTTTTCAAGTTCTTCATTAATTATAGTATTTAAATAATTTTTGTCAGAGTATTCTTCCAAAATTTTATTTTTTAATTTTGCCTCTGAAATTCCAGTCGGTATATAATTAAACTTCTTTGCAGTTTTATTATTATTATTTATTTCTGGCAGTTGAACACTTCTATTATTCCTTATTTCTTCATTTACATTTTCTATACTACTTAAATACCTTGAATATGAACCAGCTCCAAACTTATAACAGCTCTCTTGAACATTTTTAAATTTGAATTTCTGTGTACTATTTGTATTATGATATTTTGTTTCATTCAGATTTTCTTCATTAATTAGTGTAGTATTCATAACGAATTGATTACATGAAGCACATTTTTCATTTCCTGTGCTTCCCAGAGTTTTTTTGACGATTAATGGAGCTTCTTCCATTTGTAAATCTATAAGGGTGTCCACAAGAGTCCTTGAAATTTTGTTTTCTAAGGTGTCAATTTTTTTATTAATAAGATTATTGTTTTTTTTTAGATCATTTCTATCTAGCTTTTTGTTCATTTCATGAGAGAGCTTTTCATTAACATATTTACCGAATTCATCTAGAGAGAATTTATCTACTTTCTCACGTAATTGATCTTCAATTTTCGTAATTGAGTTCTTCAAATCACCTTTGAATTCTGTCAGAATTTTTCCACTCTCATTACTAAGATCTTTCTTTACTTTTGCAAGTATTTCATTGTTCATATTGTCAAGTCGAAGTGTAACTTTTTCGATTTTTTCACTCATTATCTTTGCTGTGTTATTCAAATTTTTTATATTGTCCTTTATCGATCCACCTCCAGTAACAATAGTATTATTGTCAGAATTAGGTGTTTCTTCTTCAGGAGTAGAATCACCCTCTAAATTTTTGAATCTTTCTTCAAATGAAATTCTTTGCTTTTTTATTATTAATTCCACTTCATGAAGTTTATCTTTTAATGATGCAATCTTATCATCAGATGATGTATTTGAACTCAATCCACTCCTTATTTCAACAATTGACTCAAATAGCTTGTCAATATCTTGTTTGCTTGATTCTGCTTTATCTTTATGCTCTTCCATAAACTGTTGCATTTTAATAATTTCTTCTTTATTAGCCAGCTCGCGGTCTATGATTTCTCTCGTCATATTGACTATTCCTTCATCAAATTCGAATCCTTCGCCATTAGACAAATTTGCTTTTAAAGCTGCTGTTTGAGAATTTTTACCCTTTTTTACTTGAGAATTCTTTTTAAATTTTCCTAAATTATTTTTAACTCCTTCTAATGTTCCCTCCCCACCTTCGGAATCATCGTCGATGTTACTCTCCTTTCGAGATAAATTTAAATTTGAGGGATTTTGTAGTAAATTTTTTATCTTAATTTCAGTTGTCGAATTTATTTCATTTATTCTTTTGTTTATTTTTTCTATATCTTGATTATAGGTTCGAGTAAGCTTTTCAAATTCAGTTTTTTCTGTTTTCTGCCCTATATTATTTGTCATACTTTTGATTGATTCTTGAAATTTTTTCATTCTCTCAAATAACAATTCAAGGGCTTGATTATTAGTTTCAGGTTCTATAAGCATATCTTGTTCTTGAAAAACATTACCTTCTGCATTTAAATTATTTCCACCTTCATTTAACTGTCTATCAATTTCTTCCTTTACCTTTAATATTGCATTAATGGCTGAATTATTATTATTGTTGTTAGTAGATTTTTTTTCTTTTGGTAAATTATTCATTTCAGTTTTGACATCTTTAATTTGCTCTTCAAGACTTGAATTTAATTTGGAAATTTTATCAACTCTTTCATTAAATTCTCTAAATAATTTTTTCAAACTTTCAATTTCTTTATTCGATTTACTAATCTCACTTATAATTTGAGCATTGGATTGTTCATGGCTATTGTGTGCAGCATTAGCTAAACTTGCCATATTTATATTGACTGAGTTGCCTCTTTTTTCCAAATTTTGATTAATTTCACTTATCGTGTTAAGAATATTTAAATTATTCATGTCTAAATCTGAAAATTTTACATTAGTATAGTATTGGAAATCATTTACGTTTTTAGATGTTTCTTCAATTTTAGATGAATTTTCACGAATGTTTTTTTCGACATCAACAAATCTCAAAAGTTCGTTATTTATTTTTAAAATATTTTTATCTTGTTTATCAACTTTTTCAAGAAGTAACTCATTCGTATTCCTTATTTTTTCCAATGTTTCATTCTGTTTGAAGTTTGCTTTAATATTTTCTTCCGTCAACCGATTTAAATTATTAATATTTTCATCATGCCCTGTTATTCGCAAATTACAGTTTCTCATTTCTTCTGAGATAAAGTTTATTTTCTATTTTGAAGAATATAAGCAGAAAATATAATTAATAATTCGAAAACTTATGAAAAATATATATAAATTTCGATTATAACTATTTTAATTTTATTTTTTATCTCAATCATAAATAAAAGTATAAATTTTCAATTATGTTACATGTAGAGTTCCAGATATTTTAGTATCCAAATCATTAAATTTAAGGAAAAATGAATTAATTGTTGTTTCAATATCAGAAAATCTACTTTCACATTTACCAACTCGTGATGTAACTTCTTCAATATTGGTTCGTAAAATATCTATTTCTTTTATTTTTACATTTATTTCATTTATTTGAGTAAAAGATTCTTTATCATTAAAAACTAAAAAGTTCAGAAATTTATGTAAATTATCAAATGAGTAGCTCAATCTAATAACATCATCAATTTGGCAAGGGGGATCTTCAAAGACAAGTTCCATTAATTTTTTATAATTTATTAAAATTTTAAACAAAACTTTTAAATTTTATAATTTCAACAAAATAATAACGACCAATAATGATTTTTAGAAGAAAATATATAATTGAAAATTAAATATTTAAAAAAAGTTCTAAGTTTCATGGATATTCTCTATTAATAATTTAAAATATTTACACCATTCTTTGTAATTATTATATTATAATGTGATAAAATTTGGATTCTAATAAGAAAAATTTCTAACTTAAATTTCTCTTCAAAAGAATTTAAATAAAAAATACTTTAGATAGATTATCAAATGAGAAAAGTTATATTTTTAAACTAATGATAAATAATTATATTTCTATACAATAAAATGGAGACCATTAATTCATCAATAAAAAGCAGTTATGAAGAAAATGAAAAAGATGATATAAATTTGGAATATATGAAATCTTTATTCTCTTCAATAGAATTAGGTAAAAATTATTTAATAATTTGTATAGAGTTGAAAAAGTCATTTAAAAATGATGATTATAACTTTTCTTTTAGTAAAGAATATTCACAATGTAAATTTACAATAAAAATAAAATTGAGAAAAAATTCTTTGCATAATTTATGTGATTCTGATATATTCTTTAATTTAATTCTTGATAAGTATTTTCCTGATAAACCTCCTATAGTGAAATGCATGACAAATGTAACATATAAATTATTTATCCTAAAATTTTTCTTATATTATTTTAACAAGAAACTAGGTCTAAAAAATTTTTATTTTCATAAATAAAAATAATAATTCATAAATTTCAGTTTACATTTCTATCGTCTAAGACTTATATTTAATAGTTTTGCTATCCTTCACTTTGTGATGGTCGAGACCTAACAACTTCTCTGTTTCCTTTTACTTGGCGATCGAATATTAAAATAACTGAAATTATTAAAAATATAAATCATTTAGTTAATAGAGCATTTTTACATAGCAAAGTAAAAATAATTACGAACTTCGGAGATTACTATATAAATTCTTTATATGATTTAAATGATTTTATTATTGATCAATCAAATATTATTTTTAAATCACAAGTGGAGATAAACATATTTAATAAAAACAAACAAAAAACTGAATTAGAGATGAGATATTTAGTAATTAGCGATGCGATGCTTCTAATTTTCATTCCGGATTTAAATACTAAAAATTTGGGAAAATTGATTTTTTATTCCAACCTCACCCACATAGAAAATATAGCTACTATAGATATCGATAAAAATTCCGAAAAAATTTTACAAATTAATCCTCAAAATAAAGAAAAAACTTTTATTGGCTTTAAACTTATTTGGAAAGAATCTGATATATATTTAGGTAACATTTCCTCCTATGATAATACATTGCTGATGGAATTCGATGATTTTTCTAAATTCAATTCAAAGTTAAATGAAAAAAGGAGAAGATTAATAAATTCTTATGAATTGTTTTCTGAGGATTATATGAAATTTTCAAACCTTAATTCTTTAAAATCAGCTGATGAATCAAAATTGATTGAGCTGGTATCTTATCATGAGGGAAATTTTATGAAAACCTTAGATTTTGGAAATTTTGAAAATTATGATAATCAAATACTTTTAAAAGAGCAAGCGAAAGAGATAGTTTTTCTGTATCAAAAAATTGTTGAAATTTTATCCGTGAAAAATGATCCTAATTTTTCTTTATATATGAATAAGATGCAAAATTTTTTGGAGATCGCAAAGTCATTTTTAGAAGATATTAAAGAACAAAATTTTCAGCTCCTTGATCAATCTTTTATTTAAAAATTTAAAAATCATATAAATTTATATTTTTTTTATATGTATTTAAAAAAGTTTTATTGAAAATATTGTTATTTTATTATTAAAAATATTTAATTTAAATTAATAGATTTATTTAATTAAAATTCTAACATATTAAATGGCCCTATTTCTCAGTATAAATTTAAAAATAATGGGGATTGGGGATTGGGG
>Ga0194116_10008376_pt1 | contig 10491 bp, 12 predicted proteins | sample TA2MahsurfametaG_4_FD_148617 | JGI IMG/M metagenome (GOLD analysis project Ga0194116, IMG submission 148617) | Freshwater microbial communities from Lake Tanganyika, Tanzania - TA2015008 Mahale S9 surface | ecosystem: Environmental > Aquatic > Freshwater > Lake | place: Tanzania: Lake... | reverse complement strand
CTAATAAAAATATAAAATTCGATAAATCTAAGAAAAATAAAGTTGAAAATTCAGATGATTTTAGAAAAATTATTATTATTGATATAAAATAAATTTTTATTTGTTCTAATCTCAGATTTATTCATTATTTAATAATAAATCATAAGGTTTAAAAATTTATTATTTTCAGAAAAATTTATAGAATTTAAAAATCTCACTTACTAATTTAATCATCATGAAAAATAATTTATTATTTTAGTAATAGTATTATGATAATTTTATTTAAATGTTATTAATTGCATTTTGCTCATAAATTGTACATGTCCTTTATTTTTCAAATTATTAATAAACTCTTATTTCTTTGTAACAGTAATTTTTCCTTTATTTTCAGCATTCAAATCACTAATGTTATTGTTATTAATATCTTGATTTGCTTTATTTGAAGAAATATTATTAGTGGAATCTTTGTTATTCTCGACATTTTTCGTCATTTCTTGTATAGGAATAGAATTATCTTCCTTTTCATTTTTCTCCTTTTTTGAAATATCAATAAATTGAATAATTCATATATATAATCTTAAAAAATTATTTTGATATGTAAATAAATTTAATATATTCTACATTTTCTTGTTTTTTTGTAACCCAATCATAAATATAATCAAATTCGACTTTTTCTCTCTCAGCAACTGTTTTAATCAATCTTTTTAAAAACCCATAATCAGGCCGATCATCAAACCTAAGATCTCTTGTATAGTGTATAAATACTTGGATTTCCTCTTCAAAATTAAATTAATTCTCTATTTATATAATATTAAGAAAATAAGTATACTAACCTGGGAATCCCTTACATAGTGTATCTATTTGAGTTGCTATCTTTTTCTCCATTATTTTCTCATATTTTTCCTTCATTGTTTTCGCTTTAAGGCCTTGCCAAGGTAATTCACCTCTTAAAAAATAAACAAGAACATATCCGAGAGATTCTAAATCATCCCTTCTAGATTGTTCTATACCAAGATGTGTATTAATACTTGCATATCTAGCAGTTCCTGTTAAACTCTTTCCGTCTCTATATGATATATGTAATCCAGTTTTAGGATCTCTGTATCTTTTAGCTAGCCCGAAATCTATCATGTAAACTTGGTTCTTTTTCTTGCCTAGTCCAATTAAAAAATTATCTGGTTTTATATCTCTGTGGATAAAATTCCTCGAATGAATAAACTCTATTCTCGATATCTTTTTTTATTTTAAAAAAAAAATTTATAAATGCAAATTAGAGTTATTTTTTAATTATCAGATGTATTAAAATATACAGAGATTTTTAAAGCAAAAAGAAAAAGAGTAAATCAAAAGAAAAGCAAATAAGATATATCAAGTTTAATTAAAATTCACAAATAAATAAAGCAAATGATAAATAATTATAAATGTAATATTTTTTTTCATAAAGAGCCTTAAATTTTAATCGCCAAAATATTCATTCAAATAATTCTAATTTTAAATCACTTATTCTTTTTATCAATTTCAATTAGAATAAAATTTAATTCATTTTAATTACCATTTGATCTCCAAGCATAAGTACTGATTTCAAAGTAAACTTTCTTTTACAATAATTAAACAAGTCTTCGAGACTAGGTCCCAACAAGTCGATTATCATAATATTATAATTTCCTTGGCTTCCACACCAATGAATGTTAGGGATTCCAACTATAAAATTGATATAAAGATTAATAAAAAATCTCAAAAATTATAATTTATTTCTAAATAACCTCCTCCTTGTAATGTCATATAAATTTTTGATTCATAAAACAGTTGAGGGTGTTTTGCTCTTATTGGCTCTAATTTAATTGCAACATCTTCTCCTAATTTCACATTTGTTCCATAGTAGATATCTCCAAAAGCTCCACTACCTAATTTTTTTCTTGCATTTAATTTGAAATTATCTCCAATAGGAATTTCATAATCACTGCTATCTTTATCATTGGGTTTACTGAGATTGTTTTTTTCCATGATGAATAATTTTTAATTATATTTAGATTATAATTATATATTTCTTAAAATTAAGTCTTTTTTCAGGACAAATATCCGATATATTTAAATATAAAAAAGTTTAATAATTGTTAAATTGCTTATTTTTTTATTATCAATTTATTTAATTAATAATAAGTTTCTTCATTTGAAAAGTAATTTTTTTAATATTTAATTATATATATTTTAAATTCAAATTAATAAGTAACTTTTTTGTTTGTAGTCTTGAATTAAAATATTTAATGAACATGTATTTATTTTAATCAAAAGCTTATTTGATAGTTATAATGTTTTAAATACTAGATACTAAGATTGAAAAGTTTTTTAAGATGAATAAGATATATAATTGCTTTGGCATTTTAATTTTTAAACGATAAATTAATTAATCTCTTTAATATATTCTTATTCAAAACATTTATTAAAATAATTTTTATTTCGATATTTATTATAGAAAATCTTAATAATCGAATATAAGATTAAATAACTAAAGATTTAATTTTATTGTAAAAAAGATATATAAAGACTAATTCTCTTTTTAGGTATTAAATTTTTTTATCAATTTTTTATGTATTCCACCATTTTTAGAAAGCAATTTTAATATCTCAGGAACTTTATTTGTAGTTCCCAAGTTTACTTGTTCATTTAGATAATTTCCTTTTATTAAATTTTGCTCTGTAGTAAGATTAGAAGCTAGAAAAGAATTAGTAATATTTGTATGCAATGGAAATTTTGATGGCATCAAATTTCTGGACTGATTATTAAAAGGAAGTTTCTTTTCATTGGCAAACCCAGGAGCTGAATCAAATAAAGGATCCATATAGATTCCAGTTTCCTTTTTTTCAGAATTTTCATCTTCATCATCTTCATAAAAATTATTACCATACAAAAGATAATTTTGATGTTCATGGCCAATCGAATTCATGAATTGTTTATATTTTACCAAATGATTCAAAGAACGCAAGAATGAATTTCTAACGGCTTTATCTCCTTTGAAAACTTGAAAATCATTTTTTGTTTCTTTTGGATAATTTTCATCATCAAAAATTTTGAAATTAATATTTAATTTATTTGTTAAATTTGGCTTCTTTATTAAAGGAAAATGCTTAGGAATCAAAATCTTTGATGGATGTTCAGCTTTTTCACCTAATTTTGAATAATGATTGACATTCTTCAATTTTTCGTTTTCTTGGTAAAAGTTATCAGGGAATTTAATAAAATTGGAGTTCATAGTAGTTTCATCATCTTTTATTTATAAGTAATTTTATGTTTTTTATATTGAAAAAGTTATATTTTTATCAAAATACTTGTTAGTTTATATACCTTCAGTGATTAGAGCTTCTTTTTTATTTTTGAATTTTTTTAACTTTTTTAATTTTATTTGTAAAGCTTCATTTGTTTGAGGTTTATTTAATATCTCTAAATTTCTATTTGAATCATTCATAATTAAGGGAAGAATTAATTTATTTGCAATATCACTTTTTTTTAGTGTTTTAGGATCTATTTGTAAATTATTTTCATCAGTTATATTTTTGAAAATATCCAAAATGGTATCTTGATAAACTCTTAAAAAATAAAAAGTAAATGTACTTTGGCTGATAATATATTATTGTATTTTTGGAAGTTGTAGGCATTTGATAATCTAACTGCAAATTAATCGGATCTTTAGCTTTTTCTCCATTATTATTTCGCATCAATTTTTATTTCAAAACTAATTTAATTAATAATACTTACTATTATTCTTTTTGAAAATGCGATAAATTTCGATGATATATATCTATTTGGTAAAATTCATCAAATTTTTTTACTCTTTTTATCATGTTTTAACATAATTTTTAGTTGAAATAATGAATAAAATTTTTAAACAAATAATTCTAAAAAATAAATTATTATTTTTGAATTTCTATCGAAAATCATCTAATCTAAATATACATGATTTATATTCAGATAGCTCCAATTAAATTTGTTTTTTAATCAACTAATATAAAAATACAAAAATGAAATTATCATCATTCAAAAACGATCTAAAATGCCTTCTAAAATTAAAATATTATTTAATTTTTCATCTATTAAATAAATTTCTAAGAATTTCTTTAAATTATTTTGAGAAAATTATATTCTTAATTGGTATAAATTCAAGATTGTTTGGGTAAATACTCAAATAATTCATTTAAATATTAACTAAATTTAATTGAAATTTCAAAGAATATGGATTATTATTTAAGATCCTTAAGTTGGAATTCGAAAAATTTCCCAAAGAACATCAAAATTTGGATGAAGTGTTTGCAAAATGATCCTACTTAATTTTTTTTAATTATAAAAATAAAATTAAAAGATGACTTCAAATAATACTATAAAAGGAAATAACACTAATAATATTCATCCCAAAGAAAATAATCCTGGAAATGCAAATTTACAAATAGACGAAATAAAAAAATATGATTTAGTTTTTATTGGAGGAGGTCCAGCTACATTATCATTTGTTTGCTATTTATTTCAACACAAATTGAACGAAAAAGTTTTTCAAAGCACAAATATTTTGATAATTGAAAAAAACGAAAATTTTGGCTCCGGTTGTTTAGGTAATTATGGGATTAATACAAACACATCTAGTGAAGGTTTTTCAAGGATTATCTGCCAGGCAGAAGCAAAAGATAAATATACCAAAGATGGTCTTTCTCCAAGTAAGAAGCCAATGAAAGTTTCAAAAAATTATAATGAAAATATACCTTTGAAAATAAAAATTAAGAATCAAGTTAAAAATATAAGGGAAAATACTAAGGAAAATAATAATGTAACATTAAAAAAAACTCATTTTTTTTAATAACAATTGAATTTGAGTTAATTTTACAAATTAATAATTTATTATAGATTCGAAGACTATATTTTATTTTTTTATGTAGTTTTAAGTATTGTTTTAATTTTTTATTTAAAAATAAGAAATATTTTTTTAAATGTATGTTATTATAAGTTTTCATCCACACCTAGGCAGCTTTCAATTTAAAAAAGGAAAAAATAAACAATTTAAAAAATAATCAAAGGAAATATAGTAATAATATCTCGAATATCATGCCCAATCTACTTAATAAAAATCTTAATCAAAGAGTACTCAACAATATTGAAAATAATAACATTACTAGCGAAGGTGAGGATGCAAATGAAAACGAAAATGCAAATTTATATAACAATAATCTACTTTTTAAAAAAGATAAATACATTTATAGACCAATCACAATTTTTTCTGAAATCTTTAATTCTTCTTCAGTTCAAACCTTACTGGCAATTGGAAATCGCCCAGCACCTTTGACCCTTGTTGGCTATTATCTTGACTGCTTGGGAAACTTCATTGTTGATTATGTGAATTCGAAATATAATAAGAATATCCTTCTTAACAGAGCCGAAGTGAAACAAATTAAATTATTCAACAATCAAGAATTCGGAATTTCTGTCACAAAACACAATTCGATTTTAAATAATGGAAATTACAATATTCAGCAAAATACTGATAAAAGCTCATTCAATCATATAATTATAAAAACAAAAAGCTTAGTAATTGCTACTGGAGGAAAACAAGATGAACTAAATCCTTATTATTCTAGAATAATCGAATTAAAAGGAGCTAACAATGTTTTTAGAAGTGATTATCTTCTTAAAGAACAAGGATACGAGGCTATAATTGCAACAATTTTAAATTCTTTTATAAATTATAATTTAAATACAAAAAATGAAAACCATATATTAAACTTAAAAAAGAAAAAAATCGTTATTATAGGGGGCTCACATTCAGGATTTAGTTGTGCATGGATTTTGCTTAATAATCCTTCTACTTACAAAAGCATTAAAATTGGAAATGATTATAAGCCAAAATTTAACCCTAATTGTGGTGAATGTCTGAAGTATTCTATAAAATATAAATATCTTTTAAATAAAATAAATAATACTGAGAAGAAAAAATTCGTAAATGAAATGGATGAAAAGGAAGATGAAGATGAGAATTTTAAATCAATAAAGGAAAATGAATTATTAAATATAGATGCAAATATAGACATTTTGGAAAAGGAATTTCTGGAAAAAGAATTAAATACCATTAACTACCAAGAGGAATTAGAAAATCTGAAGCCTTGTAATTGCTTAGGAGCTGTTGATACGCATATTTGGGATTGTAGAGCATTTTGCGAGTTGGAAAAAAAAGACTTATCCTTTATGATAAAATTATTGGAAAACGATGAAGAAACTTATGCTGATAATTTTATTAATTCTGAAAATTATAATAAAAACGATTCAATGATACTCAACGAAAAAAATCCTTCTGAGCAAATTAATAAAAATCCGAAAATAAATTCAACTAATAATAGTATTCAAATCGATAAAAAAATAGTTTTGCAAAATTTCATACTTTATCTAAAAAGAAATCTTTTAGAAATTCAAATCCTCTACCGTGATCATATTCGGGTTTATTACCCTTCAGAAGAAGATGCCATTGAAGATAACTATACTTTATATAACAAAAAAGAAGCTTTAAATAAACAAGGGAAAATTTATCCTTTTATAGGAATAAGAGGTGATGCAAAAGAACTTTATCGAAAAATAGTTAATGGGGAAGAAAAAAGAATAAATTTGGTAAGGACATCTTCGAATGAAGAACAAAAAAGATATATACAAGAAGCTGACTATATTGTATGGGCATGTGGATATAACTCTAATAATGTTAAGATATTAGATAGCAAAAACCACCTTATAGATCTTTTATTGGAAGACAGCGGAATGATCGAAGTTTCAAAACAATTGAATATTCTAAATAAAAATAAAGAACCGATTAAAAATCTATTTGGAATTGGTCAAGGATATTCAACAAAAGCTCCAGAAATTATTAATGGTAAAAAAGCAAGAGCAGATTCTATTCATTTGTATAATACTCATATCTCTCAAAGGTTATATAATTCATTGCAGGGTTTTTTTTCTAAAAATAATATTGATTATCAATACAAAAATGCTAATAATAATATAAATAATAACCATTTAAATTCCTTAGGTAATCCTAGTTTGGGTGGAAATAATACAAATGTTTTAAATTATAATAGGAGGAAAACTGAAAAAATAAATTATCCTAATGCAATAAACCAAATTGGAAACGCTTTTCTCGAAAATACTTTAAATCAAAGAAAAAATAGTGGAGGAGTAATCAATGAAGAAACAATTAATAATCTTCAAAAACAAACTGGTTTAAGCAATTTATCTAATAATCTTAATATTCAATTTAAAAATACACAAAAAATTACCAATAACAATAAAATTAATTCTTTAAACGCCACAAATAATAATCTTGATTTTAATTCAAATATCAAAAATACTTTTGTTAGCAATAAAATTCAGAAAAACAATATGATTAATAACCCGAATAGTAATATATCAAATCAAAATGCAATTAATAACAAAATAAGCACAATTTCAAGCATTGAAAATAACAATAATTTCAACAATAAAGTTTTAAATACTAATAAAAATAAAATAACAAATCTGAAATACCAAGGTAATAACATAAATTTAAATCAAAATTCAAATCAATTTCAAAATAAAACAAAAAGTTTTTTGAAAAGCAAAGCAGATGCCAATATAGAAAAAGAAGCCATTGACTTAAATACAACCACAGATTTTAGTAATGAAAACATGCCTGATCAACAAAAAAATTTAGATCACTATTCAAAAAATTTTAACAAACCTCATGAGACGAATAATAATAATCTGTTCAAAAATAAAAAAAAAAACTTAATACAAGAAACTGATCTAGAGTTTCGAGAGAAAGTAACTTTATCTAATATACAAAAAAAAGCAAATAATTTTAACAATAATCTATATAACAAAAATCAAAATGTATTAAAAAGAAAACCCTTATCAAACATACATCAAGATGGTTTAAACGTGCAAAGGCATAAAAGCCTCAATAATCAAGATTCTAATTTAAATGCATTAAAGGCACTTAATTCAGATGAGTTTATTGCTCAGGGAAATATTAAAATTAATTTTCAAGATCAAGAAACTTTGAAAAAAGCCTCAAGTGATATTAAAGAATACAATTACAATAATTCAGAAATATCAAATATTAATAATATTAATAACTCATCTTTTAATCTTAAAAAATTAGAATTAAATTTGGGTGATGATGAAATAAGTCGGAATATTCAAATGCAAATGGAGAAAATTAGCAATGATAGTATTCTAAAAAGCCAAAATGACACTAACTATAGTGGGAATATGAAATCAAATACAAATTTAAATTTACCTGGGTTTAACAGTTTAAATGAAATGAATAAACAAAGTCAGAATTACACTAACAATCGTAAAGACAATAATAATTTAAAAAAAATCTATTCATCTAATAATTTATATGAAAATTTCGAGGTAGCTAAAGAAAATTTTGAAAATGCATCCAATCATGAGATTTATAACAATGCTACTAAAAATAGTGAAAAGTCCTATGATCAGAGAGATATTGCTAAGATTAAAGATGACAGTTTAACAGAAAATACAAATCACATGTTAATTAAAAACTAAAATTTAAACTGAAAAGTTTTTGATTATTTTAATTAATTCTTAAATTTCGGAGTTATGAATTCTATTCTAAAAATATTTTATCTCAAACAATCATAAATCTAATTTAGTATTCTAATATATATATTTTTAGTTTTTAATTTATTAAATAATTTTTTATTTGATTTATAATATTATTTAAAATATATTTTGTAATTTTTCAATAATTATCAAATATTTTATCCTTGAATATTTTAAATTCACTAATAAAACAAAAATGTCAAATCAAAATAATTTAGAGAAAACCGATAAAAATGCTGATTCTTCTTCTTTTCAAAAAGAATTTAAAAATGAAATTGTAGAATATTAATAAATTTATTAAAAAATCTTTTTAAAATTTTTAAATTTTCATGATTTTAATAAATAATAATAAGAAAAGAAAAGGGAATTTCCATATTAAATTGATTTCTGGGTTGATTGGCTCCACTATATCTTCATTTATTTGTTCTCCATTGGATCTTATAAAAGTTCGATTACAAACAGGAGTAAATTTCATATATATCTTTTTTAATATACAGTTTCAACAAACTTTTATTTTTTTAAATACATTAAATAAATATTTTTCAAAATAATTAAAAAAGATAGATCATAATAATCCGAAATACGGCAGTTTTTTGGATTCAATTAAAAAAATTTACTCCGAAGAAGGAATTAAAGGATTTTTTAAAGGTGCTAGAATAGCAGTAGTAACTGTGCCAGTTTTCTATTCAATGTATTTTCCAATTTATGAATATTCAAAATATTTTTACTCAATGATAATTTACAATAATGTTTTCCATAATAATACATTAATCTATACTCTTTCTTCAGGAACTTCTGCTCTTCTTTGTGATTTGATAACAAACCCAATGTGGGTTATTAGAGTGAGGAAACAAACAGAGTTTATTCATTCAGGTTGTCAAAAAATGGATTCATTCAATATTTTAAAAGAAATAAGAAAATTATATCTTCAAGTAAAATTTAAAAATAAATTCAAATACACAAATCAAAATAATTTTATTAATGTTATGTTGGCTTTCTGAAAGTGAAAATTTATTAAAATATTCTAAAATGTAACTTAATTAATAGATTTTAAATCAAATATTTTTATAATTTTATAATTATTTATAGGAAGGGTTTTTTGCATTATATAGAGGTTTGGTAGCGAGTGTTTTTGGAATCCCTCATGTAATAATTCAATTTAATGTTTATGAATCTTTGAAAGTACACTATTCAAAAAAATATTCCAAAGAATTTTCGGAGTTACCTATGCATTTAATCTTCTCAATTTCTATATTATCCAAGAGTAATTAATAAATAATTTTTCATTAAAATGATATTTTTGAATAACTGATTCTCAGTGTGTGCTAGTTTTTTAACATATCCACACGAAGTAATAAGAAATAATTTGCAAAATGAAAGAAATTATGATAAGAAACAAATGACTATGAAAAAACTAATTAATAATATTTATCAAGTTCAAGGAATATCTGGGTTTTATGGCGGATTTAGAATAAATTTATTAAGAATTCTCCCTAATAATGCTATAATGTTTGCATCATACGAAAAATTGTCTTATTATTTAGAAAATGCCTTTTCTAACGAAGATAAAACAGGAAAATTCATATGAGAGCGTCAATTTTTTTATTTTGATGAATTTAAATTTTTTTAAAATTACTTTTAATAATTTATTTATAATATTTAAATTGCAATTTTAATTGAATCTTATTTAATAGAGTGAGAAGATTTAATAAAAAAAATTATAGGCTATATAAATTAAAATAAAACAACTTTTGTATATATAGATAATTTCAACATTAAATAATATAATTATTTTGAAATTAAAATATATTTTAGCTCTAAATTATTATTAAAATAATTAATAATAAAAAGTGGGGATTGGGGATTGGGGATTGGGGATTGGGG